>Ga0213824_1001509_pt1 | contig 13284 bp, 9 predicted proteins | sample MC6MC0906MG_FD_179892 | JGI IMG/M metagenome (GOLD analysis project Ga0213824, IMG submission 179892) | Enriched soil aggregate microbial communities from Iowa State University, Ames, United States - MC6-MC0906-MG | ecosystem: Environmental > Terrestrial > Soil > Unclassified | place: USA: Iowa...
CATCGATTACAGGTCAAATCTTCGCACTGTTTGCCATCTGTGTGGCAGCAGCCGAAGCAGCTGTCGGACTCGCGATCTTGATGTCGCTTTACCGCAGCAAGAAAACCGTTAACATTGACGAAATGGACACAATGAAAAACTAGACAGACAACTTTGGGTGTCAGGCACCACAAAAAGACACTTCCCAAGATTTGTCCACCACGGACGGACACACTCCGCTTCAAAAGAGAGTGTCCACTCCACACGGACAAATAGGTGGATTTGTCCACGAAGGGTGTCAGGCACCATTAAAGGGGATAGTGATAATGATGGAAAATGCATGGCTCATACCGCTTTTCCCGCTATTATCGTTTTTGATCCTTCTTCTATTCGGTAAGCGACTGAAGGAGGCGAGTGCATATGTGGGGATTCTTTTCACGTTGGCATCGCTTATCTATTCGATTTTGGTGTTATTTGAGCGCTTTTCAGAGCCAACCTACAGTACGAAGTTTGAATGGCTCACGATAGGAGATCTGCATCTAACAGCGGGCTTTGAAGTGAATCAATTAAATGCATTGATGCTGTTTATCGTATCGCTCGTAAGTTTCTTAGTACATACCTACTCCAAGGGGTACATGCATGGGGATGAGCGGTTTCCGGTATTCTATGCCTATTTAGGATTATTTACATTTGCAATGCTCGGGCTGGTTATTTCGCCAAACCTGTTGCAAACCTATATTTTCTGGGAGCTTGTTGGTGTTGGTTCCTTCCTATTAATCGGTTTCTATTATTACAAAGAAGAAGCAAAGGCCGCTGCGAAAAAGGCGTTCATCATGACCCGTATCGGGGATGTCGGCTTATTTATCGGCATGATCCTGCTCTTCTGGCAAACAAATTCATTTGAATACAGCGAAATCTTTTCCGCAGTGGAAGCAGGGGCTGTATCACAAACGATGATTACGTTAACGGCAATCTTAATTTTTATCGGGGCAGTCGGAAAATCAGGTCAGTTCCCGCTCCACACATGGCTTCCGGATGCGATGGAGGGTCCGACACCTGTTTCGGCCCTCATTCACGCCGCAACGATGGTTGCCGCCGGGGTGTATTTAGTCGCTGCACTATTCCCACTTTTCTTAGCTAGCAAAACGGCACTGCTAACAATTGCTGTCATTGGTGCGGTTACCGCCATCTTTGCGGCAAGCATTGGCCTTGTGCAAACCGATATCAAAAGAGTCCTCGCCTATTCAACGGTCAGCCAGCTCGGTTATATGATGCTCGCACTTGGTACTGCCGGTTATGTTGCCGGTGTGTTCCACCTGATGACACACGCATTCTTCAAGGCGTTATTATTCTTGGCTGCCGGTTCCGTGATTCACGCGGTACATACGCAGAACATCGAGGAAATGGGCGGACTTTGGAAAAAGCTGAAGCTGACCGGGCCGCTATTCTTAATCGGAACACTCGCGATCAGCGGTGTACCGGGGCTTTCTGGATTCTTCAGTAAAGATGAAATTCTAATTGCTGCATGGGAAGGCGGACATCCTGTTCTCTTCTTGCTCGCACTGATCGCAGCATTCATGACAGCATTCTATATGTTCCGCCTGTTCTTCATGGTCTTCACTGGCGAAGCTCGCGGCAATCAAAAACATGTTCACGAATCACCAAACAACATGACTTACCCAATGATCCTGCTCGGCATCCTAGCAGTCATTGCCGGTTATGTGAACACACCTTGGTTCGGCTCGTTCCTTGGCGACTGGCTCGTCGACGGCAACCCGGCCCTCGGACATGGCCATATCGAAGGTCCAATTTGGATTATGATCGCAGCAACTGTTGTGTCATTAGCGGGAATCTACCTTGCTTACTTGATGTACTACAAGCGCTCAATCGCCCGCAACTGGTTAAGCGGCACGGGGGATACCCTGCACACGATTTTACTAAACAAATATTACGTTGATGAATTTTATCAAATGACAGTGGTGGCTGTGATCAAAGCGATCAGCTATCTACTACGGTTCATCGATGTCTTCGTTGTCGAAGGACTTGTTAAAGGTGTTGTAGGGATTGTCCAAGGACTTGGTAAAACCGGTTCGAAAATGCAGAACGGACAGGTTCAAACTTACGGGGCAGTTGCCTTCATCGGACTCGCACTGCTCGCCGTCATCTTTGCGTTAACAGGGGGGTACCTACGATGAATTTGCAATGGGTTCTATCAATTCTAGTATTCTCCCCTTTACTAGGGATTATTGTTTTAGCATTCATGCCAAAGATGGAAGAAAAAGCAATCAAACTGGTCGGCTTCCTCGCGACCTTGCCGCCATTATTCCTGGCGCTCGCGGCCTATCTCCATTTCCAATGGGGCAAGGACCTCGCTGACTTTGCCGTATCAAAAGAATGGATTCAATTCCGCGGAATGAATGTCCAGGAGCCAATCTACTCGGTATACTATGAGCTAGGCCTCAGCGGCTTCCAGCTTTTGCTCGTGGTCCTTACCGCCATCGTCGCAACCTTGTCAGCGATTGCCGCTGCAAGATTTGTGAAAAAAGAATGGAAAGGCTACTTCATGCTGTTCCTTCTGTTAGAAATTGGCATGCTTGGTGTGTTCACAGCGGAAAACTTAATCCTGTTCTTCATCTTTTTCGAGGTCACCCTCATCCCGACGTTCTTCTTAATCGGAAAATGGGGCTATTTTGAAAAAGAAAAAGCGGCATATAGCTTCTTAATTTATAACGGTTTAGGCTCAGCGGTGCTCCTAATCGTGATTATGATTCTGTTTGCCAAAACAGGCACAACCAACATTGATTTTTTGACACAAATAATGGCAGATCCAAGTGCACCGCTTTCGGGCGACCTAAAACTTGGACTTCTTATTGCTCTATTAATTGCCTTCGGCGTAAAATTGCCAATTTTCCCATTGCACAGCTGGATGCTGAAGGTGCACGTTCAAGCACCGCCAGCCGTTGTTATGATTCACTCTGGGATTCTATTAAAAATTGGTGCGTACGGCTTAATCCGTTTTGGAATGGGGATTTTTCCCGAGCAGTTTGAGACACTTAGCGTGCTTATCGCTGTCCTTGGAGTGATTAACCTCCTCTACGGGGCGTTCCTAGCGTTCATTCAAACAGACTTTAAAATGGTTTTGGCTTATTCATCTATTTCACATATGGGAATCGTGCTAATCGGACTTGCGGCAATGAATGAGGCCGGGGTGCAAGGAGCGATTTTCCAAGTGGTTTCACACGGATTGATTTCCGCGTTATTGTTCTTCCTGGTTGGCGTCTTGTACGAGCGTACCGATACATCGCTTATCGAAAATCTGGGCGGAATGGCGAAAGGGATGCCGATTGCAGCAGGCTTCTTGTTAGCTGGCGGGATGGCGTCACTCGGACTGCCGGGCATGTCCGGATTTGTCAGCGAATTTATGGCCTTCCTTGGCCTGTTCAAGGAGCTGCCGTGGATTGCCGCTGTCGGTACAATCGGTATAATCATGACGGCCGCTTACTTGCTGCGAGCAGTCTTAGGCATCACGTATGGCAAGGCACACCGCGAATTTACAGGTGTCCTTGACTTAAAAGGCGTCGAATTCGTACCAGTCGTAGTTCTTATGGTATTAATTGTGTTAATCGGTGTCTATCCAAGTGTTCTAAGCTCTCCGCTGCAAACTACACTTGAAACTATCATGCTAGGGTTAGGAGGGTGATGAAGGATGGATTTAGAGACATTGAAATCATTTAACTGGAGTGTCATGACACCAGAGTTCATCATCCTTGGTGTGACAGCGCTACTTACCTTGTTAGATTTATTTTTACCGAAAAAACAAGATCGCCGAATCCTCGGCTGGATTGGGATTGTTGGAATTTTTGCCGCCATCATCTCTGTTACAAGCCTCCTTGGTACGGAGGCCACTTCGATTTTGGATGATACCTTCACGCTTGATGCGTTCGGGAAGTCCTTTAAACTAATCCTGCTTGCCGGTGCGGCGCTGGTGATGTTTTTAGCAATCAGCTATGAGGCAAAGGATGGACTCGAGGAATACCGCGGTGAGTTTTATTACTTGTTCTTAACAGCCTTGCTCGGTGCGATGATTATGACATCAAGCGGCGACTTAATCACGTTATTTGTCGGGTTAGAATTGTTATCGATTTCTTCCTATATATTAGCGGGCATCCGCAAGCACAATCTAAAGTCAAACGAATCGGCGATGAAATATGTCATCAACGGCGGTATATCCACAGCGATCACGTTGTTTGGGATGAGCTATGTGTACGGCTTATCCGGATCAACCAACCTTTTCGAAATCGCAAACACACTGTCGACGATTTCCGATGGTCAACAAGCCTACCTGCTCGGTCTTGCTTTCTTGATGATTCTCGTTGGTTTATCGTTTAAATTGGCAGCGGCTCCGTTCCATATGTGGGCACCTGACGTGTACCAAGGCGCGCCAACGCCAGTCACGGCATTCTTAAGCGTCATTTCGAAAACGGCCGGTTTTGTTATCATCATCCGTATCCTGATCGCGGTATTTTACAATGCTGCACCGGGGGTTAGCGGTGAGGGCATCCTATTTCAAATGCACGATTACCTCGCCGTCATTGCCGCTGTTACGATGATTATCGGTAACGTGGTCGCATTGAAGCAAACGAATATTAAACGGATGTTCGCATATTCCAGTATCGCCCATGCCGGATATATTCTGGTGGCGCTAACGACGTTGAGCTCGAACATGGTCTATTCCATCTGGTTCTACCTGCTCGCCTACATGTTAATGAACCTTGGCGCTTTTGCGGTGATCCAAGTGGTGGCAGGTCAGTCCGACGAGGCGCGGATTGCTGACTTTGCCGGTCTTTACCGCCGCTCACCGGTTCTTGCCGTGCTTATGGGGATTTTACTCGTTTCCTTGGCAGGCTTCCCGGGTACAGCCGGGTTCATCGGAAAATTAAACATCTTTGTCGGCGCCTTTTACGGCACACCACACTATGTACTCGCGTCGATCATGATTGCAACAACCGTCGTGTCATACTTCTATTATTTTGGCGTCATGACACAAATGTTCTTCCGCCCGGCAAGCGACGAACGCAAGGTGAACGTTCCTTTCGGCATCGTCGTCGTCCTGCTAGTCGCGGTCGTCGGCTCCGTCCTGTTCGGCATCATGCCAAACATCGCACTCGACTTCTTTGACAACCTGAAGTAATCTTTTTGAAAAAGGAACACAGGCCCCAGGTCAAACCCTGGGCTTGTGCGGTAAATAGGTAATACTTGTAGTTTTTTCTCAATGGCTCAAACCTTGGGCTGGTGTAAAAAAGTAATATTGGTAATCTTAATACAAGGGTTACACCTAGGGCTTGTACAGAATAAGGGGGAAGCATTCTCTAGGAGTTTAAACTTTGGCTGGCTCCTTTGGGGAAGGGAGCCAGCGTCAAATTAAAGGGGTTTTCTATTTAAGAAGGGGTTAGGGCATTCGCTCTAATCTTTTCTTTTTTTGTGTGGTTTCTCTAGATTCCGCCAACTTTACTCATCAATTCCGCCGATAACTATTTAATGCTGTGTAATTGTCACAAAGTTGTCACAAATGCAATGAATATAGAAAAATTTAGAACCCATTACGCTTTTTCCTCGTCTATATGTTAGAATAGTCATTGTGTGTATCAAAGGAGGTAGCAGAATGATAAATGATTTCGGGCAAATGGCGTTAGTCAGCATCTTGTCACATTTGGTGTTTATTGCGATTTCCTGGTGGGCACTGCAAGCGATTAGCTTAGAAAAGCTTCTGCGGCCAAACCATGTGTTTCAAGCGCGATTACTGTACATATTATTAGCCATTTTCATTGGTTCATCTGTTAGTAACTTTTTCCTTGATTACCTACAATGGTCGAAACAACTGCCATTAATTTTTAATTAGCGATGACATTCGCCGGGCTTCTTATAAAATTGGAAAAAATTTAGGTCTTCATACATGTTCCCAATTGAAGAAAATTTGAGTACAATCGAGTTTATGTGGAAAGCTAAGATTGTCCCAAATTTGGAAATGACAAAGAAGTAACATAATCTCACGCCATTTTACTTGGCCAAAAAATGGCATACGTTACAAAGTGCGGTTTTTGGAACTAATATTGAGCTTTTTCATTCGAGTTTGGAAGTGACCCAAAGATATTAATTCTCGATCTTGAAACTTGTCTAAAAGTGACGACATTTCCCAAGTATTGCTCTCTCACTGCCTGGCAACAATGGTAGTAAGGGGGAGTAAAGAGATGAAGAGAAATGGTCAGCTATTTTTATATATGATTTCAATTTTGAGTTTGATCCTGGTTGTTATTGGGAACCGAACAACTGAAGCAACGGGCGGTCTGGATTTTTTTCGAGCTGAACAGGGCATCGAAGCCGGCAAAGAACTTTTTCTTAAGGCGGATATGGGCGACGTTGGCTCAACATCCGTTAATGCGAAAAAGAAGGCGGGCGGCAGCTTGTCGATTTTTCCAGAAGGCACGAGCGATTTAGCAAAAATAGGCGCTGTTTTACAAGCCGATGATATTTTGCTCACGGATTGGTCTTTTTATGCACGGGAGCATGTGACCGGCATGAAGAGTGAGCGGGAGGTTCAGGAATACGCGCGCAAGCTTCAGGAAAAGTTTCCCGAATGGGAATGGTCTGTAACGAACACCAGCCAAAAATGGGAAGTGACAGCAATATCTCCAACTAAACACCACAAAGAAATGCTTCAAATTATGGCAACCCACACAAAACAACCTGTAAATGCGTATATAGTATATAGTGTTAATGGTAAAGGGTGGAACAAGGCTGATGATGCCTATTTCACTAGTAATGAATTGAAAAATAGGCTATCCGACATATTTCGAGGAAAACCAACAGTTTTTTCTTGTATGAAGGGCGTTTTCAATGATAAGATTGATAAGGCTTTACCTGTAGCAGTAAGCAAATTACTGTCTAGATTTGATGCAAAAGAAATCGAAGCGTTAAAAGAGGAGACATTCATGTCTGTTTCGGCGTCATCTTCGATGTTTTCAGGCTTCATAGATCAACGAAAAAATAACATGAATTTGCAAATTGGCTTACGCTCCGAAGGATTGGGCGCAAAGACTACCATTGTAGTTGGCACACCAATCATTACGATTGAATATTAATATAGAGAAAATGGACGCGGAGGGGAATACTCTTGGAAAAGATCATCGTCCGCGGCGGACAAAGGCTTTATGGAACGGTAAAAGTGGAAGGTGCAAAAAATGCCGTGCTGCCTGTTATCGCTGCAACATTATTAGCAAGTGATGGAAAAAGTGTAATTCGTGATGTACCTACACTCTCCGATGTATACACAATAAATGAAGTTTTACGTAACTTAAATGCTCAAGTGGTATTTGAAGATAATACAGTTGTTGTCGATGCATCCAGAGAGTTAAAAGATGAAGCGCCGTTCGAATATGTTCGAAAAATGCGCGCGTCTGTTCTTGTCATGGGATCATTGTTGGCACGCAATGGCCGTGCACGTGTCGCTCTACCTGGCGGCTGTGCGATTGGATCCCGTCCTATTGACCAGCACTTAAAGGGCTTTGAGGCCATGGGTGCGAAGGTGAAGGTAGGAAATGGCTTTATTGAGGCGGAGGTAGACGGCCGCTTAAAGGGAGCAAAGATTTACTTGGATTTCCCAAGTGTTGGTGCAACAGAAAACATTATGATGGCGGCGACCCTTGCACAGGGTACGACCATTATTGAAAACGTCGCAAAAGAACCAGAGATTGTAGATTTGGCGAATTTCTTGAATAAAATGGGCGCTCGAGTGAAAGGTGCCGGCACGGGTACTTTGAGGATTGAGGGCGTTGATGTATTATTTGGCGCAGATCATGCGATTATTCCTGACCGCATCGAGGCAGGTACCTTTATGACTGCTGCGGCGATTACCGGTGGAAATGTATTGGTACAGGGCGCGGTTCCGGAACACTTATCTTCTTTGATTGCGAAAATGGAAGAGATGGGTGTGATGATTGTTGAGGAAGAGGATGGCGTTCGTGTCATCGGTCCTGAGCGGTTGAAGGCGGTCGACATCAAAACGATGCCGCATCCAGGCTTCCCAACAGATATGCAGTCGCAAATGATGGCGTTATTGCTTCGTGCAGATGGGACTTCGATGATTACAGAAACGGTGTTTGAGAATCGTTTTATGCACGTCGAGGAATTCCGCCGCATGAATGCGGATATTAAAATTGAAGGCCGTTCGGTTATTTTAAATGGCCCTTCGAATTTGCAAGGCGCTGAAGTGTCAGCAACGGATTTGCGGGCAGCGGCAGCGTTGATTTTGACTGGCTTGGTTTCTGAAGGTGTGACACGCGTGACGGAGTTGAAACACTTAGACCGCGGTTACGTGAACTTCCACGGCAAACTGGCAGGATTAGGCGCTGACATCGAACGTGTGAAAGAAGCAGAGGAAATCTTTTCAGAATCTCAAAATTATGTTTCCGATATGAACGCATAAAAGAAGTTATAAGGAATCCCGAAGTGTGTAGGGTGGTCTGATATCAGACCATCCCCAACCTTCGGGATTTTTTGTTGTGGTGCGGTGTGGGGCGGTGGTGTCAGGCGCCGTTTCCTGCTTTAGCATCATATACATTGTGAAATGGGTGTCAGGCACCGTTTACCATATTACCACGTTGCTTATTGCGTGTTGGTAAAACATTTGCCCTGTTTTTACTATGCATATTGCGTTTACGGTGCCTGACACCCTTTTTACCTTTGCTACCATGTTTACAAAGATTTAGGTGCCTGACACTAGTCGCATAGTTAGAAAAAAATCTGTAATAAATGCTTGTCCGCTTCCATATGTATGAATGGAGACGCATCTCGGCTTGTTAGTGCCGACTGCGAATTTTACAAACTGGAGGCACAATCATGAAAAAAATCAAACCACTCATCGTACTAGCATCATTCCTTATTGCCCTGACCCTCATTATTCCCGCTGTGCTCGTTTTACCGTTTTCAGGCGAGCATCAGGCGAGCGGTAAATTAGGGGAGGATTTAACGAAAGCCTCGGCAAAAGAAACGAAATCGACCTCTACCGCTGATTCAGATACGGCGGTAGACATAACAGTGTTTCGCTCCTCAAAGAATATAATTGAAAAAGTCTCATTTGAAGATTATCTTGTTGGTGTTGTGGCAGCGGAAATGCCGGCAGAGTTTAAAGAGGAAGCATTAAAAGCTCAGGCGTTAGCGGCAAGGACCTATATTGTAAACAGATTAGTAAGTAAGGATACGATGGGCGTACCGAAGGGAGCCCAGGTCACTGACACCCAAATCCATCAGGTTTACATGAATGATGAAGAAATGAGGAGAAATTGGGGTAAGGATTATAGCTGGAAAAAGGAAAAAGTTCTTGAGGCAATCCGGGCGACGGGCGGACAAATTTTGACTTACGATGGAAAGCCGATCGATGCCCTGTTCTTCTCTACTGGAAATGGCTATACGGAAAACTCGGAAGACTACTGGTCGGGTAATTTTCCTTATTTAAGAAGTGTATCAAGTCCTTGGGATAAAAAGTCACCGAAATTTTCAAACCAAAAGGTGTTGTCGGTTAAAGAGTTTGAAGCAAAGCTGGGTGTTAAGATTGGCTCGGGGTCCACGATTGGAAAAATTGTTGAGCGCACCACCGGAAAGCGTGTTGGAAAAGTCGATTTTAACGGGAAGGTTCTGTCTGGAAAGGATATTCGTGAAAAACTTGACTTGAAATCGTCTGACTTTGCCTGGGAGCGTAAGGGTGAAAATATTGTGATCACGACAAAAGGCTTCGGCCACGGCGTCGGCATGAGCCAATATGGTGCGAACGGCATGGCCGAGGAAGGATCGAATTATAAGGAGATTGTGAAGCACTATTACCAGGGAGTTGAGATTACTTCGGCGGAGCCGATGATGGCGACGATTACGGCGCAAAAATAAACTGGAGCCATTAAAGAAAGTGTTAAGAGAAGATAAAAGAGCTGGTATTAACAAACAATTTAACCAATGAACTTATTAAACAGCAGATTGAATCGATTGCGACGATGTATCACTTTGAACTGCAATACGCCTTACAAACAGGCAGCGGCTGGTCAAATCGTGAAACGATTGATGCATTTGTTCATTATGCAAAAATAACAATCGGTGGCAATTTAGAGTAAAAAGAAGAGGCTGACGAAAAAGATCGTTGAATAACGACTCTTTAGCGTCAGTTTTTTATTTTCTAGTATTTTTGATCATAAATGGAACAAGTCCTAGTGGCCCTGGATGGTTTTATTGCAAAAGCAATCGTTTTAAAAAATAATGAATTTGTTCCATGTTCGGTCCGCTTCCATAAACTCTTTCTAAATGGATACCCTTATATAAAGAAAGAATGGACTTAATAATGGCCTCCTTATTCAAATCTTCTGGAAGTTGTTTTAATTCAATTGCTCTTGTAAGGGCCGTATCAAACAATTTAATCCATCCATCATGCACATTAGCAAGCTGCGTTCGAATTACTTCGTCAGTAACTGACAGCCGAATGAGATCATTATAAACTAATGTCCATTCTTTCCGGTCTTCTAAATGCAGTCCAATTTGAAAGAATCCTGTAAAAAACTCCAATATTTCAAAATTATCTTGGCGGATAAAGGGGTGGACTACCTCTTGAATAAAGCTAGAATTTCGATACACCTGCTGGTCAACAATATTCAACATAATATCTTCTTTTCTTTTAAAATGGGCATAAAATGTTGCTTTTGATTTACCTACTCTTTCCATAATTAAACTTACAGGAGTCTGTTCATACCCAAGTTTGGCAAATAGTTCATAAGCCACATCTAATATAAGTTTTTTTGTTCCTTTTTCTAATTCTTTAGCCATGTAAAATGCCCCCGTGCATTATTTATTAAATGGGAAAAAAGCCCATTGAGTTATCAGAAAAGTACAAATAAAATAAAATAGGAAACTAACCGTCCGGTCGGTCGTAAAAAGCAGCCTAACTAATTACAAATGAAAATCCTATAAACACCAAACTTAGGCGTTAGTCATTGGAGAACATGTTTTCTTCATTGTATAGGAACTATTGTATTTTTAGGACGCTAATGCTCTCTAAACGAAACAAAATACAGAAAGATTAATGGTATGTAAATGGGACACACCGAATTTTAGTATTTTACTTGCAGAAAATTGTTTCCAATGACTTTGTTCTTAGAAATGCAAGTTGTGTAAATATAAGGAGGAGACTGAAAATGTATTTAATTAGCTTTTTGAAAAATCTCAAAAAGAGGAGCAATTGGGGAATCATTGTTTATATGTTACTAAACTCTCTGCTTTTTCTACCATTATTCCAATCAGGGACAAATCCTAGAGAAACTTTGTCCCTCATCTTCTTCTGCGTTTTATTTTATATGATATCCCTTGCTGTCATGCTGTCGCCTATAGGTGAATATATCTTGAGGCTCAGAACGGGATCGAGGCCAATTAAGCGGAGGGATTTAGAGAGAAAACTAAAACCATTATTTGATAATGTTTATCAAAAAGCAAAAAGCAAAGATCCTGCTTTACCAGACAATATAAAGTTATTTATCCACAAGAGTCCTATTCCCAATGCTTTTGCAATAGGTAGAAAAACTGTATGTGTAACCCAAGGGCTGCTGGATATTCCTGAGGATGAAATTGAAGCTATTCTAGCTCATGAATTCGGACATCTTTCACATAAAGATACAGATTTTTTATTACTTATTACAGTCGGAAATATATTTATTAATATAGCACTTTGGTTCATTAGACTTATATGGATTATTCTTACCATTCCTTTAGGATTTGTACTTAGGATGCTATCAGAAAATGTGGGTGAAAAGTTGCATGGGGTTATTATTCAATTTCCTGTTTGGGCATGGACGAGGTTAGGAATGCTGTTTATTCAAGCATCTTCCCGAAAAAACGAATTTGAAGCAGATCGTTTTGCAGCAGATTTAGGCTATGGTTCAGAGTTAGCATCAGCATTAGACCGTGTAGCTAATCAAAGCCCGGATATTGGAATATTAAGAGCAATATATTCTACTCACCCTGATACAGATGAAAGAATTGGAAGACTACAAGATTTAGGAGCCGAATATGTTGCTTATTAAGGTAGGTGTTCAAGTTACTGATATTCTCGAATATTAGTAACTTTTTTATTCAATGAATAAGGGAGGAGGGATAAATTGAGCTTTTTGAGGATAATAGAAGCTGCTATTGCTTATTGCATGGCCATTATAGATTTAGCATCCAAAGAATTTGAAAAGTTATCTCAACCAAAAGGGAAAGCGAAGAGGGAGCAATCGAATGGAAATAAGCCACAAACCTTACGTACAAAGCAAGTAAATGCAGCTAATCAAAAAATGAATAGGGATAAAGGAGTACGTAAGAAAAGGAAATCACGTAAATTGCCGTCTAAACATAACCGACTTAGACCGAAATTCAAAGACAAAACAAAAAGGCTGCAGTCAAAACGACGAGATGGCTCTCCTAAAAGGCAAAAAGATCAATCGAATACATATGACTCAAAAAATAAGAAACAGCTACGAAATAGAGGTCAAAAAGTTCGTCAGAATATCGGAGCAAAAAGCCAGAAACGTAACAGGAATAGCAGGAACAGAAATATTGCTGCTAATAAACATATTGGTAGACAAAAACAGGAGTTATGGAAGAACAGACCATCTAAAAAGAAACAATTAAGGTCTCAATCCAATGAGAAAAGACAAATACCCGTAAAGCGGAAAAACACGGGATATTCTAAAAAGGCGATTAAACAGAATCCAAGAAAGAACTCCTATAATCGCCAACACGGAACACGCTCACAAATAAAAAGCGAGTGGGAAAAGACAGCCAGGAATTTTTCGAAAGAAGTTAAAGATTTTGCAAAAGCAACTCCAAAAATTCCTAAACGCATAGCAGAAGATTATAACAAGGTGAAATCCACTTTTAAGGATCTAAAACAAAAATTAGACAAGATTGCTGAAAAATATAAGGAAAAAAAGCAAGAGAAAGAGAAGCAAAATGAAAGAAAAAAGGAGGAAAACTCCAAATTTAATCAACAGGATAAGAAGCAAAAAGAACCAGAGAAAGAGCCTAAGTTAGAGAAAGAGAAGTCAGAAGGACAGAAGAAAGAGCAGAAGTTAGTGGAAAAGAAGTCAACCAAGAGCACAAGGAGGAGAAAAAGAGGTAAAAGGGGCAGAACTAAGAGCAGAAGTCAGAGAAAAAGAGGCCAAAGGAGCAGAACCAAGGGCAGAAGTCAGAGAAAAAGAGGCCAAAGGAGCAGAACCAAGGGCAGAAGTCAGAGGA
>Ga0213824_1001510_pt1 | contig 13282 bp, 13 predicted proteins | sample MC6MC0906MG_FD_179892 | JGI IMG/M metagenome (GOLD analysis project Ga0213824, IMG submission 179892) | Enriched soil aggregate microbial communities from Iowa State University, Ames, United States - MC6-MC0906-MG | ecosystem: Environmental > Terrestrial > Soil > Unclassified | place: USA: Iowa...
ACTCTACATCTTTATTAGATGTTAGTTCTTTTTTAGTAGCTGCTAATGGCAAAGTTCCATCAGATGAGTACATGATATTTTATAACCAAGAAACCGATCCAGAACGAAGTGTTTGGTTGAAAGAAAATGACATGAATAAGGTGGTTTTTACTATTCAGTTAGAGAAGCTTTCACCAACTATACAGCATTGTTTTTTTACAGCAACATTAGAAGGAAACTCAACATTTGATACTGTTCAAGGGCTAAGTATCACAGTAAAGGGAACGCATGGGGAAATTTGTTATCAAATCGATGATGCTACTGAAGAAAGAGCATTGGTTCTTGCAGAAGTATATCGACACCAATCAAAATTTAAATTTCGAGCGATTGGCAGAGGATTTAATGGCGGGTTAAAGCCATTAGCTGAATCGTATGGAGTGGAGGTTGAAGAGCCTGAAGTGTCTGAAGCTCCATCTGTTCCTCACAGTGAACCTGTTCAAGAAGTTAATTTAACAAAAATTGATTTACTGAAAAGAAAAGTTTCAATTTCATTGGAAAAGAAGAAAATTGCATTTGAGAAATCACGTGTAGCAGTTGTTTTTGATGCATCAGGTTCTATGACACATCTATACCGAAATGGGACCATTCAACGTGCTTTTGAACGTGTGCTGGCTGTCGCTGCCTGCATGGACGATAATGGCGAATTAGATGTTTGGTTCTTTGGGTCTAAATTTATGAAAGCGAGAAGTGTAACAGAAAGAGATTTTGAGGATTATATTAAACAAACATACCCTACACCCAAAACGTTCGGTGGTCTAGGTATAGGAAATAATGAGCCACCTGTTATGAAGGATATCATCCATCACTATGTAGAAAATGAACCTAGAAAAGACATACCAGCATATATAATATTTTTCAGTGATGGTGGAATTTATAAAGATAAAGAGATTGCAAAAATATTAGTGGATGTCTCTAAACAAAATCTTTTCTGGCAATTTGTTGGGCTAGGAAATGCGAATTATGGAGTTCTTCAAAAATTAGATAATTTACCGGGACGATTAATTGATAATGCTAATTTTTTTGCTTTAGATGATTTAGATAAAATATCAGATGAAGAATTATATAATCGTCTCCTAAATGAGTTCCCAATATGGCTGAAGGAAGCAAGGGAAAAGGGAATTCTACATTGAAGCGGAGGAAATTGAGTAGTAAGCAAGGCTAGACTATAGTTTGACCAAAACGGCTCTACTTCCATTTACATTTATTATTTGTGGAATGATATCGTGCGCATTACAATTAACAGAAAACAAAATGAAGAGACGACGACATATCCTTGTCATCGTCTCTCTTAGATTTATTTACGTAATTCAAGGGAATTTTTAGGGATGAAGGAAATATTGACATTTTTATTTTAGACAACTAAGCTTATTGAAAAATAAATATATTAGGGTTGGGGATATTTTATCTTCATTCAGCAGAAGACTCCCACCTCTACAGATGGTGAGATGAATGCGGTTTTTCGTTTCTTTTCAGTAGGTGTCCAAACACCTACTGAATGAAGATAAAGCTTCCGGCGGATGTCACGTATTTTCAAAGGAATGAATTGTGCGGGCACAATTCAAAATCCGGACGCAATTACGCCAAGGCGAAATTGATTGGCTATACAAAAAAGGTTGACTAGGGGGGAGCCAATGGGGCTTATTAAATTAAATTGTCCAAATTGTAATGGGAAAATTGAATATAAAGAGGGGCAGCCATTCAAATGTCCTTTTTGTGAAACTGAATTAATGTTGAAGGAAAATAATGTCTATTATGTTGACCAGACGATCAATAATTATTATGGAACAACTCCTCCAAAAACAAACACACATCCAAATACGAATTTAAAAGCGCTTCTAATTGTGCCAATCGTAATTATTTGTGCATTCTTTGGGTACTTTCTTTTGAGTAATAATCAAACAGAATATGGTAGCCATGAAAAAATACCTGTTCAAACAATGCCGGAAAGCGAAGTTCTCTTGTTTTTCTTAAAAGATATTTTTAATAAAGGTGAAGCAATGCCTACTAAAGAAGAAATTGCAAGTATCCGCTATTTAACTACCTACTATACTGAAAATCAGTGGCATTTTGATTATAGCTTTGATGATCCTTTTACGAATAAGCAGGCGGAAATTTCAAACTATATCATTGTGGATAAGGTATTAAATACACAAAAAATTGAACAAAAAGACTTTGAAGCCTTTACTGGATTGACTGTATTGAAGCTCATGAATGATTATGAAATATCACAGAGTGAAAAAGTAAGCTTCCGACATCTGAAAAACTTAAAAAGCTATACAGGCAGCTTTAATGAATCATTTAGTAAAATTGCCGAATTTTTTAGTGATAAGTCTAACGTTGTAGAGCTCTCTGTCCAAATTCGAAGTAATGATGAACTTGCATTATTATTAGAGTTTCCCAATCTTCGATCACTTGAGATTTCTTATTTGACCGAGACGGTTACAGACTTCCATCTGCTGAATCAACTGTCATTAAAATCATTGTCTTTAAGTTTTACCAATGATTTGAAGTGGTTGTCTTCATTAACAGGTTTAGAGTCGTTAGCAATAGATATGAGTGAGGCGACAGATTTTAGTGCGTTCTACTCACTGAATCAACTACAAGAATTAAAGCTTACATCGGTAAGAAATTTAAAAACGCTTGATTTTATACAAAACATGCCCAACCTGCAATCGCTTGATCTTGAAAATATGGATATTACGAATTTAGAACGCCTTAGAGATAAGTCGTCATTGACTAAGCTGCGTTTATCTTCTCTTTATAAATTAGAATTACTTGATATTGTGAACAGCTTAACTTCACTGACCGAGTTATCGATAACTGGTTATAGTGGCGATGTATCAGCGATTGTAGCACCTCATTTAAAAAAAGCAGAATTAACAAGTTCTTTCATACCTAATTTAGAGGCACCTGCTTTAAAATATTTGACTGTCTATATAAGTGGGTCAGGGTCGTCTTTCAATGGAGGGGAATTACCAAAATTTCCACAGCTAGAGCAACTTACAGTGATGGAGTATGGTGATTTTACAGGTCTTAGTGCCTTAAATCGTCTACCAAATCTACAAACATTAAATTTAAACGAGACTTCTTTTTACAATGAAACGAGTGAGTTATTCAATTTACAGCATGTAAAAACATTAAATTGTAATGAGTGTAGGTTTCAAATTAATAGTCAACACCCATTTAACAACAACATACTGGAACATTTAACTTTGAATGATGGATCCTTCCAAATAGGTAATGGTGACTGGTTGCATGAAGTTGATAAGGTTATGCCTTATTTTGCTGGCTTTTCAGCTCTGCGTTCATTCACAATGCAGGATAGTTCACTACAATCGTTAAGTTTTCTGGAAAATTGGCAACAAATTGAGATGCTTCATTTGGAAAATAACGCTATTACAAATGTTGAGCCTTTAGTGAATCTACCTAATTTGAAAAAGTTATACATTTTGGGAAATCAAGTGCAAAACAAGTCTGTTCTTGACAAGGGGATTTTGATTTATTGAGGAGTTCTATGTACATTTGGAACTTGCTATAGAGGTTCTAAAGTCTAAAAACTGACAACAAAATCAAAACCTCAATTACCCTCCTTATGAAGAACCTATGCTATTAAAAAAATGGAAACGATAATTAGGTTTCCATTTTTTTGATTTTGTTAGAAATATTGAGTTAAGAAACGCTATTAAAAACATCTACTAATTTTTTAGCCTCATGAGCTATAGATTGTTGATCAACAAATTTGACTAAATCATTGCACCAAAAAATGTTTTTATATTGACTTTCATCAATAATCTCGTTGATCTCACCATTCTTTTTTAAATCTTCAAAATTCGAATACTCAAAAACAATATTTTTTACCCACCAGCTTTTGATTTCATTTTTAATAGTTGCTGATGTTTCTGGTAATATAATTATACTGCTTATCAATGAGGGAGCTAATTGTGTATACTCTGCATGATAAATTTGTATATTAATAAATATAATTTTTTTGACTTTTTGTGTATCCATGTCAGCCTTTAACGCATACGGTCTTCCCATATATTGTGGAAAGAAAGTAGCGTACTGAGAAGATGATTGGTGAATACTTTTACTGGTTTCAGTTGCTAATGCATTCCCATTTATAGGCTCAAAACCGAATTTAGATAGTTCTCGATCTAAATCTCGCAGCATCATAATAGAATTGTCAATTAATTGTTTAACATTTTCAATTGAATTAATTAATACTTCATTTGTATCCATTTTCTGACCCTCCATATTTCCAATCAATCGTTTTAACTTCTAATAAGTTAGTCCAAGCATTGATGGTCACTTTACTTGTATCATAATCAAGTTTTATTAATGGAACTTCTTTTAAATTTTGAGTAAAACCATTAAAAATACCTAAGCCTTTATTTTCTAAAAATCTTTTTAAATCATCCAACAAAAGTGCATCCTGAGTAGTTTTGTATTCATGTATATTTTTTAGTGTTAAATAAATGTTACTCCAAGATAGCCAATAAATATCTAACTTAGAGGAATCAATTTTTTGAATATGTTGTTTGCTTTTTTCAATACTCTCAAACGGAAAAACAGAATCATTTGTTAAATAAATAAGGAGCCGTTTTTGGAGTTTATCTTTATTTGCATTTAATAAATTGATGCAAAAATCTGTATGGATATCTTCTATTTCTCTAGCTAGTTGATCGCGCTGACTATTGTTTCTATTTTGGATTTTAATAGATATATCCTCCTCGCTAGATTTTCCAGAATAATATTTAGCTTCAATACAAATAATGTATTCTGAACCGCCCATATCCATTAGATGTAGAAGAAGGTCTGGTTCACTAGTATTTAAGCGAGGCCAAAAAACGTAATTACACAGAGTGAGTTCTTTATCAAAATTTAAGTTTGAACCAGTAGAATTAAAGCTACCTTGTAATATGGATTGAAGATAATAAGGGGAAGATAAATATTTTAGAATACCAAAAACAGAGGATGTTAATAAATCCTCAGAATTTTTTAATTTTGAAGGTATTTTCCCTTCTAATTCAGCAATTAGCATTTAATCCCTCCATAAAATTTATAGTTGAATTAAAGAAGATGTATGAAAAGCATTTAGGCTCTTTGATAAATTCAGAGAACATAGTATACCCTCATATAAAGTTGCTCTTTGAGTATGCACAATTTCCACTATAATTGATTATACTGTCTTGAATATAGAACATATCACAGTATTTTATTTGCTGTTCGCTTTTTTTTCCTAATAAATGGTTCATCACCAAAAGATGTGGTTGACATTTTTAATTGTAATAGTAGTTGACTGGAGCGAGCAGCGCGAGTGAAGAAGCGGCTCATCGGACGCCCCTAGAAAGCACACTGGCGAAGCGGAAGTCAACCACAAGTTATGGTGAAGAGTCTAATAAATTTATTTGTTCCGTATAATGTAAGTAAAGCCGATTTAATAACTAAAATCGGCTTTTCTTCAGATGTTTAATTTTTTCGAAGGTCGACTTGGACACGACCGCTTCCTTTTAAATATTGCTCATAGCGTGCAATCACAAGTTTAATTGGATTAATTGGAAGTTTTTTAACATTATCCATATCAAAATGCTGCCCGATTAGCATATAGTTGTCGTACTCTGAAATCCAAATGCTATTTGAATAATAAATATTTCCGTCTGCGTCCACTAAATGGCTAAATACCCCTTTATGTTCATTCTTTTTATATGGGGAAACTGTATATTGAATTTCAAAATTACCTTTTATTTCAAGCTCTAAATTTATATTCTCAGGCTGACTAATCATTTTTTTCCTGTCAAAGTCGACTATGAAAAAATCATCAGCTTTATCAATAGCTTCAATTTCCCGCAGTTCAATTGTCATGCTTTTGGGGATACGGAAATAATTACTTTCAAGCATAATACTAAATTGCTCATCTTCATAGTTCCCAAATCCGACGACACCATTTTTAATTTTCCCCCATTCCTCTTGATGTTCATCATAGATGCGAATATCCTCAAAGCTTAGTATTTTCTTGGTATTTGATGGATCAATCGACATTTTTAGCTCAGAACGAATCGGAGAAATAATAAGCTCATGGATTGTCATGCGTTGTCCATCTATAACTACTTGTTTGTTGACAGTATAATGTTTGGATGCTTTCACATCATTTTTTAGTGTAAAGGGAATTTCAAATACTGTCTCAGGGCGCTCACTCAGCGAAAATGTAAGCCTAAAATCCTGCGATGAATAGTCCATACCCTGGCTGGCTACAACATTAATTGTATCCTCCACTTCATACGTTTCTTTAGGCTGTGCTGCCCAGCTACTACCAACAGTTGCCTTTACTTGTTCACCTTTCTGTTTAACTTCCGTTACTATGCCTTTGAAAATTGCTAAATCCTCATCCGAATTTAGTTTATAGGAAATAATCATTCCAGATTCATCTGCTACAACGCCTGTAATCGTAAGTGTTTTGCCGTTAATGGTTTGGCTCGCATTAATATGCTCATAATATTCGTTGCTGACTATATCCTCAATTCCTTTATCGAAGGCAATCATTTCAACAAGTGGCTTTAATCCTGGGATTTGTGCAACAGCTTGTGCAAGAGCAGGGGATAGCCGAATGGATCCAATAAAGGCAATCATTATAAAGGCAACAGTGATTGTAAATTGTAAAAGTCGTTTATGACGAGTCCTTTGTTTTAATCGTTTGTAAGCATATAATTGTGATTCGTGCTGTAATGTGTCCAGAGGTACTAAGTCAAGTAATTCCTCATATCTTTGTTGCTGCTCTTTGTCAAACGAATTCATGAAAAGCCCCCCTCTCCTAATAATTGACGAAGCTTCTTTAATGTTTTATGTAATCGGGATTTAACGGTGCCCTCAGGAATATTTTGGATAGTTGCAATCTCACTGTTTTTTAAATCTCTAAAGTACTTTAAATGAATAAGCTCCTGCTGCTCAATGGGTAGCTGTGAAATGACATCATTTAGTTCAAATAGCTCTGTCATATACTGGGGCTGCTCCACTAAACTATTGGTTATAACCGTTTGTTTTTGCTGTCGCTTCATCATTAAACATGTATTAATAACAACTCGAACGAGCCATGTTTTAAAAAATTGTGGTGTTTGAACTTTATGAATGTTTTTTAGGCATTGATATGTCATCTCTTGTAAAGCATCATTGGCATCATGCTCATTTCGCATATAGCTATAGGCAACTCGATACATAGAGTCTTTATATAAACTTAAAAGCTGAAGTTGAGCAGCTTCATTTCCATCAATTGCATGTTTGGCAAGTTCGATTTCGTCCATCTCCATGCCTCCTTTACTGATTAGATGCACCAATTAAATAAATCGTTCATTTTATTTTTGAAAAATTAAAAATGATAGGGTAATATTTTATAAGACCCAATCAATTACGCTCCAGCGTAATTGCGTCCGGATTTTTTCGAGCTCGCTCGAAAAGCTCCTCTTCAAAATCCGTTGACATCCACCGGGGGTTTAATGGATATTGACTATTTTAAAAAAGTAAATGATACGTATGGTCATGCTATTGGTGATCAAGTGCTTATTCATGTAGCACAAACTATTCAAAGTCAATTGAAAGAGCGGGGACTTTTTGCTCGATATGGAGGCGAAGAGTTCGTTCTTGCATTCAATGGATTAACATTACTAGAGGGAGAAGCGATAGCTAATGAGCTCCGTTCCTATGTGGCATCACAACCTCTAGAAACCCTGAAAGACACAATCACAATTACGTTAAGCTGTGGTGTTGCAGAAGCAATAACCGAGGAAGAAGAAACGCTTTATCAGCTCCTCCATAAAGCTGATATGGCTTTATATTGTGCCAAGCAAGAAGGACGTAATCGTGTACATGTTTATAGAGAACCTGTAAAGCCTGAAATGTAGTAGCATTTCAGGCTTTAATATATCAATGACTAAATCTTTGTTGTTTATAAATAAAACTGCATTTGCTAGTGCAAACTTTAGATGAAAAGTCATCAAACGAATGATCATGACTTTTCAAAAAATCAATGAAGGATGGTAGTCAAATATGAAAACAAATCATACCAACGCAACGCGATATGCGAAGAATTTACAAGCAAACCAAAATCGTCAGCAGCAGGAGGAATTTGGTTCTGAGTTTGAAGTCGATGCGGCTTCAGCACAAGTAAACAACTTTGCCGAAACCCTAGGAAAAACAGATATCAAACAGCCAGTAAGTGAACGTACGGCGTGGCACTAATTTCTATTTGACAACTATTCAAAACATTGAGATGGAGAACTAAGGTCTAGGCCTTAGTTCTAATTTTATGAGGAAAAAAATTATTATTGCTTTTTGAGGCCATTGCTAGGCTTAAAAGATTTTAATAAATCCTTAGTTTCTTGAAGAGAAATGTCTTGGCTAACAACCTCGTATTTATAATCATCTTTCATACCTATAAAATGAGCACCTAAAAGATCTGTTAGTTCATAACCTGACCACTCAATGCCGTTTAAAGTAAACTTTTCACGCTGCTCTCCCTTTTCCCTATTAAAATCACTTAAAGTACGAACAACGGAATCCTTATGATAGGCACGTACATACACAACCTGAGTTTCATTTTCGAAAATATAAGTAAGATAAGCTTGTTTATAATCTTTATATTTTTCATAGCCAGCTGAGAATAATGTAAGCTTGGAATGAGTGAATTCATACAAGAAAGGAATATCCTTCCGAAGTAAATCTAATACATCTTCGGTATCTTCCTTAATTGCGTCAGCATAGTCTACAACTTCTATATCCACTTCTCTTGGGTCCATATTTACTCTTTTCCGAGTATTTATAGGTGGGTGATAGCCATCTAAGTTTGGAACAAATGTTTGCGGGTCAATCGGGATATTTACATCCAAACGTTCTGGATGAAGATAACTAGTAAGTTCACCATCCTTATCATACGTTTCATATTTCACTAAGATTCCAGTATCTTTGTCTACCCAAAAGCGAAAAGTATCAGTCGTTCCTTTCATCTTCATTCTCTCTACTACTTGGTCATCTATTTTTCCGTATAAAACAATAGTATTATGGCCTAATAATTCTTCATTTTGTTTTTCAATCTCCCAATGCTCCATATTTCTTAAATAACTAGAGGTTTGTTCATAGGGGAACAAAGATATGCCTGAAGCGGCAATGTGAGGCCGTTCCCTAAATTTGGTGTTTTCTTTATATACATCTTTCAGCTTAATACTAAACGCTTCCTCTGGAGTAACTACTTCACGCGTTGGTTCTGGTTGATAATCTTGTTCTTGATATGTTTTATTTAAACTTTCTTTAGACCAGAGCTTTTCATTATTATAAATATATTCTTGAATATTTTCCTCAAACCCCATCACCTTTTCATCAAATAAAGATGTCACTTTCTCATACCCACCAATTTCATTTTTTATACTTAATTTATACTCAACAATAGATGTGCTATCAGAGTCATCATAAAATAGTGAGTACTCTTTAAACTTTCCAGCAGCAGTATGAAAATAATCGACCGTATTTAAAAGCTTTGCAACAACATCCTTCTTTGTCATCTCTTCATAAGATTCTTTCACTACAGGTGGTGTATAGAGGTGTGATTCGATTATTGGTTCCTGGGGAATAGTCTCTGTGTTTTTATTAAAACTTGTGATATTATCTTCACTTGATAGAATCTCCAACTTGTTTACAATGTAGTAGCTTGTTCCTAAGAAAAATAGTAAGGTCATTACGGTAGGTAACAAATAATTTAACTTGTGTTTTACATGAAACCACTTCTTTTTTCTTTTGTGTATAGTCTGACGAACATTTTCTTTATTTTTCTCATTAAAGTTGATGTCTTTTAATACAGTTTCATTCATAGTCTGTACAATTTTTTTTAATACATCATCCATTAATTTTGCCCCCTTCAAGTGACTTTTTTAACAAAAGGCGAGCTCTATGCAGTCTGGATTTAATCGTTTGTAATCTTAAATCTAACAAAGTCGATATTTGGTTATATGACATTTCTTCGTAATAATATAAAATAATAACCTCTCTATATTTCACTGGTAAGGAAAGAATCTTTTCAGCAATTAGTTGTTTATGCTCTAGCCCAACTAATTCCATCTCAGGTGATTTATTAGTACTTTTTGTTTTTGAGAAAAATTCTGTAAGTATTATATGTCTAAAAGACCAACTTCTTAATTTGTCTTTACATAAATTCACTGTAATACGATATAACCATGTTTTATAAGAAGATTCATTTCGAAAGCTGTCTAAGTTCTCATAGCACTTAATAAAAACCTCTTGGGCAATATCCTCTGATAATTGCTTATGCTTCATGTAGGTAAAAGTTAAACGAGCAACTTGATCACCGTATTCCTTCATTAACCATTCAAGCCTCTCCTCTCTACTTAAACTGTTTTCGATTTCTACTGACTTTCTTTCTTGTTCAAGCATCCTCCACACCCTTTCAAATATTAGACGGAGTAGGTACATTTTGGTTGTAAAAATATTTCCTATTAATTAGTACATGTGCATAGGGCAGGATTCTTAAAACAGGCTTTTTCTTTTATAGAGGATGAAATTTATTTGCAGAAAAATTTTTGTAACATTATTAAATATCCGGAGTTATTTAAGTAAGGGAGGTGAAAAGACATGGACTTTGATGAAATCTATCACAAATATTTTCAGGACGTTTATTTATATATGAAATCATTGAGTCATAACGATGGTATAGCTGAAGAAATTACCCAGGAAACTTTTTTTAAAGCATTAAAGAACATTGAAAGTTTTGATGGTTCTAAGGATATTCGAGCATGGCTCTTTATAATTGCTAAAAATACATACTTCTCTTATTACAAAAAAAGGAAAAATCAAATTGATTCTGATTTAAATGAGACAACAGAAACAGGCGTCCATATTGTGAAGCATTTAATGAATGAAGAGGATGCATTTGCAGTTCATCAGTTTCTACATTCAATGAAGGAACCATACAAGGAAGTCTTTTCACTACGAACCTTTGGGGAGCTATCTTTTGAGAAAATAGGGAGGCTTTTTGGTAAAAGCGCAGGATGGGCTAGGGTAACCTTTTACAGGGCTAGAAAGCAAATACTAGAGTATATGGGGGCGATCAATCATGACAGAGATTAAGTGCACAATTATTCAAGATATTCTACCTCTTTATGTTGATGAGGTAGTTAGTCAGGATACCAAAGAAATGGTTGAGGAGCATTTAAAGCATTGTGAAAAATGTCAGCTAGAGTACCAGCAAATGAAGCATGAAATGTGTATTCCTGAAGAGAATAAAGTGACTCTTTTTAAAAGGATTAATAAGAAATGGCGTAAGAAAAAAATAATCGTTTCAGGTGTCTCGGCTTTCATCACGGCCTTAATTTTATTAGGTGTATTTGAATATGTCTTTCATTATGAAACGGTAATTCCATATTCAGAGGATATCGTGAAAATTGAAAATAACGAAGATAAGATATTATTTGCCCATTACTTTGGTAAAAGCTATGCAAGTGTTAGCATAACACATCCTATGCTCCTTGAGATAGATGGCGAGAAAAAGAATATAAGCTTTATTTATTATAATAAAACAATTGCAGATTCACCTACACGGCAGCTTATTAATAATGGAAAAGCACGCAATGAGCAGGATTTTATTTTTGAATTCCCCGAAGCTAAAGAAATCGACGCTGTGTACTATGCGGAATATGACGTTGAAAAAATAGTAGCTAATAAGGATTCTTGGAATAATATTTTAAAAAATGCTGTTCTAATTTGGGAAAAAAAGCAATAAAACTCTTACAAATTATTTTCCTGCATATTTTCTGTCCATTTTAAAAATACTAGGTCTAGGCAACTTATTGAATGGTCAAGAAAGGGAGAGGTAAAATTGGCAAAGCACTCTGATACAAGCTGGAAACAGGATCATCCTAGCACTTTATTTAGCAACTCTGTCCAAAAGGCAGAACGTTTGTTAAAGCATGCAAAATCACACCCTGAGGAAATAGCGATTGAACATGCTTTTGATCAACTAGACCATGCAGAAAACGCATATATGAATGCACAGCAATATGGTGAGCATTTGGATACTGTCCAGCAAAATAAAGAGTACCTAGAGCAAATTAAACAGCAACTACATGACATGAAAGATAATGTAAAAAAGCAGTAGAGCATTTGAACCTTCATCGTTGGGCAGATTAAAAATGGCTTAAGCTCTAGTCTTAAGCCATTTCCTGTTTGAAAATCAGCACCAAACAATTATCTCATTGGGTGTGGTTTGAGCCGGAATACTTCTTGTTGTAGCACCATAGATGACAATTAGGTTTCGATTGGCAGGATTTCTTGAAAAAGGCTGCCCATTTTTAAGCAAAATAACCGTAGATGGAGAGAGATTTAATTGTAATTGACCATCACTGCTCATCAAATGATTATCAAAAAAGTCAACTTTTACATTTTGGTAATTACTTTCCTTTACAATAATAAGCGCTCGATATTGCGGCGGGTATATCATAGGTACAGGAGCGTCCCCATCATAGTAGCCCGTAACCCAATCACCAGGTCTGACTATTTCCTGATTAACAAAGTAAGTAGAGGGAGAAATAACAAAATTTACAACACCTCCAGCACCATCTTCTACAGTCAAAAGTTTATAACAACCCTCAGTATCCTTATTTTGCCCAACAGGAAAATCATTTATTTGTGTAACAATTCCACGGAAAGATTTAAAATTTACCATAACCATTCCTTTCGAATTAACAATCGTATTAGCTTATGTAAAAATCTCTATATAGATGACAAGGAATAAAATTGCCCTTTCATTAGTAAAAATCTATTTATCTATATAAGCTTGTCCTTTATTATAGGAAAAGAATGTTTTCATCAAAACGAGGGGGAGCTTATGAAGTGGATTTCTAAAAGCAATAAAAAAACGATTTTATTAGGTAGCATTATAATAATTGTCATCGCCGGTTTACTCGATCTCAAATACGAGGGATTATTTTTCCGTATACTACCTGAATCAATACAACAAAATTTATCTACTTTCTTTAACAAGTAAAAATAGACATAAAATAAAAATAATACTAGTAAATTTTAAGAAAATTCGGTATATTTAGATGTGGACTGGGGCTAGGTACAAAAACAAGACTGGTTCCCTATTATTATGTTATTATATAGATATAATAATAAACTTGACTTATTTATATGAAAGCGCTAACCATTTTTAGACCAAGTATTCCAAAATACATGAATTCCAATAGAT
>Ga0213824_1001511_pt1 | contig 13279 bp, 8 predicted proteins | sample MC6MC0906MG_FD_179892 | JGI IMG/M metagenome (GOLD analysis project Ga0213824, IMG submission 179892) | Enriched soil aggregate microbial communities from Iowa State University, Ames, United States - MC6-MC0906-MG | ecosystem: Environmental > Terrestrial > Soil > Unclassified | place: USA: Iowa...
TTAAATCAGTAGACACGGCTAAGCATGTAGTACCGACAGCGGAGTACTGGCGGACGGGGGTTCAAATCCCCCCGGCTCCACCAAATGATCAAACAAAGACGTCCACGGACGTCTTTTTTTGTGCCTGCGATCCAGTAAATACGCGGCTTCCAGCGCTTTTGCGGTCTTTCAAGCGTTTTTGAGTTCCAGCCATTCGGGTATTCCAGACGGTATTCCACCTCACCCGGTGCTAATCTTTGGAATACCGAATCAGTGCTTGAGGACAATCTCATGCCTGCTCAAAACCTCCGCCTCTCCGATCGACAGCTCAAGGGAGTCAAACCCGCGTCCAAGGATTACGTCCTCACTGACGGTGATGGTTTGCAGCTCCGAGTACGCAGCAATGGCTCGTTGCTGTGGAATTTCAACTACCGAGAACCGGTGACCAAGAAGCGCATCAACATCGGCTTCGGCACCTACCCCGAACTGTCACTGGCGAATGCACGAAAGATGGCAGTCGATGCCCGCGAGCTGCTCGCACAGGGCATCGATCCGAAGGTGCAACGCAATACGTTGAATGAGGCCAAGCGCGCAGAAACGGAACACACCTTCGAGAACGTGGCCACCGCCTGGTTCGAGCTCAAGAAAGACTCGGTCACCCCGGCCTACGCCGAGGACATCTGGCGGTCGCTCACACTGCACGTGTTCCCCGATTTGAAGACGACGCCACTGACGAAGATCACCGCGCCGATGGTGATCGCATTGCTTCGTCCAATCGAAGCGAAAGGCAGCTTGGAGACGGTCAAGCGTCTAAGCCAGCGGCTAAACGAGATCATGACCTACGGCGTAAACTCCGGGCTGATCTTCGCCAATCCGCTCACCGGCATCAGGGCAGTATTCAAGAAGGCCAAGAAAGAGAACATGGCTGCGCTTCCGCCCGAAGAACTCCCCGAGCTCATGCTGGAGATCGCGAACGCCAGTATCAAACGCACCACCCGCTGCCTGATCGAATGGCAGTTGCACACGATGACTCGCCCCGCCGAGGCGGCGACTACTCGCTGGGCAGACATCGACTTTGAAAGGCGTGTCTGGACTATCCCTCCTGAGCGGATGAAGAAGCGCCGCCCACATAGCATCCCGTTGAGCGATCACGCTGTGGCACTGTTGGAGTCATTGAAGACTCACAGCGGCCATCGCGAATACGTCTTTCCGGCTGACAGAAATCCTCGTACCCATGCCAATAGCCAGACCGCCAACATGGCGTTGAAACGCATGGGGTTCCAGGATCGGTTGGTCAGTCACGGCATGCGCTCGATGGCCAGCACCATCTTGAATGAGCATGGGTGGGACCCGGAACTCATTGAGGTCGCACTGGCGCATGTCGACAAGGATGAGGTGCGCAGCGCCTACAACCGAGCCGACTACATCGAACGCCGACGACCGATGATGGCCTGGTGGAGTGAGTACATCCAGAAAGCCGCCACCGGCAGCCTGCTCGCCTCTGCATACGGCCAAGTCAGAGACAAGAAGGTGGTGCCGATCCGCTAGCTCTGTACGGCGCAAGAACGGCAGCAGCACAACTGAACGTTCAAGATTCGGGGCAAGCGGCCTCGCTTATCCGCTTCTCAGCACGGGTCCTTCCAAACAGGGCTGCAAAGCCGCCCTGTTTGGAAGGACCTCACTTTGAAGAGCTAAAAGCGACCACGTTTTCCAGGATTTACCACGGAATTCCAACGGTGGATAACCGCTCTTAAAGTCCAAAGTAGCGCTGAATTTCGACCCTTGACCGGGTTTATCCACAGGCGTAGAACTGGCCGTGCAAGCGCTGTCATTGACAGCACCCCAGGTGGCCCGAACCTTCAAGGTCACGCCGCTCCCGCGGTGGTTCTCCCTAAAGGCGATTCGCATCCGGCAGCTCGCCCGGTCACCTACCCGGTGATGGATGCCAACTACATTTCATGGCCCTCGTGCGCCAGACGACACTTCCTATTGCGCTGCCCTGCAGCAACCTATCCGCTTGGCCGAATCTTGCGCCAACCTGTGACCGTCTCTTTCTTCTGGAAAGAGACGGTCACTTCTAACACTGCTGCAGCCCAGATCGCATACGGCTTTGCGGCAATTCCCCTCGTGACAATCGGCGTGACAAACGCCGATCTCACCAGCAACAGCCTTGTAGATGATGGTGCCGCAGACCAGGGAATGGACTGCACCTGACTGACAGCCAGGCATGTCCCGGTCATCGCATTGCTGCTTGCACATGGCTCAGGATCTTCAGGCGCAGGTCTCGTCAGCCAGCGCTGCCTCCACCCGCCCACCGGTAACGGTGTTCAGGAGGCCAGATCATGAGATGCCCTTGCTCTTGTTCGTAAAGAGCCGCCAGTCCCGCGTTAGAGGACATCCCCACAGGCCGCAGGGGCCTTGATCCCTGATAACACTCAACATTCTTGGCGGGATGACGTGGGGCGAGGATCGGAGACCAGGCGATGAGGTGATTCGACATGGCATTGGTGGGTAGACGCGATGGCCGTAATTTCGGCTACGGCAGGCAACTGAGCTATGCAGGGCCGCAGGCGTTGAAAGACATGTTCGGCGGCGGCCACTACGGCACGGTCAAGGCGCACAGTGATCGATGGTTGGCATTCGTGAGGTGGTGCCGCTCCGAACAGGGGCCTGGCATCAATGATGCGCGGCAGATTGATCGGAAGGTGCTGGTCGGCTATGCAGCGTATCTGCGTGACCTGGTTAGCCGCGGCGAGCTCGCCGTCAGCACTGCACAAAACCGGCTGTCCAGCGTTAACAGGACCATGGCGGCGCTTCGCGGTGATCAGTGCGTGAAATTGCCAAGCCCGAGTAAGGCGTTGGGTATGCAGCGCACCGGGGTTCGACAGTCGGTGCCGCAAGGCCAAGACCGCGAACAGATTAAGCAGATCGTCGATGCACTTTGCAGCCAATATCAGCTACGGGCGGCCGCGATTGTTCTGTTGGCGCGAGCCACCGGCATGCGCTTGCGTGAGGCCATCTTGGCTGACCTGCCACGGCTAAGCCGTGAGGCTAACGACCTAGGCAGGATTAACATTCAGGATGGTACCAAGGGCGGCCGCGCCGGCGCCTCGGCACCACGTTGGATTTCGATGGATGAGCATGTTCTAGGTGCGCTTAGATTTGCAAAGCGGGTGTCGCCTGAGGGGAGCCGCAACTTGATTGCGCCACACGAAAGCTACTTTGACGTTCTGCAGAACATCGTCCGCCCGGCACGGGACATCCTGCATGCACAGAACCTCAAAGGCCTCCATGAGCTACGAGCGGCGTACGCATGTGAGCGCTACGAGCAAATCACCCAACACCCCGCGCCAATCAGTGGCGGCCAATCTTGCCAGGTAGATAGGCACCTAGATCGTGAGGCCAGAAGGCAAATCAGCTATGAGCTGGGGCACGGTCGGGTCGATGTGGTCGCGGCCTACATTGGAGGACGGTCATGAGCAAGCCATTCGATATGGAGTTATTCTTGGCTGGCGTGCTGACCGGGTCCCACACGACTCGGCAACGCCATGTGCGACAGGCAAAAATCATCCAGGCTGAAATTGCAAAGCGCTGGAAGCGAAAAACGCCCTGGGCTTGGCAGAGAAAGCACATTGCTTGGTTTCTCGATCATCGTCTAGCCGAGCGCAGTCAGGCGACGCGGTACTACTACTTGCTGACAGTCCTGCTGCTCGCTCGTCGACTAGAAAAATCATGGATATTTCCCCGTTAGTGTGATTCAACGTGAGTTGGGCGAATGCTCACTCACGATAGTTGATCACCGAACCGCTTCTCCATGCTATCCAACAACTGGTCACGAGCATCCTCTCCCCCTAACCTAGCAGGCTGGTTCCCCATGCCCTTGCATCTCCACCGCCAAAAGCCCCTCTGCATTGGTTAAGATGCGCTCCCTAGCTTACACATGGGTGCGGTACTACCGCGCTAGCAGCGCTGCCATTCGGCGCTTTGATTTGGAGTATCTGCAGTTGAACCACGCGGTCCACAACAAACTTGTTTCATTCATCTGGTCGATTGCCGACGACTGCCTGCGCGACGTGTATGTGCGCGGAAAATACCGTGACGTTATCCTGCCTATGGTGGTGCTGCGCCGGCTCGATGCCCTGCTAGAGGCGAGCAAGGTCAAGGTAATGGAAGAGCTGGCCTTTCAGCAAAATGAAATGAGCCACACCGAACTGGACGACAGCGCCCTGCGTGCCGCTTCCGGTTATGTGTTCTACAACACCAGCAAGTGGACGCTAAGCCAACTGCAGAAGACCGCCACCAACAACCAGCAGATCCTCCTGAGCAACGTTGAGGAATACCTCGACGGCTTTAGCGACAACGTCAAAGACATCATCCGGCGCTTCAATCTCAAGTCACAGATGCGCCACATGGCCAGCAAAGACGTGCTGCTTGACGTGTTGGAGAAATTCACTTCATCCACCATCAATCTTACCCCGCACGACAGCGAAGACCCACAAGGTAACCGCTTGCCAGCCCTGAGCAACCTGGGCATGGGCTACGTGTTCGAAGAGCTGATCCGCAAGTTTAACGAGGAGAACAACGAGGAAGCAGGGGAGCATTTCACCCCGCGTGAAGTGATCGAGCTGATGACCCATCTGGTCTTCGATCCGATCAAGGACCGCCTGCCCACCGTGATGACCATCTACGACCCGGCCTGCGGCAGTGGCGGCATGCTCACCGAGTCGCAGAACTTTATCGAAGAGAAATATCCGGACTCGACCACCCAGCGCGATATCCACCTCTACGGCAAGGAGATCAACGACGAAACCTATGCCATCTGCAAGTCGGATATGATGATCAAGGGCAACAACCCTGCCCACATCCGCCCCGGTTCCACCCTCTCGGTGGACGAATTCGCCGGCAGCCGCTTCGACTTTATGCTGTCCAACCCCCCCTACGGTAAAAGCTGGGCCAGCGAACAGAAGTTTATTAAAGACGGCGGCGATGTGATCGATCCGCGCTTCAAGGTCAGCCTCGCGGACTACTGGGGCAACGCCGAGATGCAGGACGCCACCCCGCGCTCCAGCGACGGCCAGTTGCTGTTTCTAATGGAAATGGTCACCAAAATGAAAGCCCCCGGCGACAGCGGCCTCGGCTCGCGCATTGCCTCGGTGCACAACGGCTCCAGCCTGTTTACCGGCGACGCCGGCGGTGGCGAGAGCAATATCCGACGCCACCTAATCGAGAACGACCTGCTCGATGCCATCATCCAGTTGCCCAACAACCTGTTCTACAACACCGGCATCACCACCTATATCTGGCTGCTCTCCAGCAACAAGCCAGCGCAGCGCCGACGTAAGGTGCAACTGATCGACGCCAGCCTGCTGTACCGAAAACTGCGCAAAAACCTCGGTAACAAAAACTGTGAGTTTGCACCCGAGCATATCGAGCGGATCACTCAAACCTATCTTGGCCTGGCAAGCCTCGACCGCCAGGCCAGTAGCGACGGCATCGCCTCGCAGGTGTTTGATAACCGCGACTTCGGCTACTACAAGGTCAGCATCGAACGGCCAGATCGGCGCAAGGCGCAGTTCAGTGCCAATAGAATTGAAACCCTGCGTTTCGACAAGGCCCTGCGCGACCCCATGCAGTGGATTTACCAAGAGTGGGGCGAGGCGGTGTACCAAGACGCCACTTTGGCCACCAATGAAAAAACCATCCTCGCATGGTGTGAAGAGCAAGGCCTAGAGCTCAACGCCAAGCAGCGTAAAAAACTGTTGAACCTGGAAACCTGGGTCAAGCAATCGTTGCTAGTCACCGTGGCCAATTATCTGATGCAGGCTGTCGGCAGTGACGAATACGACGATTTTAACCTGTTTAGCAAGGTGGTCGACAAAGTGCTCAAGCAACTGGGCAAGGAGGCTGGCATCAAGCTGGCCGTTAGCGAGCGCAATCAGTTGCTCAATGCAGTTAGCTGGTACGACGACAACGCTGCCAAGGTCATCCGCAAGGTTGAGAAGTTCGACAGCGCCGAGTTGGCTACCCTGCTGGAGCGGCTGGCCTGCCGCGAGTCCGACCTAGCCGATTTCGGCTACTATCCGAGCGACAAGGCTGGCGAATTTATTACCTACGAATCCAATAGCGACCTGCGCGACAGCGAAAACGTCCCGTTGGCCGACTCCATCCACCGCTTCTTTAAAGCCGAAGTGCAGCCTCATTTCGAAGAGGCCTGGATCAATCTGGAATCAGTCAAGATCGGCTACGAGATCAGCTTTAACAAGTACTTTTACAAGCACCAATCGCTGCGTAGCATGGAAGAGGTAGCTCAGGAGATAGTGACGCTGGAGCATCAGACTGAGGGATTGATTGCGGAAGTTTTGGGGCTGGAGGTTAAGGATATATCGGGGGTGAAAATTGCTTAAAGTCAATGTCAACCCGCAGAAATATCGCTCCTACTCGTCTTCAGGCGGCGACTGTTCCAAGACAATCCCCGCGCACTGGCTTTTAGTGCCTCTGGGGTCCTTTGCTAAAGTTATTGATCCTCAGCCAGATCACAGAGCGCCTGCAATGGATGCAAACGGCTTTCCTTACATCGGAATTAGAGACATAAGAGAAGACGGAACTCTTGATTTTTCTAGCGCTAGATTCGTAAGCGAAAATGCTGTTTCCAAGCAAGAGGCCGCATTCACTGTAAACGAGGGCGACATTCTTTTTTGCAAGGTTGGGACTTTAGGAGAACCGCGACACGTGAGGCTTGAGGGCTCAAGATTTGCACTTTCTGCAACCCTTGTGCTTATAAAAATAGGCTGCAACCTGCTAAATAAGTTTTCAAAGTATGTGCTCGAAAGTGATTTTCTAAACGCACAGATCAATCCAATACTAACAGGTGCAACGCGTCCAGCGCTGGGCATACAACAGATTAGAAAATTTTCAATTCCTCGCCCCCCTTATGACGAGCTTGTTGAAATCGTAAAGTTTCTTGACAAAAACGTCGGATTAATTGATCAGGCAATAGCTTTAAAAAACAATCAGGTATCTCTATTTAAAGAACGCAAGCAGATACTGATCCAGCAGGCCGTCACCCGTGGCCTTGTATCTGGTGTGCCAATGCGAGACTCCGGTATCGAATGGATTGGCGAGATTCCAGCGCATTGGCGTGTATTGGCCAATCGCGCTCTATTTCAAGAGCGGGTCGAAGCCGGACGAGATGACCTTCCATTGCTGTCGGTATCCATTCACTCAGGTGTTTCTGAAGAGGAAATTTCCGAGGAAGAGAACGTTCGTGGCCGCGCCAAGATTGAAGATAAATCCAAATACATCCGAGTTCGTCCCGGCGATATTGCCTTCAATATGATGCGTGCCTGGCAAGGGGCTATTGGTGCGGTGCGAGTCGAGGGGATGGTCAGCCCAGCTTATACCATCGCGACACCTCGTCCAAGTCTCGATGCCCGATATTTTGAGTATCAGTACCGCACCCCCGGGTTTATCCAGCAGATGGATCGTTACTCCAAGGGCATTACTGACTTTCGCAAACGGCTCTACTGGGATGGCTTCAAGCAACTTACTACCCTTGTACCTCCGATTGAGGAACAGCGAGCCATCATTGACTTTATCGAGCAAGCCATGCGCAAGCAGAACACTGCCGTGATATTGCTAGAGCGACAAATCAGCAAACTAAAAGAATACAAAGCCATCCTGATCAATTGCGCTGTTACCGGAAACATCAAGGTGCCAGGTGTGGCAGACCCGGTCATATCGAATATAGAGGTCACCTGATGCATACCTAGCAGAAATTGCGACGATTGTTGGCCGGCAGTGGCAGAGCGAGGTTGTGGAGTTCAAGAGGACCAGGAACAACTATAAACTTCACCAAGTTCTGCAAATACTTCTCTACGCTGAGTTGCGCCCCAACCTGAATGGCTTGGTTTTCGGCGCCAATGATCGCCATAGAGTTGTGGCTACTCGCTTTCTCGAGCAGTAGTAAGTCAGGTGGGTAGAGGCGAATATCTCCCCCCGCTGGCTGGATAGGTTTAGACATTTGCATCCCGCGCCGGGCTCACCTGGCAGAGATAAGAAAGGATAGGCACAAGGAAGCCGGCATGGTAAGCAAGACCAACGAACAGGCGCTGGAAGCTAGCATCGAGAAATACCTGACCGGCACTTCCCTAGAAGAGCAGGCGGTGGAACGTGGAAGCGCGGTGCTCATGCCGGCGGGCCTCAACCACGGGTATCAACTGGGCCGCGCTCAGGATTTCGATGCCCGCTATGCCGTGGATCGCCGTTACTTGTGGCAATTTCTTGAGGCCAGCCAGGGCGATGAGTTGGAACGTCTCAAGCAGCGCTACGATGATTGGGATTTGCGCATTCTCGAACGCATCGACCGGCTGGCGAAGAAGTACGGCGCGCTGCACCTGCTCAAGCGCGGCCTGGCCATCGACGATGTGCACTTCAACCTGATGTACCCCGCGCCGCTTGCCAGTAGTTCGAAGCGGGTCAAACAGCAGTTTGCGGCGAATATCTTTAGCAGCACCCGCCAGGTGCGTTACTCCCTGAGTAATCCGCTGGAAGAAATCGACCTGGTGCTGTTTATCAATGGCTTGCCCTTCGCCACGTTGGAGCTGAAGAACCCTTGGACGGGCCAGAACGCTCGTTATCATGGACAAAAGCAGTACAAACAGAACCGCGACACGGGCCAGCCGTTGCTGCAATTCGGCCGCTGCCTTGTGCATATGACGGTAGACACCGACGAGGTCTACATGACCACCAAATTGGCAGGTGTCGCGACCTTCTTCCTGCCATTCAACAAGGGTCATAACCACGGGACGGGCAACTCAACCAACCCCTCCGGGCACAAGAGTGCCTACCTGTGGAAGGAGATTTTTAGCCGCGAAAGTGTGGCCAACATCATTCAGCACTTTGTGCGCCTGGATGGCAGCAGCAAGATGCAACTGGCCAAGCGTACGCTGTTCTTCCCACGTTACCATCAACTGGATGTGGTGCGCCGCCTAGTGACGCATGCCAGCCAGCATGGCGTGGGCCAGCGCTACCTGATCCAGCACTCGGCCGGCTCGGGCAAATCGAACTCCATCACCTGGGCGGCCTATCAGTTGATAGAAACCTATCCGGCTTCGCTGGAAGTTGTCGGCGCGCGCGCCCTGGACATGCCGCTGTTCGACTCGGTAATTGTGGTGACCGATCGCCGCCTGCTGGACAAGCAACTGCGCGAGAACCTGCGCGAGTTCTCCGAGGTGAAAAACATCATCGCTCCGGCGTTGAAGTCCTCCGACCTCCAGCACGCACTGGAGCAGGGCAAAAAAATCATCATTACCACCATCCAAAAGTTCCCAGTGATCGTGGATGGCATCGACGACATGGCTAGCAAACGCTTTGCCGTGATCATCGATGAGGCACACAGCTCGCAGGACGGTAGCAGCCATGGCACGATGAACAAGGTGATGGGCGGCGACGAGCAAGACGACACCCAGGAGAAGATCCTCAGCGCCATCAAGAACAGCAAGATGCGCGGCAATGCCTCGTATTTTGCCTTCACCGCTACGCCGAAGAACAGCACGCTGGAGAAGTTCGGCGAGCAGCAGGCTGATGGCCGCTTCGCGCCCTTCCATCTGTACTCGATGAAACAGGCCATTGAAGAGGGCTTTATCCTCGATGTGCTGGCCAACTACACCACGTACCGCAGCTATTACGAAATTCAGAAGTCCATCGAGGACAATCCGCTGTTTGACACGGTGAAAGCGCAAAAGAAGCTACGCGCCTATGTCGAACGCGACCAGCAGACCATCGACGTTAAGGCCGAGGTAATGCTGGAGCATTTTATTGAACAGGTGGTCACACCGAAAAAGCTCAAGGGCCAAGCCAAGGGCATGGTCATCACCCAGAACATCGAAGCCGCCATCCGTTATCACAAGGCCATCAGCCGCTTGCTGGCAGCGCGCGGCAGCCCGTTCAAAGCGCTAATTGCCTTCTCCGGCGAAAAACTGGTTGATGGTATCGAATACACCGAAGCCGGCATCAACGGCTTCGCCGAAGCAGATACGCGGGACAAATTCGACACCGACGAATACCGATTGCTTGTAGTGGCCAACAAGTACCTGACAGGCTTCGATCAGCCTAAGCTGTGTGCCATGTACGTGGACAAAAAGTTGCAGTACGTACTCGCTGTGCAAGCGCTGTCGCGCCTTAATCGTGCCGCACCGAAGTGGGGCAAGAAGACCGAAGACCTGTTCGTTCTGGATTTCTTCAACCAGGTGGAGGACATCAAAGCCTCCTTCGACCCGTTCTACACGGCTACCAGCCTGTCCGGAGCAACGGATATCAATGTGTTGCACGAACTCAAGGACCAGCTAGATGAGGTCGGCGTCTACGAGTGGCCGGAAGTAGAAGCATTTGCCACGCAGTATTTCGACAACGTCGATGCTGAAAAGCTGGCTGTGCTGATCGATATCGCCGCTGAGCGCTTCGACTTGGAACTAGAGCTAGAGGATGAGGCCAAGGTCGATTTCAAGATCAAGGCCAAGCAGTTCGTGAAGATCTACGGCCAGATGGCCTCGATCATGCCGTACGAGATTGTGGCCTGGGAAAAGCTGTTCTGGTTCCTCAAGTTCCTGATCCCGAAACTCAAAGTGCAGGACAAAGACGCCGACGAAATCGACGCTCTACTTAACTCGGTTGACCTCGCGTCCTATGGGCTGGAACGGGTCAAGTTGAACCACAGCATTGCGTTGGATGACGCGGATACCGAACTGGACCCAGCAAACCCCAATCCACGCGGAGTGCATGGTGGTGAGCAGGAAAAAGACCCGCTGGACCAAATCATCCAGAGCTTCAACGAGCGTTGGTTCCAGGGCTGGGGTGTGACCACGGAAGAAAAGCGCGTGAAGTTCCTGAGCATTCTAAAGGGGATTCAAGAGCATCCGGACTTTGAGCCCAAGTACCAGAATAGCCAGGACGAAGACCATCGTGCACTGGCGTTCGAGAAGATTTTCGAGGAAGTCATGCTAATACGCCGCCGCCAGGACCTAGAGCTTTACCGCCTGGTAGCCAGTGATGCGGCGCTCAAGTCTTCGTTACAGCAAAGCATGAGGGGCATGCTGGACTGAGATAAGTGCAAGCTCGGTGTGTCTCAGCATGCCCGGCCCATACGGCTAACGCCGTCACGCCCCTTCGCTTGGAGCTTTAACCTCGAAGCTCTGGTGGGGGCGTAACTCAAAAATGGCCGTCCATCGAAAACCAGACCACGGAGCATTCCAACTGGTATTCCAAGGATTTTATCTGTTCAATTATTAGCCAATAAAATATCTGGCTACGTACCCCGCCCCTCATGCAATCGTACAGTGTCCAAACAGGGAGGAATGAGCGACCGCGCGAATGACGGCCGGGCAGGAGACCACATGGCCAGCCTGGCCCAAACGACAGCGTCGTTACCGACGCAACTCAATCTTGTAGAAATAACCTTCGATGCTCAGGCGCCGGCGATCCGAGGTGATTGCATCGTTGATCGCGTTTTTAAGTCGAACGTAGTGTCGGCAGTTCTGAGCACGGCTGAGATCGGCAATAGGTTTTACCGCTCGCAGGAAATCGTTATAACTGCTCACTGGCCGACTCATTACTTGATCGATGTTAGGCAGGGCTTTGGCATCCGCCTGCCGGCTTTCAGGCCACGCAGGCTCAAGGCTCAAGTCGCTCTCTCGCAGCTCCAGCGTGAAGAGCACTTGCACCTTTCCAGTCTTTTCGTCCGCCCAGCACGGTGGGAAGTCCATACCACCATTAGCCTCCAAGCGGTGCTTGAGGTAGAGCAACTGACCTTTTAGGTCGGCGTTTTCTTTCTTCACGGCGATAGGGTTGCCCGGGTCAGCTTGCATCGCCGTGAAGTGCTGGTACTCCTCCGCCAGTTTCTGCATCTTCTCGAGGCTGCTCTTGCCTTCAAGGCTGGCGAGGCCCGGGGATTTATCCAGTAATTGCTCCAGGGCGTCGAGCTTGCCAAGTGAGGCCTCAACTTGCTCTTTGAGAAACTTGACGTCATTGGCTTTGTCGACGTCCTGAGGATTCTTCAGAGACTTCTGCACCGCCTCTTTTAACGATGTTGCTAAGGTCAGAGCATCTTCGACCCGTTTTTTCACGAGTTGACCGCCGTCGCCGCCCGCCGACTCCACCATTTTCTGTAGCTCACTAAGGGCGGTGATCTGCTGCTCCTGATCGTCCAGTAGCTGCTTTAATCGCACGACGTCCTGCTTTGACTGGCCCGCTTCGAGTAACTGGCTGATCACCTCGTCAGGATTGCGCGAGCTGTGGGCTTTGATCTCATAAATGAGCTGAGTCTTGGCCTTGTCCAGCTGCGCCATCTTGGTATCGATCCCATCGATGGCGTGGAGCTGCTCTTGCAGCTTCTGGTTCTCCTGAGTCTTTTGAAACACCATCAAGCCGAGCAGAAGCATCAGCATAAATATGAGGGTCAGGGCGATCTCCGTCAGCGATAGCTGGAAGATCTGGTCATTGTTCGATGCCATTACAGGCTGCTCCAGGACTCAGTGTCAGCTGCTGCTTGATTCCGGTTGAATCTGCCGATCATCAGTTCCGCCTGCTGGCGGGCTGAATGGGACCACGTTCTCGCCGCCCAGCGGCGTTTTCTCAAGGTGATCACTGATGACGTCCAGCCTGCGCTGTACATTATCCAGTTGCTCAAGTCGGGCCAGACCACTATTTGACTCAAGGTGAGAAGAGCTGAGCTCCACCAGCCGGCTTAGACTTTGAAGAACCTGCTGGCCAATACCCTTGACCTGTTGGTGCTCCTGGCTCGCTAACTCGGCATGCTGGTTCGATTTACTGACCACAGTCACCAGTTGCGGGACGCCGTGTTGGAGAGTTGCCACCAGTTCCTGGCTGGCCTTTTTGATTTCTTCAGTACTACTGCCTTGCTGCTCGGCTACCTGGTGGATCTTGGCAACCGATGCCACGGTCTGCCCCATGGCCTCTGCGAGCACTTGAATGGAATTGGTGAGTTGCGCGGTGGCCCCCAGTTGCGAGCCCAATTGTGCGTTTAGCGACTCTTGTTGCGCATCCACAGCGGCGATCAGGGACTGGGATTGCTGGCCCATCTCCTGAAGCACAGCTTCTTGCTGGGTTTGCAGCAACTTGGTCAGTACCTCCAAGCTGGCACCGACCTGGTGTACATCGTCCAGCACGCTGCCCATGCTTTCCAGCTTTTCGTTGATGCGCTTGATGGAGTTGTTGACCAAGCGCGCAGAGCCTTGCACATCGAGAGTCACCGACTTGAGGCTGTCGGTTGCAGTTTCGGTGACTA
>Ga0213824_1001516_pt1 | contig 13249 bp, 9 predicted proteins | sample MC6MC0906MG_FD_179892 | JGI IMG/M metagenome (GOLD analysis project Ga0213824, IMG submission 179892) | Enriched soil aggregate microbial communities from Iowa State University, Ames, United States - MC6-MC0906-MG | ecosystem: Environmental > Terrestrial > Soil > Unclassified | place: USA: Iowa...
TGACAATTACTGTAGAGCGAAAAACACGCTTCCCATTTGCGTATATGATGATGGAGGAGCTAGTAAATAGTGAGTCCCTTGTGCAATCGAAGGTACAAGGAGCAAATGCCATTATGTTTGTAGGCTTTAAGAAAAAGTTTAGCTGGAGTTATAGGCTAGAAAATATGCCTCGTGGTGAGCATCGTTACCTAGGTGTGACTATTGTTTTCAGTGATTTCTTTGGTTGGGCAAAAAAAAGTGTTTCCGCAGAAAAGGAACAAGTGATTTTAATTTATCCAAGAGTTCGTGAAATGAAATATGCCGCACTTCAAACAAAATTTGATGCCGGATCAATGATGTCACCTTATTCCATAGTTAAAGATACTTCAATGGCTGTTGGGCTACGTGAGTACGTTCCTGGTGATCGTTTTTCGTGGATTCATTGGAAATCATTCGCAAAAACGCAAACATTGCAATCAAAAGAATTTGAGGATCGTCAATCACAGGAGCTGATGTTAGTGCTCCATGCCAAAAAGTCACCGTTATTTGAAGAAAAGATTGAGCTAGTAGCATCAATGTTACAAACGATAGTAGATGAACGAGGAGATATTTCATTTGTTTCAGCGGGTGCAAAAACGAAGGTGTTTCCACCTATACAAGGGAATAAGCAGTTAGATCAAGTCATGCATCATTTAGCTGCTATAAAGCCAACAGAAAATGTGAAATTCCAATTAAGAGATCAACGAGCCTTTAAGCATGTTGCAACAATGCTATATGTCACGAGCGAAGTATCTGATGAATTATTACATACTCTCGCCACTATGGTGAAAAGCTGTATTTGCTTTGTAGTGGCAGAACAGTCACCTATACAAACAGATTTATCTAAGCGTTATAAACAAATACAAGTTGTTCATGTTAATCCACTTGATTATTATCATTTATTCACGGAGGTGATGAAGCCGTGAAAAAAACATTAGGAGATTTTATAGAATTAACGATTGCGTACGTAATTATTTTTCTAATTTTGCGTGAATGGCTTATTCCGGTGATGGAGCTAACCAATACTGGTTTGCTTCACTTATTTTTAGTGTTTATTGGTCTTTCCTTAGCACTTAGCTTATTCCGAGTACAGCCGCTATTATCCGGGTTGGTTAAACTTGGATATATTACATGGTTTGTAGTATTTGTATTTAGTAAAGAGCCTATTTTATCTGGCAACACATTGCCGTTTTTAATACATGAATGGAAATGGAATATGACAGCCATTTTCTCAGGAGAATTTGGACAAGTATCCGATTCGTTTAGAACAGTTCTTTTCCTTGCTCTTATTTGGATGTTAATATACTTAATTCACCACTGGATAACGGTACGGAATAATATATTCTATTTCTTTGCGTTAACAGTATTCTTTATTGCTACTTTAGATACATTTAGTGACTATAATGGCAAAGTAGCAATTGTAAAAGTTATTATATTGGGCTTAATCATGACAGGCCTACTTTTTGTCAAGCGGCTATGGCTCCAAGTCGATGCAGCGAATAATGCAATAGGAAAGTGGAAGCTTGTTATACCTATGATTGTTTCTGTATTGCTTGTTAGTGGAGTAGCGTTCTTATTGCCGAAGACAGGACCAACTTGGGCTGACCCAGTACCATTCATCAAGGGGGTTGCAGGACAAGGCGATTCGGGATCAGGGAAAAAATCAGTTGGTTATAGTGATGATGATAGTCGATTAGGTGGACCATTTCAGGGGGATAATACATTAGTTTTTACAGCCACTTCCCGTGATCGCCACTATTGGCGTATAGATACGAAGGATACCTATACATCAAAAGGATGGATTCTTTCACAAGGAAACTTTGGGAAAAATTATTATCAAGCTAATACACCTATTTTAACTTCTTTACAGGTGGGATCTCCAGAAAAAACGCGTGAAATTCAGATGGACATCGCTGTTCCGATGCCGTTTTTAATTCAAACGTATGGAATGCTGTCAGTTTCAGCTCAGGATTCAACCATGTTTATACAGGATGAGCAAACTGAAAAAATAGGAATAGAGCAACAAAATGATGAGGACAAATTATTATCAAGCTATACGCTATCATATAGTGAGCCAGTCTATAGCATGGAGCAGCTTCAACTATCAAAACCATCCATGCTGGAAACCTTGGACCCATCCTTTAATCGCTTTTTGCAATTACCAAATACACTTCCTCAGCGTGTAAGAGAATTGGCGTTAGACATGACACGGGATAAAGCATCGGTGTATGATCAAATCAAAGCAATAGAAAGATATTTTTCTACCAATGGTTTTAGATACGATAAAACTGCAGCAGCTATTCCTGCTGAGGATCAGGATTATGTTGATCAATTTTTATTTGATACAAAAATTGGCTACTGTGATAATTTTTCAACATCAATGGTTGTACTACTGCGATCGGTGGGTATTCCAGCTCGCTGGGTAAAAGGCTTTGCGCCAGGTGATGCTGGTTCAATGTCAGATGGTTTGCGTGAGTATCGCATTACAAATGATAATGCACATTCATGGGTGGAGGCGTATGTACCTGGAACAGGCTGGATGGAGTTTGAGCCAACGATTGGCTTTACAGGAAATGTGAATATTGATTATGATATTGAACGAGAAACGCCTCAGCAAGAACAAATCACTCAGCCAGAAGAAAAAAAGGAGCAGCCGAAAAAAGAGCAAGAACCAAAACAGAAGGCTGCTAGTTCAACATTTAGCTTAGATGTAGTATGGACATGGATGAAAAAACTCAAATATGTATGGCTAGCTTTACTTGTCTTGCTCATTGCTACTAGTATTTCATTATATACGAAACGTAGAACGTGGATACCTAAAATGCAAATAAGAGCATATCGTAAAAAGGAAGCGGATTGGACAAATTTTGATGCTTCTTATCATGATTTAATGAAACAGTTATCACGCATTGGCTTACGACGAAAAGATGGTGAAACATTACGGGCATTTGCTGAACGGGTGGATGCATCATTAGAGACAGATGAAATGCAAAAATTAACTGCAGTTTATGAGCAGCATATTTATGGTAAGGAAGCGCAAGATGTTGACTTTAAGAAACTGAAAGAAAGTTGGGAATATTTAATCAATCGCACTATCAGTTGATTTTAGTGGGTACAAAGAGTAAAATGAAAAAAATTATATATGATAAGGATTGCTTTCATATAAGTTCGATAATAAGGTTCGGATGTTTCTACGAGATCACCGTAAATGATTTCTCTATGAAGGTGGATGTTTTGGTTAGGTGAGAAGTACGTAAAATCACTTTTCTTTGCTACGCATTCGCCTTTATATTTCAAGAGCTTATGAACGCGTAGGAAGTTTTTACTTTCATACGCGTTTTTCTTTGAACACATGAAGATGTCCTTTAAAAATAGTAGAAGAGGTGGAAATTTTGTCAGCTAGCCCTTTATTAAAAGAGCAAGAAAAAATCGTTGTACTAGACTTCGGCAGCCAATTTAACCAATTAATTACGCGTCGTATCCGTGAATTTGGTGTTTTCAGTGAGCTACGCCCACACACAATAACAGCAGAAGAAATTAAAGACATGAATGCAGCTGGTATTATCTTTTCAGGTGGTCCAAACTCTGTTTATGATGAAAAAGCCTTCCATGTAGACCCAGCTATTTTCGAATTGGGTTTACCGATATTAGGTATTTGCTATGGTATGCAATTAATGGCACATACACAAGGTGGTAAAGTTGAAGGTGCTGAAACTCGTGAATACGGGAAAGCAGAAATCCAAGTAACAACTTCCAATAAACTATTTGGAGAGCTACCATCTGAGCAAATCGTTTGGATGAGTCATGGTGACCACGTGACAGAAGTGCCTGCTGGTTTTGAAGTAATCGCAACAAGTGCTTCTTGTCCAATTGCTGCAATGGCAAATGTAGAACGTAGACTTTATGCAGTACAATTCCACCCAGAGGTACGTCACTCTGTATATGGTAATGACCTATTACGTCAATTTGTGTTCGATATCTGTGAAGCAAAAGGCGACTGGTCAATGGCGAACTTCATTGAGCTTGAAATCGCTAAAATCCGTGAAATAGTAGGTGACAAAAAAGTATTATGTGCACTTTCTGGCGGTGTAGATTCATCTGTTGTTGCGGTTTTAATTCATAAAGCAATCGGTGACCAATTAACTTGTATGTTTGTAGACCACAACTTAAACCGCAAAGGTGAAGTTGAGCAAGTAATGAAAACATTTACTGAAGACTTCGACATGAATCTTATTAAAATAGATGCACGTCAACGTTTCATGGATAAACTTGCGGGCGTATCTGACCCTGAGAAAAAACGTAAAATTATCGGTAATGAATTTATTTATGTCTTCGATGAAGAAGCATCAAAACTTGAAGGTATGGATTTCCTAGCACAAGGAACACTTTATACTGACATTATCGAATCAGGTACATCTACAGCACAAACAATTAAGTCACACCACAATGTTGGCGGTCTACCAGAAGATATGCAGTTCCAACTAATTGAGCCACTTAAAACATTGTTTAAAGATGAAGTGCGCGCATTAGGATTAGAGCTTGGTCTTGACGAGAAAATTGTTTGGCGCCAACCATTCCCAGGTCCAGGTCTTGGTATCCGTGTACTTGGTGAAGTAACTGAAGAAAAGCTTGAAATCGTACGCGAATCTGATTTCATCCTACGTGAAGAAATCGCAAAAGCTGGCCTTGAACGCGACATTTGGCAATACTTCACGGTATTACCTGATATTCGTTCAGTCGGCGTAATGGGCGATGCACGTACGTATGACTACGCAATCGGTATCCGTGCGGTAACGTCTATCGACGGTATGACTTCTGACTGGGCACGTATCCCTTGGGATGTACTAGAGAAAATCTCTGTCCGCCTAGTAAACGAAGTAAAACACGTTAATCGCGTACTGTACGATATTACATCTAAGCCACCAGCGACGATTGAGTGGGAATAGTAGTAGGAGAGTTAGAAACCCTTGGTGTATAAGGGTTTCTAACTCTTTTTTCGATTTCTAATACACTTTTTATTTTTTATTGCGTAAATAACTTACGGTAAACTGATTTTTAGGGTAGGAATGATGATTTTGTTTTGCTTCTTTTGCAAAAACTAAAGTTGCCCATCTTATTCCAACTTCATATTGCCAACCATTTAAGACAGATGTATTATATCGATTAAGGCAGTTGTCTTAAACGAAGGAGGTGAGTATATATGAAAAGATTACCTGAAACAGAGTTTAAAATTATGAAAGTCGCTTGGGAAAGTAATCCTCCCATTACGACAGGCTTAATAATGGAGAGCATAGGCAATGAGAACAATTGGAAAATTCAAACCGTAGTATCTCTTATGAATAGATTAACTGAACGTGGATTTCTTCACAGTGAGAAAAAAGGCAAGGAGCGATTTTATTATCCGATAGTGGAAAAAGACGATTATCTACATTTTGAAACTGTCCATTTTATGAAGCTCTATCATAAAAACTCTTTTATGAATTTAGTAGGTACACTCTATAAATCCGATACTATTTCTAATGAAGATTTAGCTTCTTTACTTAAATGGGTGGAAGAAAAGAGGGATTAAAATGCAAAGTATCTTGGTAGGTTTATTCTTTAAATCCGTAGTAATGACCTTTATTGGACTACTCTTTATAGCTGTAACACCTTTCCTTTTAAAACGATACAGTGCTAAATGGCTCTATTATGGCTGGCTCGTTATCCTTGTAGGGTTTATTTTACCATTTACATTCAATATGTCGACCACAGTTGTCAATCTATCAGAATCAGTGCAATTACCATCTAAAGAACTTGTTCCAACTAACAGTAGTCAGATAACGCTTGTGTCCTCATCTGTAGATACAATGTCAGCACTTTCTGTATGGCAAATGATGATGATAATATGGATTTTAGGAATCATTGTATTTTTGACAGTTCATCTTGTAAGACATTATCGTTTTATGAACATGGTGAAAAGATGGGGGCAAATGATAACTGAACCGAATACCCTTCATTTGCTTGAAAAAGTTAAACATGAAATGAATATCACTAAGGAAATCGCATTGAAAGAATGTAGCTGTATTCATTCACCCATGTTAGTGGGATTTGCTAAAAATACTATCTGGCTTCCTAATAATTCTTATCGAGAAGAAGAACTAAACATGATATTGAAGCATGAGTTAGTTCATTTAAAGCGAAAGGATTTATGGTATAAAGCGTTTGTGTTGCTGATTAGTAGTATTCATTGGTTCAATCCATTGTTCTATCTATTCGCTAAAGAACTGGACAATCTTTGTGAACACGCTTGTGATGATGAAGTAGTAAAAAATACTGACATCCAACTTAGAAAAACGTATAGTCAGACGATACTACACACTGAGAAATTTAAAAGAGGAGAAGGTGTTTTTTCTACAAATTTTCTAGGGAGTACACAAATTCTAAAAAAGAGGATACTCTCCATTATGGATATGAGTAAGAAAAAATCAGGAATCGTTGTGATGGCACTATTAATTTTACTTACAACAGGTGGAGTGGCTGTCAGTTCGGCATTTGCTATTTCCAGTAAGCCGTTGAACTATTTAGACGAAACATTTATGAAAGAATCCATTTTAGATGGTGCATCCAGAGGCTACTTTGCAACAGATAAATTTATTATTTCCCCAAAGAATCTGAAGGATAGAAAAGCTGTGCCACCTGAGCCTACTATAAACAAAGAGCTCTATCATGATGTGTTTTCAGAGGGTGTCATTGGAACTGAAGCAAGATACCGATACCCGATTGAAATTGTGCATAAACAGCATGGACAGAAATATACAACAGTAATTCATATTGAATATGACTATAAGCTACTAGCACCTGTCGAATATAATGAGCTCAATACCCTTATCGAAGCCTATTTATTACCTTTTAATGAGTTAAAGTCGATACCCTATACAGATTTCATCACACCGAATTACCTAGAAAATAGATTGAAAGCCTATATACAAGATATTGATACACAGAATACAGACGCACGTGTGGAATTCACATTTCGTTTTAATGGCTGGGTAACGAACAATAATAGTCTACCTTTCCCAAGTCAGAAACCTATAGGTACTACACCACGTTATATGAAATCTACACCATAAAAATCGCCCATCTCTTTTAAGATTGGGTAATTATAAAACTATTGACCTTGGTGTTAGTGGTGGACACATGGTAACACTTGTTGGTTATGAAACCTACTATGATATATTAACACTATCTTAGTATCAACAATTTATCTTGCATGATAATTGGGCTTTAACAGGAATCTGAATATGGATGAAGTGGTCAAGTGAACCTGTTACAGATATTTGGGAAATATCGAATTAAAAAAGATTTTAGGTGTATAAATTCAAAATAAAAAGCCCTAGAAACATTGATTTCTAGTGCTTTTTTGATAATTAGTTAAAGAGTTCAACTTCATCCCCGTATAGACTAGCTCTTAATTTCCTTTTTCAGCATTAAAAATAAGAAAAGCACACCAAATTCTACAATTAGCGGGACAAAGATGATATTTAAATGGAAGAAAATTACACTCATCAAAATAGCTACACAAATAAATATTGAACTATATCGATAATTTTTGGATTGATAAAAGAATGAATATGGTAACAAATGTGCACCGTAAATAATTGCATATACAGGTAAGACCCACATAGGTGCTTTAATCAATAGAAGAATACAAATAATTAAATATAAAATTTGATTGTTTGTTGCAATCAACAGTCCATTAATCAATGGATTTTCTTTATAAAATAAATCAACCTTTAATATTTTGGCACAAAGAATTGAAACAGGAAACAGCAATGCACCACAAGATAAAATACCAATATTTTTTATCATTAAATCTAAAGGCAGCAACGTGATTGTTGTGATAACTCCCCAAATAAATATTGAGGCCATGATAAAAGGAAGACCCTTCTTTTGTTTCTGAGCAATATCATTTAATAGTACTTGTAAGCTTGTATTGATGTTCATTTCCGTCTCCTTAATTTTCAAGCGATCTATTCAAACTATCCGCTATTTTTTTATTTTCATATTTTGAGAAAAAATAAAATCCGATGATATGACCAATCATCGTTATCACTAAAATTAGTAACAAATAAGGTTTGACAATTTCTAATACTTTCGGTGAAAAAAGATATACACTTCCAATACAACAGAAAAAATTCAAAAAAGTACTAATAATAATTTTAGTTGTTACTTTTAATGTAGAGTAGTTCCATAAATAAGGATAAGCTATACCAAAAACAATCCCCATTAGAACGCTAATACCAATTAAATTCCAGATGTAAAGAAAGTTTACTATTTCTTCGTGAAGATTAAAAATAGTAATTAAAAAAACAATCCAAATCAACACCATAAATGAAACGTTCAAAAAGCTATTCTTTAAGTCATTTATCATATCAATTTCTCCTTAATAGATTTTGCATAATGTCTACTGACAATATATGTATTTTGCTGTTTTGTAATAACTTCCAATCTAGCATGACTTCCCGAAGCAAACGAGCGTATTTGATTCAAATTTAAAATCATTGAATTGTTGATTCTAACCAATCCGAATGATTCCAAGTAAGATAACTCTTTTAAAATCTTATTCAGCATTAGCTCTGTACCGTCTATTAAAAAGATTTTGGTAAAATGACCAGATGCCTCAATTACTTCGATGTTATTGAGTTCAATCATAACTTGGCGATTTGTTTTGAAATCTGTTGCGCTTAATGTTATAGATTGGAAAAATTGCTGTTCAAATGTAGAAAGCAATTCTTTATTCGAAGGATTACTAATTATCTCAATTTCAGAAGATGATTTATTGTTTTTCCAAATAAAGTTGAATTTCATGTTGATCTCCTTTCTGTTTTTATCGTAGCAACACTTCTCAGAACTTACGATGATTTTTCGTTTTGTTGCTAAAAAAATAGACTTTGTTGCAACATTGATTCAGTAAAATTAAAGTCAAAGTTTTTACACCTATAGATTTTCAATTGGTGTTTAAGGCAATGATTATAAATTTGACCATTAAAAAGAATCGACAAATCAAAGTATAACGTGTTGTATATTTTGTGTAATTCCTCATTCACACTCCTTCTAAAAATCACAGACAGTATCAACCTGTCTCCAAAGTTGGTGACATAATTGAATGGGATTTAAAGTAAGTGCCTGCTACCAGTTCCACAAAAATAGCTCTGATGAATAGACTGTTGGAATAATTTGCATAAATGAATGTCTGGAAAAAAGCCTATTTTTAAGGATGTGTCGATTGCTGAATCCTTATAAAATGGTTTTATAGTTTTATACAAAATTTCGCTCTGTCTTTTAAAAGAAAGCCAAGCGTCAGCGGAGAATGTTTTCTGTAGCAAAAGCAAAGTGACAGCTACAATTATATTATTGAGCCTGTAAATTTGGAAATATATACAGTCAATATGATAAATGGTAGAATAGTGAAAATATTAAAGGGGGGTAATTAATTGAATATACTCAAAAAATGGTCGGTTGCTGTTTTTGTACTCGTAATGTTATTTAGCATTCAGTACCAAGTAGCAGATGCGGTTGATTATCGAACAGTGAAGGTTGTAAGTAGCTCAAGCTTACTTGTGAGAGAGTCACCGAATGATGCTTCCAAATCCATCGGTAATCTAGCTAAGGATGAATTTGTGATAGAGTTTTCTTCCTCAAATGGTTGGTCTCACATTCAAGCGGGTGATGTAAAGGGATATGTTTCTTCCTCTTTTTTAAGTGCTCCATCCTCAACGATTAAAATCGCAAATTCTAAAAGTGGTCTCGTTGTGAAATCTAAGCCATCTCCTTCGGCCTCAACATTAGCTACATTAAAGTATAATATGATCGTTGAAGACTATGGATCAGTAGGAAACGGTTGGTCTTTTGTGCAATATGGCAATGTGGTAGGCTATGTTAAATCCGATTTTATTGGGCAAACTAAAACAACGACAAAGTACGTTAATACAAGTAGTGGGGTTATCGTTCGAAATATTGCCAGTCAATCAGGAGCTTCAGTAGGTTCATTAAGTAATGGTACACAGGTAACTGTACATGCCACATTAGTAGGTTGGTCCTATGTGACCGCAGGTAATATCAAAGGATACGTAGTAGCTACATTTTTATCCACAAAGAAACCTATAGTTCCTTTCAATAATATTAACTTTAGCTTGACTATTCGAGATGTAGAGAAAAATGAAAAATCAAATTTTATACAAAAACTTCAAGACGGTAGAAACACTTATTTGATATATGAAACGACTAAATATGGATATTCAGCAATATTGACATACACTTTTATAGGTGGGCAATTAGAGTATATTAGCTATAACTTCCTTCCTGAACAAAATAGTTATGAAACATGGGATCAAATGACCACTATACATACCCGACTACATGTAGGAGGGACAGCAGAATTTGGTGATGATTATGAATTTTCCTATGAAAAATATAGAAATTTGTTTACAAGCTGGGAAAGGAATAGTTATATGGCTTTGATCGCTGTGCATAATGATTATCTTTATACTTCAGCAAAATTAACATATTATCGCAAATAAAATTTCGCTTTGAAATGGACACTATTTAAACTCTGCTATTATAAATCCAATGGCAGGTATTTGTAGTTCATTTTTTCACTTTGCTCAAGTGTGATGCTATGTAGACAAATTCTATAATACTTTCGTTTTAATTGTCTGATGATTTGTATGGCTAAGTTAATGGTGTCTTGTACATAATCAAGAAATAGATACGTTCTTTAATTGATCCCTGTGCTATAAGGTATTACAACTAAGTCAGTAGTCTATGATTGAGAAAGTAATAGAAAAAGCTTAGAATCTTTAATTTAAAAGGGTTCTAAGTTTTTTTGATATTGCAAATTAATTTATATATAAGAAAAGTCTTGAAGAATTGTAATGGCAAGTTTTACTTTTATCATTTGAAACGGAATAGTTTGATTTTCAAGATTAAAAGAATAATAAGAGCTTATTTTATAAAACATGAACCTTAAATAAGTATTTTACCCGAACTTTAAGTATATTTTTTATAAAAAATGTTCGGAAATAGGGTTGAAATCTGAAAAATGAAATGATATATTACGATTGTAAATTAAATAAGTCGTCGTATAATGTCGGGAATAAGGTCCGTGAGTTTCTACCAAGTTACCGTAAATAACTTGACTACGATTTTAGTTATATATACGAATGTATAGACACTAATAAATTTCTCACAATACAGGTGATGAAATATCGTAGACATGCGACTAGTAGAATAGTCAGTGTGTCTTTTTTTGTTTTCGATATTGAAGACGACCAACGGAGGATTTCTTCAAATGAAAAAGTATTTCATGTTCGATGAATTAGGAACTAATTATCGCCGCGAAATAATAGGTGGTCTTACTACATTCCTTGCTATGGCTTACATTTTAGCTGTTAACCCTGGTATGTTAGAAAATGCAGGTATGGATAAAGGTGCTGTATTTGTAGCTACAGCATTAGCAGCTGCAGTCGGTTCTCTGATTATGGGTATTTTCGCTAAATTCCCTATTTCACTTGCTCCTGGTATGGGCTTAAACGCATTCTTTGCTTTCACTGTAGTTGGAGCGTACGGTATTCCATGGCAGACTGGTTTAACAGGTGTTTTCTTCTCAGGTGTTATCTTTATCATTCTTTCGTTAACAGGTATTCGTGAGACAGTAATTAATGCAATTCCAGTACAACTTAAATATGCAGTTTCAGCAGGTATTGGTTTATTTATAACATTTGTTGGCTTACAAGGAGCGGGCATTATAACAGATAGCACAGCTACATTGGTGACTTTAGGAACATTCACTGGTTCAACTTTACTAGCTGTATTTGGGATTGTTCTTTCAATTATTCTTATTATTAAACTACGTAGTATTGGTATTTTCTTAGGGATGGTTATAACAGCAATCGTTGGTATGATTACAGGTGTCATTGCACCTCCTACAGCAGTTGTTTCAGCAATTCCAAGTGTAGATTCTACGTTTATGGTAGCTTTAAAACCAATTTTCCATGACTTTGATTCATTATTAAACGTTAAATTTTTAGTTGTTGTCTTAACATTCTTGTTTGTAGATTTCTTTGATACAGCAGGTACTTTAATGGCAGTTGCGACACAAGCGGGATTAGTAAAAGATAATAAATTACCACGTGCAAGCCGTGCATTGATGGCTGATGCTCTTGCAACAACAATTGGTTCTTTATTTGGTACATCAACAACTACAGCATATGTTGAATCAACTTCTGGTGTAGCAGCAGGTGCTCGTTCAGGTTTCTCTGCTGTTGTAACTGCAATACTATTCCTGGTAGCATTATTCTTCTCACCATTACTCGCTGTGGTAACTCCAGCAGTAACAGCGCCAGCTCTAGTTATTGTAGGTGTTCTGATGGTATCTTCATTACGTTTAATTGATTGGGATAAATTCGAAATTGCAGTACCTGCTTTCTTTACAGTAATCATGATGCCTCTTGGCTACTCAATTGCTACTGGTATTGCAATAGGCTTTGTATTCTATCCAATAACAATGCTTTTAGCGGGTCGTAAAAAAGAAATTCACCCTATGATGTACGGATTATTCTTTGTCTTCCTTGCATACTTTATCTGGGTACGCTAATTAAAAATACACAATAGAAATATAAACTGCACCTACAATTGTTAAAAACGAAACTAACAATTGTAGGTGCTTTCTTATTGGAGAATTAAAAAATATAAAACAATCTTAATGGTAAGAAGTTTTCATCATGCACTAGAAAAGGGAAGCTACTAATATGAGAGATCAGAGGATATAGTGTCAATGTGAAGCATATCACTTTCATGTGTAGTTGAAGTTGATTCACATATTATAGAAGAAACTCCTTTTTCATTTAATTAGAATAGTTTTACTTTAATAATTCGCTTGCAAACCTACTAGTAAGGTGATATATTTATAAACGTTGTTACGAAAGAAACAACAACAACAAAACATTAACATAAATAGTTGACATAAAGTTAACGCTATGTTAAAGTATAGAAAGTCACTTAAATGTGGCAGGTTAATGAACCTTGAAAACTGAACAAGCAAAACGTAATCAATAAAGTTTTTAGTAGCTAGTTTCTACTAGTGAACAAAACAAAAATTTTGGACATCAAAATTGATGCCAGCAAAACAATTTGAGCTAATCAAATTTCTTTTATGGAGAGTTTGATCCTGGCTCAGGACGAACGCTGGCGG
>Ga0213824_1001519_pt1 | contig 13239 bp, 7 predicted proteins | sample MC6MC0906MG_FD_179892 | JGI IMG/M metagenome (GOLD analysis project Ga0213824, IMG submission 179892) | Enriched soil aggregate microbial communities from Iowa State University, Ames, United States - MC6-MC0906-MG | ecosystem: Environmental > Terrestrial > Soil > Unclassified | place: USA: Iowa...
CATTGCATCCAAACATCAGGTCCTGCCAGATTAATATTCCTTCTTCATCGCATTTATCATAAAAATAGTCATCAGGGTAATAACCTCCGCCCCAGACTCTTAAACAATTGAAGTTAGCGGCGGCACAGTCTTCGATCAGCTGTGCAGTCCTCTCCTTCGTCACTCTTGTTAAAATATTATCTTCCGGGATATAATTCGCTCCCATGGTAAATATTTTATTTCCGTTCACCGTAATGGCAAACTCATTTCCGTATTCATTTTTGTCCATGCTAACGGTCACGGTCCGAAGACCGATCCGGCACTCGTAGGTGTCATGACAGGTTTCCGCCTCATCTAACAGGCGGATGCTCACCCTGTATAATGGATGCTCACCTAAACCGTTGGGCCACCATAACCGGGGCTCCGGAATGGTTTCTTCATACTGCCATTCCCTGCTGTTTCGGACTGTCCTGGATACTAACCCGCCTTCCGGATCTGTTATTTCAGTCTCGGTAAACCATGTCTGCCTTTGTTCCTGTCTGTTTTCATAAGAGGAAAGCTGCTTTATCTCTACTTCAAATTTCAGCCCTGCGCTGCCGCTGCTCCCATGCTCTTGTCTGATTTGGATATCCTGGATTTTTGCTTCACTGAAATATTCGATGGCTATATTGCGAAAGATCCCCATATCCGGAAGCTGAGGACCCCAGTCCCAGCCAAACATATAATGAGCCTTGCGAAGGGCTGCATTCCCGTGGATACATCCGGTGGAGGCATAGAAAATATCATTTCCCTCATCCTCTTTCCTTACGAAGTCCAGAGGGGAGTGAAAGAAGACTTCTATCCGGTTTTCTCCTTCCTGCAAAAATTCTTTTACAGGGAGACGGTAGGTTCTGTGCATATCCCTGGTTTCTGCCACCAGGCGGCTATTGATACTGATAGAGGCAATGGTATCGATCCCGTCGCAGATAAGTTCTGCGCAGGAAAAATCCAAATCCTCTCCTGATACTGTAAAAGTTCTTTCATAAAGATAATTATTTGCCATCAATTCCCGAACAGCATACTCGTTGCATCTCCAATAAGGGTCCTCGATCAGCTTATTTTGAAGCATATGGCTGATCACCGTTCCCGGCACTTCTCCCGTATATACGGCATCGTGGGAGGGGCTATCGGAATGCCATTGCCAAATTCCATTTAATGATTGTATTTTTCGCATAGTTTCACCTGCTCATTACGCCTTCAAACCACTGGTTGCAATTCCTTCCACAAAGTTTTTCTGGAATACCGCAAAGCAGACAATGACCGGAAGAACAAATACAACCGCTGCTGCCATCAGCCTTGCCCAGTCCACGGAATATTCACTCATATACTGCTGAAGACCAAGGGAAAGTGTATACATACCAGGCTTTGTTATAAAAATCAAAGGATATAAATAATCACTCCAGGCATCCAAAAATGCATATATCCCGATGGTGGTAAGAACCGGCTTGCAAAGGGGAAGTGCAATTTTATAATAACGCTGGAATTCCGTAGCTCCGTCGATTTTCCCTGCCTCAATCAGACTGTTTGGAATACCTGCAAAAAACTGCCGGACAATAACGATATAATATGCCTTTCCAAAAAATGCCGGAAGAATCAGGGGAATGTATGTATTCGTAAGCCCAAGCTTAGAATAAATCTTATACAATGGCACCATGGTAACAGTTATAGGGATCATCATCGTCGCCATGACCAGTCCTGAGATGATGTCAGCGCCTTTCCATTTGATTTTCACCAGGGAATACGCTACCATAGGCGTAACCAGAAGCTGGCCTATAAGGGAAATGGCCGTGATAAACACTGTATTTCCCATGTACTTAAAATATGGAATTGCTGCAAAAGCTGCCGGATAGTTCTCCTTCACCCATACACGGGGAAACAGCTTAACCGGAATGGTGAACGCATCGTTGTTGGTTTTGAAAGAAGTAAGCACCATAACCATAAAGGGCGATATGAAAATCAAAGCCAGCAAGGCAACCAGAGCAAAAAACAAAACTTTGCTTATACTATTCTTCATGCTTATTCACCTCCGGCATTTTCTGTAACTTTTCTCGTAACTTTGGTCATAAAAACCGTCAAGATTGCAACAATGATAAACAGCAGCCACGCCATTGCCGAAGCCTTACCCATCTTTAAATAGGTAAATGCATTATGGAATACATACAGCGGATACATAAGAATGGAATTCTCAGGTCCGCCGGCGGCGCTTCCGCCCTTTACTCCGGCATTTGCACTAATAATAATGTACACCTGCTGGAAATACTGGAATGCATTTATGGTACTTAAAATGGCCTGATACACCAGAACATGAGCAATACATGGTACCGTAATATAGAAAAATCTCGCAACCTTTCCGGCACCGTCGATTTCTGCGGATTCATAGTAGCTTCTTGGCACGGACTGTAAGGCTGACATGCAGACTAACATCATGGTACCGGTGTTCCACGTTCCCATGAGGACCAGCGCCCACTTGGTATAATGAGCATCCATAAGCCATGCCGGCCCGCTGATTCCAAACCAGCTTAATACGTTATTGATATAGCCGTAGGTAGGGTCAAACATCCAGATCCATACCATAGTCGCTGCAACCATAGGGATTACGGAAGGCAGGAAAAATGCTGTCCTGACAAAACCGCGCCCCTTAAAATCGGCGCATACGATGCTGGCCAGAAGCAGCGCTACGAACAGATTGATGGGCGTAGATACAAAGGCCATAAATAAGGTATTTCCCAAGCTCTTCCAAACAAGAGGATCACTGAAGATGTCTTTATAATTATCTAGTCCCACCCACTGCGGAGCTGTTACGGCATTGAACTTTGTAAGGCTGTAATACAGAGAGCTTATCAGCGGGTATACGCTAAAAGCCAGAAAGCCCAGAATCCACGGAGATGAAAACAGCAGGCCGTTTATAAAATCCCGCTGTGTCGCGTTTCGTCCCTTCATTCCTTTTCCCCTCTCAAACATGAAGATCAGGGCACTGCATTATGCAGATTTCTGCCTGCAGCGCCCCTAATTAGTGAATTGTTATTTTAAATTTGCGCTTTGTCCTGCGAGAGCTTTCAGTGCTTCTTCAGGAGTCTTTGAACCGGAATAAACGGTATCAAGTGTTGCATTGATCATGGATATGTATTCATCATAATCTGCCATTACCGGATACTGAATGCCCTTTTCCTGCTTTAAAGCGTCAATAAATTCTGTAAATCCAGGAACTGCCTTGATATCAGCATCATCGTATAAAGCTTTTACTGCCGGAAGATTTCCTGTTCCAAGATCAATGATCTTAGCGCCTTCCTGACTGCAGAGCCATTTTGTAAAGTCCCAGGCTCCATCTTTATTCTTAGCCATTGCCGGTACTGCTACAGAGTCAGTCTCATAGCGGCTGGTTCCTCTTAACTCCGGATTTGCCTGTGTACCAGGAATCAAGGTAATGCCGTAATCAACGGTTGATTTAAAGTTCTTCATCATCGTAGGAAGCCAGGAACCGTCAAGACGGAACAGCTGCTTGCCCTGGAAGAACATATCCTGCTCTGTATAGCGGTTTGTATTTGCCGTTCCAATAAACCCATCCAGAGCTTTTCCGCCAAACTGGTCTCTGTATTTAACGTTCATATTAAGGCTCTCTAAAATACCTGCGTTATCAGGAGTAACATTGGATTCCTCATCCCACCATCTTCCGCCAAAGCCGTAGATCAGCTCCTGTCTGGCAGAAGCATATGGGAATAAGGGATATCCAAGCACCTCAATATTTCCGCTGCCATCTACCTTCGTGGCCTTTACCGCCATCTCATACATCTCTTCCATGGTTTTTGGCGGCTCGGTATATCCGGCTTCCTTTAACAGTTCCTTGTTGTAGTACATCTGGATGGTGTAGGCATCAAGGGGAAGAGCATAAATGGCTCTGTCAATGGTATTTGCATTCATCGCCTGCTCGGAATAAATGGAGGAATCAAAGGATTCCTTGTCTGCATATGGCTGCAGGCTTTCCAGCAAGCCATTTTTCTGATACTGCACCACGGTCTGGTTGCTTATTTTGATTACATCAGGTGATTCGTTGCTGCTCATGGCTACGATTACTTTCTGAGCATCCGTAACGCTTAAACCTTCCACCTTATAATTGCTCTGGGAAGCATTGTACTCACTGATCGCCTTCTCATAGACAGCTGCTTCATCCCCTGTGTTGTTGTACCAGAACGTGATCACCTGTGCTTCCTTGTTTTCTGCCGGAGCAGATGTTTCCCCGCTTGTTGTCTCCCCGCTGGCCGCTGTTGTCTGTGCTGTGGTGGCCTGTGTGGAAGAACTGCTGCCGCAGCCGGTAACCGCTAATGCAGCCATACCTGCAGCCATAATAATACTAATTGCTCTTTTCATAAAATACCTCCTTTTAAAAATATGGTTTGAACTTTTTGTTGATTGGCCTTCAACAGTTTGTTTAACTCATAATCAATATATACTATACTTCATGTGTTTTGTCAACAATAATAATGGGATTACTTTCGTTTTTTTGTTTGTTTTTTATAATGTTAACTTTTTTATTCAACAAATAATGGATTATTACTGGACTTTATCTCACATTTCATTTATAATTTATTTAGACATTTTGTTGAAAGGATAAAATACTACTATGGGATATGTATCTGATAACCTGAACCTGTTGTCTGACATTGCAAAATGCATTGCGATGCAATTCGGAGAAAACTGTGAAGTGGTTTTGCATGACCTTACCCTGCCGTATGACCAGACAATCGTTGCAATCTGGAACGGACATGTGACCGGAAGAAAAGTCGGAGACGGAGGCACCAATGCCGGATTAGAGATTTTAAAGGGATCCGCAGCACCGGATGACCAGTACAGCTACGTTAACGCCACACCCACCGGCCGGATCTTACGTTCTTCCAGCAAGTACTTTCGTGACGAATATGGAAAAGTGAATGGAAGCCTGTGCATTAATTTAGATATAACAGATATGATTAAATGTGAGAATACCTTGCGGTCCTTTACCGGTTCCGGCTCCTCAGCCCTCACCCAGACCCCGGAACTGTTTGTGGGCAATGTTGATGAGCTGCTGGAGATTATGATGAAAGAAGCCGTTAGCATGACCGGAAAATCCGTAGGGAATCTGACCAAAGAAGAGAAGGTTGCTGTTGTTCACAACTTAGATGGCAAGGGTTTTTTCCTGATAAAGAAGGCTGCAGAAAAGCTGGCTGACTTTTTGGGATTGTCCAGATACAGCATTTATAACTATCTGAACGAAAGTCATTAATTTTTTATGATTGGTGAAATGATAAGGAGGGTTCTTAAAAGTCACAGAAGTGACTTTTAAGAACCCTCCTTTTTATATAAAACAATTGCTATTCTGAAACCATCGAAGCCCTTACCCTGATATTTTCTCAGGAATCCTGCAAATCAAGATTATCTTCCATCTCCTCTTCATCAAGCTCCCGCATCAGCTCCGGAAAACTCTCCCGCTCAAATTCCTGAATGGATATAGATTTCTTATTTGGATTGGCGAACACAAAGGTCTTGTCCACGTTTTCCACATAATTCTGGATCTTGTCATTGGTTGCGCTGATGATAGCCTGGAAGCCCAGTCCTCTGATCAGCTCAATACAACTTGCCACCTTTTCCGCATCCATCTTGGAAAACGCCTCATCAAGCACCACCAGGCGAAGGGTTGGATTTCTCTGTATCTTAGGTGATAAACTGATCCGATATGCCTGGGCAAAGCTGGCTAATAAGGCTACGTAAAGCGGATTCTGTCCCTCGCCTCCGGAATTTTTCTTGATCATCTTGCTTAAACGGATCTTAATGACCTCATCCTCGTTCTGGATGATCTGCTGCATATCAAAGGATAGATACGTCCGGTAATCCGCATACTTATCCATGTTCCGTTTGGCCTCTTCCATCTCCTCCGGTGTGGCATTTTCCGGTGGGATGAAGATATTTATTAAGTCATTGATGATTTCCCCGTACTGGTTCTCATGCTCCATAGTGAATAAGTTCATCTGGTTATCCAGGGTATCCGTAAGATAGGCGGGATTTACCTCCAGGGAATTATCCATGAACATGTCATAATATCTCCCATCCGGCCCTTTATTCCTTCCAATGACAAACTGATACTTATCCTTGCCGAAATCCAGTTTGCTGATGATCTTGTTCAGCTCATCTTTACGTAAAAGAGCATCCCTTATGGCACTTCGGATCTTGAACATAAAGTCATCCTTAAAATGAAGGACAGCAGACTTAGCCTGCTCAGCGGCCATCTTTTTATATTCCTCCAGATTTCCGCACTCCATGGTTTCAAGAAGACGGTCATATTCCCCATTATCCTTTGCTGTCAGGGAAAAATTCCGATTGGGATATTTTCTTGCATACTCACCTCTGGAACCTACAAGAGCCTGGAACGCCTGATCACGGGCTTCTTCCGACCTCCTGCATTCTCCGAAAAATTCATTCTTAAGGCGGTCGTACCGGCAATTTTCTCTGCTTTCCAATATTTCATGAACCTTGGCTTCCAGTTCCTCATCCGGTTCAAATTCCCGTTCTTTTGCGACCAGTTCTTCCTGCAGCTGCAGGGATTCTCTGCGGAAGCGTTCGATCTCGCTGTTGATACCAAAAATCAGCTCTGCGACTGCACTCTGCTCCGCCCTCTTTCTATCACAGAGCTGTAAGATGGCTTCCCTTTCCTTCACCCACGCTTCTACATCCTGGGCCTTCAGCTTTTCAAACTTCTGTTCCAGCCGCCTGATCTCTTTTTCCTTTTCCTTAAAGGCCTCCATATCCTGCTGCCACTCCAGGTAAACGCCCGTGTCTTCTCCTAAGTCTTCCATGGATAAGATACGTTTGCATTCCTTTAAAACCTGTTCCTGAGGCTTTTTCTCCTCTTCCATGGAAACCAGATTCTTTTCCAGAAGCCGGATCCTTCTCCTGACGCTGTCTTTGCCGATATATGCAAATTTCGTATAATTATCGGGATTCATATGCTGCAGGCGGAACGTATGGTATAGCATGCAGTCAGGGGTCACTCCAATGCGGCTGCGGCGCAGCTCTTCCAAGTTCGTGCACTTGACGACCCTGCCCAAAAGTAAGTCAATGTATGGCTGTAAATAAGCCTCTCTCACTGTAATTTCTTCAGCAAGACCGCCATTTACTACTTCATAGGAATTCTGCCCTACCTTTTCTGTATCCAGAACTGCCACATTAAAATACTCAGACCGGTCCAGTTCCCCGTAGGCCGCCATAGCTGCTTCTGCATAAGCCGGAGCCACTACCAGGGACAGCTTATTATTCCCCAGATAGCCTTCCACCGCATTTCTCCAGGTCTCATCCCTGATGTCCAGAAGATCTGCAAGTACATGGACCTCCACCGCCTTGCCGGTTACCTCCAAAAGCCGCTGCTGGATCAGGGACCGTGCACGTTCCAGATATTTGGGGTATGCTTTATTTCCGGCCTTTAGCTGGGCCAGCTCTTCATTTGTCTGGCGCTCTTTTTTCCGAATATCCCGAAGAATTCCTTCTGCCTCTTTTTGAGCTTCTTCGGTTTCCTTCCTCATTTCGGCAATGGATTTTTTCAGGCGGTTTAACTTCTCTTCATCAATGGTATTCTTTTCAAATTCTTCTATATCCCATATGGTCTGGTTGGAGGTAGCCTCTTCCTCTATCCATTCCCTCAGCCGTTCTCCTGTCTGAGACCATTTGATAAAGCTTTTATTTAAATGATTTGATAATTCCTTTGCAGAATCCAGCTGATTCTTAAGATCCTCATAACCAGTGGAAGAAATCCTTCCAAGCAGTTCATTTCCCTGTCTGGTTAAATCTTCCATCTGTCCTTCTAACGCTGTCCGCTGGCCTTCCTGACGCTCTAAATCCTCTCTGGCAAGCCTGGACTTATCCGTTAATGCCTGGATCCTTGCCTGATAATCCAGAATTTCCATCTTGCGGAAGAAATATGTATTTTTACTAATCTCCCCTTCTTTTTCACGAACTGCTGAGAATTTTTCCCTCATTCCATTTAAATAACCGATCTCAACAACTGTGTCTTCAATCTTCTTTCGCATCCGCCCGTACTGCATGACGCTTTCCTGCATGTCCTCAATGTGGATGTCCTGCTCCATGCAGATGTATTCCTTTACAAAATCCTCCAGCTTGATGTTCATGCGGAAGGGAATAGCACGCTTAAACAAAAGGGGGAATTTTTCCGAATCAAGACCGCCTAAGTATACATCATACAACTGCCTGCGGAACCGCTCATTGTGGGAGGTTGCAAAATAATCTTCTTTGGGGTATAAGGTCTGCAAATAAGCAGTTACTTCCTGAATGGTCATTGTCCTGGAATCGGTACGGTAACCGTTTTCCCAAAGAGGACCTTTATGCCAGAAGAACTTTCTGGATATCTCATTGGTGGTCGTATCCACGTCAAAGACAATTCCAACGCACTGGCATTCTCCCGTATCCGTCCGTTTCAGTTCCAGCACAATGGTGGTGGAGAAATTCTGGTTCCGCAAATAGGCAAATTCATTGTTTTCACCGATATTCACCATTCCCCGCAAATATTCGATCAGACTCCGGTCAGAATCATCAGACGCTGCCTTATTAAAGAATCCCCGGCCATCGGTGTTGGCGTAAAGGAGAATCTGCATGGCATCAATGACCGTAGACTTTCCGCTGCCGGAATGTCCGGTAAAGAAGTTGATCTCCTGATTAAAGGATAAGGTTTTCCGGCTGATGTAATGCCAGTTATTAAGGAGTATCCGGGACAGGGCTTCAAATTTCTGGTTCGTCATAGTCTTCGTCTCCTTCTCCAAGTGCTTCTAACAGGGCCCGCACGTCATCTCCGAACAATACCACATTGATACAGGGATAGATGATCATGCGGCTGTCCCCATCTAAGTCCTCTAAAATATCAAGAGGCTCCAGAATCTGATACTTTTTTAACAATGTAATTGCCCGGCGGATTTCCGTTGGTGAGGGCTGTTTTTTAAATAAGCGGTAATTTCCCAGCTTTTCATGTATCTCGCTTAATGTGGTGTAGATGTTGACACTGGTGGAAACTGCCGCCATCTGCTCATCGTAGATCAGTTTTAAGATCAGCAGATAAAGGGTAGCCAGTTTTGGAAGCTTATCTCCCACCGTGCTCTCTCCCTGGATATAAATAATGCCCAGCTGGCTGTTTTCCAGAACAGACACTCCGCTGACTGCCAGATAGGCCCGGATAAATTCCAGATGTTTGTTGCAGATTTTAAATTCCGGGTTATAGGTAAACCGGTTGGTACGCTTATCATACTTATGCTCCAGAACAAAGGTCTGCTGAAGAAGAAGCCTCAAGCCTGCTCTTACCTCTTCCTTTTCTTCCTGTCCCAAAGCGTCAAAATATGGAATCTGGCTGATGAGGCCAGCACTTTCTTCATAGGTCATGATTCTTTCCTCCTTACAAATACCAGCTTTGGATAGCGGTATCTGCCGTTGTCAATGAGCTCCGTCTCCTGCTCCTCCACCTGGTACATGCTTTTCCTTCTGGTAGAGTAATCATAGGCCAGGATCAGCTTTTCAAACTCCTCAGGAGAATTAACCGTATCTTCCTTTACCTCCATACGGCCATTTTCCAGATGAGCTTCGATATAGCTTTCGATTTCCTTCCGGCTGTAGCGGCTTTTTAAGCGGTTTAAATTCAGGATCTCTTCCATGGTTAGCTCTGCAGACTCTTCCTCCGGCATCAAATTCTCTTTAAAACATGTCCTGGCCCTTCTTTTTTTATAAAGGGATTTTTCAGAGAGAATGGATACCTGGGATAAATTCATAAGGCCTCCCACATCCTTTATGGCCTCATCCGGATCCTCTGTTTCAGACAAATGATTTAAAAGCCTGATAACAAGCCCCTTCATGTTGTCCTCCTGATTTAACAGATAATTAAGCCTTGTAACTGTAGCGCGGATATACCGGGAATGCTCCTTGTCCATATTGGCAATGCGATGTTCGATATCGTCAAATCCTCTTTCGATCTGATCCAGCTTTTCCGCAATATCCGCTGCCGTCACTTTCTGGCCGCTGCGGTGGCTCATCTGCTCCAGCCATTCCGTATCTTCCCGCATGGAGCCGATCCACCGCTTGATATCGTTTTTGTAAAGATAGAAATTATCTGAAGTTTTCAACATATGGTACTTCTTTTTTACGATTTCATCCACATATCCTTCCAGATGTTCTTTCAAAAGATCCCCATATGCTTTTTTCTCCAACAGGCTTGCAAAGAATTTGTCCATGTTGTGAAGCATGTCCTGCAAAGTCTTATTGAGCCTCTTTGTATTGATGTAAGCCGTATTCAAAAGGCTTACACCGGCCCTGGGATCATTTTTTAAAGAGAAAAGGATTGCGTAAACGTTCTGGATATAAATCTGGGTCTCATCCTCTTCATCGCTTGTAAGCTTAAAAAACGCCTCGATCATGACGGCAGCATAATCTGGAATTACGATATTGACCGTCATGGAGGCGTAGTCATCCACTTTCCGGAGCCAGCCTGCCCTTAACAGCCAGTTTAAAACCCTGACTGCTGTCGGTTCTAAGGCATCCGCCTCATCTTCCAGCTCATCCTGCCAGATGACCAGCCGTTTTGCTGTAAAATATTCTTCTAAAACCTGTATACAGACTTCACGGCTTAAAAAGTAGTTGCTGTATTCATATTCCTCATTGATTTTTAACAAAGCTTCTATGTAGGTGGACCGGTTAATGGAACGGAACAATCCCCAGAACCGGTCCGGTATCTCATTCATTAATATCATTTGTTTCTGTCTCATCTCCTGTTTTTTCTGCTTCCTATGATTAAAACCATGAATTACCGGGCTTATCTTATAAAAGCAGACAAAAAGAAACGGCTATCTCCATTTTGACAGCCGATTGATCTTCGTTTTCACGGGTTTTTCTTTTAATCCAAGGCCTCTTTCTTTCTATTATAGCAAAAATCCCTATTTCTTACAATAAAATTATAGAAAGGTCGAAAAAAAGCAGCTGTTGCACGGCTCTATCCATGCATCAGCTGCTGATGATTCTTTATCATTAATCTTTCACATTTCCAACATCAATAACCGATTCTTTTATTTCCTTCTTTTCATCAGTCCAATCGGAAAGCTCGTCTTCCACTTCCTTAGACACTTCCCCATTTTCAGAATCCTTATTTTCTTCCTTCGGCTCCGGAATTCCCTTTGCTTCCCGGAATATCTTCATAAATTCCTTACCGGTGATGGTCTCTCTCTCAATCAGGAATTCTGCGATCTTATCCATTACATCACGGTTTTCTGAGAGAAGGTTCTTGGCCTCTTCATATGCTTCTTTCAGCATTTTCATGACTTCATCATCTACCTGGGAAGCAGTGGCTTCCGCACAGTTCATTACCGTACGTCCGCTTAAGTACTGGTCTTCCCTGGCTGCCAGACCCATAAGGCCGAATTTCTCCGACATACCGTACTGGGTGATCATAGCCCGTGCTACCTTGGTAGCCTGCTCAATATCATTTGCCGCACCTGTTGTAACAGTGTCAAATACGATTTCCTCTGCCGCACGGCCGGCCAGATAGCCTACCAGCATGGCATGAAGCTCTTTTCTGGAGTTTAAGAATTTTTCTTCTTCCGGCACATGCATTACGTATCCCAAAGCACCCATGGTCCTTGGTACAATGGTGATCTTCTGTACAGGTTCAGAATCCTTTTGAAGGGCGCTGACCAGGGCGTGTCCCACCTCGTGATAAGAAACAATGCGCCGCTCTTCTTTGTTAAGGACACGGTCCTTTTTCTCTTTACCTACCAATACCACTTCCACAGCTTCAAATAAGTCCTTCTGCGCTACCGCATGACGGCCGTTTTTCACCGCCAGGATAGCGGACTCATTGATCATGTTGGCAAGATCGGAACCAACGGCTCCTGAAGTTGCTAAAGCAATGGCATCTAAATCAACGGTTTCATCAAGAAGCACATCCCGGGCATGAACCTTTAAGATATCCACACGGCCTTTTAAATCCGGCTTATCCACGATAATCCGGCGGTCAAAACGACCCGGACGGAGAAGAGCAGGATCCAGGATTTCAGGTCGGTTGGTAGCTGCCAGAACTAAAAGTCCCTTAGAGGAATCAAACCCATCCATCTCAGAAAGCAGCTGGTTTAAGGTCTGTTCTCTCTCATCATTTCCTCCGCCGAATCTGGAATCACGGCTCTTTCCGATGGCATCTACCTCGTCAATAAAAATGATACAAGGAGCAGATTCCTGGGCTTGCTTAAATAAATCCCGGACACGGGAAGCTCCCACACCTACGAACATCTCTACAAAATCAGAACCGGACAGAGAATAAAAAGGAACATGGGCCTCTCCTGCAACCGCCTTGGCAAGCAAGGTTTTTCCCGTTCCGGGAGGTCCTACGAGAAGCGCTCCCTTAGGAAGCTTTGCACCGATCTTTGTATATTTTCCCGGATTATGGAGGAAATCCACGATTTCAGTCAAAGATTCTTTCGCCTCATCTTCCCCCGCCACATCTTTAAAGGTGATACCTGTTTCCTTTTGTACGTAAACCTTGGCATTGCTTTTTCCAACGCCCATAAGTCCGCCGCCTCCGCCGACCCTGCGCATCATGAAGTTCAAAAGGAATCCCATGGCTGCAAACAAAAGCAGATAACTGACAATGGTCTGAATGAAAAAGTTACCGTCACGGCGGGTCCGCAAGGTTTCCACTCCGGCAGTGCGAAGGCGCTCCGCCAGATTTAAATCGTTGTCCATCCTTACCGTATAATAGGTAACGCCAGGTTTATATCCTTCCCAGGTCTTCTTTGGGTTTATGGTAATCTTCGTATCTTCTACATTAACCGACTCCACCTGTTTTTCGTCTACCATATTCATAAAGGTATCGTAACTCAGTTCTTTATTGGTCCTCGTCGTAATCGCGCCGTGCAGATAAGAGATCGCTGCTACCGCAATAAGAAACGCGATGACCCATATGGCGATAGCCTGGGTATTCTTCGGCATCTTATTATTATTATTTTGATTCTTGTTATCCATCTGTGTGAATTCTCCAATCCGGATAGTTTCTACCCACTTTATACCTCTATCATTATAGTGTCAGTCTCTCCATAAATCAAGAAAAGAATTATTAAATCCTTATAAACACCTGGGCTGGTTTTATTTAACAATCATGGATTTTTAACATATGAATGCCTTTTACAAAATTTTACACTTAATATTCTTAGTTTTTTC
>Ga0213824_1001520_pt1 | contig 13230 bp, 16 predicted proteins | sample MC6MC0906MG_FD_179892 | JGI IMG/M metagenome (GOLD analysis project Ga0213824, IMG submission 179892) | Enriched soil aggregate microbial communities from Iowa State University, Ames, United States - MC6-MC0906-MG | ecosystem: Environmental > Terrestrial > Soil > Unclassified | place: USA: Iowa...
AGCTTTATTCACTCTTCTCACCCTGGCTTTCGATATACTGCTTAAGGACAGTTAAGGGAGCTCCACCAGCGGTTATCAGACAAAAGCTTTGACTCCAGAAATATTCGTTCCACAGTTTCTGACGAATATCCGGAAATTCTTTCTTAATCAGTCGGCTGCTGGCACTTTTATAAGCATTGATGAACTTGCTGATTTCGGTTTTGGGATGGGCACGAAATAAAATATGGATATGGTCTGTATCATGATTCCATTTTGACGTGGAGATAAAATCTCATGGATATTTTTGATAGAGTATCCTATTTACTTATTGACTTTCTATTTGATTATACCTACAATCTTTACGTTCCCGCCATCTTTGAATACACCGGAACAATTATACTGCCAAACTCCTTTTTTCAAAGCTATCTCTTTAGTTATGTTAGCGGAGCCGATTGTAATGCGCTGTTCTTTACCATTCGGGTCAAATAAGAATAGATCTACCGACCCACCCTTAATATCCGAGGTAACATTTAAGGTTAATGTTTGATTATTTTCCGCTTCGAATGAGCCAGATTCAGCTATATTCATTTGGTTGGTATTATTGGTTAAATTCATAACGACATTCCCTTCGGATATGATGTCGCCATTAACTTCATGCGAACTGTTGTTACCGGGAATTAAATCAACCGTATTTTTTACGTCGTTATAATTAACTGTATATCCGAGCTTTTCAAGCAATTCATTTGCCGGGACATACAAAATCGCGTTTTGCTCATTATCCATTGTAACCGAAATTAAGGATTTACTAAGTGGTAAAGAATCTCCGTTAAGCGTAACTTTCGTATTGCTCAAAATCACGGACTTAATACCCGTTGCCGCAAATACGGTCGTTATCCCCAGCGTTCCTATGATGACCCCCGCTACTAAACTTTTTACATCAAAATTTTTCATTTATATATCCCTCCAGTTTTAGGATTTAAAATGTTACGGGCCGACTACAACCGCCACAACCCAGCGGCGTGATTTTGCTCTTTGCCCCGGTAAAGCCCAGTAAATTCTGATTTTCTGGATTTACTACAATAAAAAACTACCAGCTTAATAACTGATAGTTAGTTTGCTTATTGTTCTATTTTTGGAGGAAAACACCTAAAAATTATCAAGTTATTATCGGGGTCTAAAAAGCTCATATTCTTTGCACCCCACGGTCTTACGGTGGGGGGTTCAATAATCTGGATACCAAGTGCTTTTAATCTCTTAAACTCTACATCTACATCATCGACTGTAAAAGCAATACAGATGTTATGTAGGTTCGCTTCTCGCTCTATCCCGTCATTATAAACAGTCAGTGTTGTATCCTCCGATATGATAAATTGATGATTATTATCATCACTGCCATTATCGATATCAAATAATATTTTATAAAAATTTGATAATCGGATAACATCATTTGTCAATAAACATACTTCTCCCACTTTCATTTCGACTCCCCCAATATTTTTGAAATAAATATTTATGAGTAGAATAACACCAAAATTACTAACTATCAATATTAAATTTCCAATGTACATTAATACGTTAAATGCTAATTCGTACTATATAAGAGTAGGGTAATTGCTCCCTATTCTTATTTTTTTGTTATGATGAGGTTGATTGGCTAACGCAATTACTAATTGGGACTCCACGCCCGCAGCTAAACTTGTTAGCCAGCTCTCATTATCCCGCATTCGATTCAGCAAGTTGGGACGCAGCTCCCGAGTAACTAACGAACATGAGTCGATTTTGAGGAAGCTGGAACCAATAAGTGCTCGCAATTTTTACTTGTATTCCTCACCCCACTGCCACATGGCATCGATGACAGACTTCAAGCTTAGCCCCACTTCAACGCAGTTCAAAACCGCCCGATAAATTGAAATTGACTTACTCCCAAGAAGTACCCTTAATTTGCATTGGCGTCCCCTCTGTCATAAAGTCAAAGCCATGTTTTAAATAGAATTCAACATTTTTCTTTTCATCTGGAACTACATCAACATAACAAAATTCTTTGTAATCATCTAACAATCTTTTTAATAGTGTTGAAGCAATTCCAATGCCTTGATGCTCTGGATTGACTAATAAGCAATCAATCGTAGCTTGCCATATGCCATCATCTAATCCTCTAATAAGCCCAATCAGTTTTTCTCCATCCCATGCGGAAATCACTTTACTTGAATTATGCAACGCCATTTTCAATTTATTCGGGAATTTGCCGGAGGACCAACTGACAGATAGAAAGAGTTCTTCAATTTGCTTTTCATCAAAATCCTTTGTATATCGATATTCAATCATAATATTTCTCCCATTCTAATTCCGTTTTTCCAAAAACGGTAATTTGGGATAGATCACTCCGCCAAACGCAATTAAAATTGTCAGTAACCATGTTCCAGACTTTTTTAATATCACTTGTAAAAGTAGCAACAATCGTCGATTTTTTCATTTCTTTTTCCTCACGTGATCTAATGTAACTTTCTGCTATACTAATACCTTTGTGAATAAATATTATTTTTCTTTTTTAACTCCTCAATTTCCATTTTGACAAAGCGTGAAATCATTTCCCGGTATATCGCTTCTACCATGTCAGGGTTTGTGCCATACTCCTCTGCCTTTGCTCTAACCTTGGATATGACAGTCTCCACTCTAGCTGGTGCCTTTACGCCTTCTTCACTTTGTTTGAAAGAGGAAGCCTGTACAACATAAAAGCCTCGTTCTGCTATCAGCTTAATGATTTCATTATCAATTCTATCAATATGCTTTCGGACTTCTTCTAAATCGTTACATTTCATCTTTATTTCTCCCTATATCAAAACTATGTGTCTATTCTATTTAGCTCTTTTAGCGCCTTATTTTTATAATTCAAATCCCCTCTTGTGCAGAACCCTTTCTGTTCCCAAAATGTATTCCCAATCTCATTCCTTTCAAAAACCACAAGTGCAACTTTGTAAATACCTTTGTCTTTCAAGGCTTTTAAAGCGGCATCAACCAGCGCAGACCCAATCCCTCTGTTCCGACTAGCAATTGAAACTGCCGTATGATAAATATAAACGCGACGGCCATCGTGACCGGACAATATAACTCCCACGATTTTACCGTACATTACTGCAACAAAACAGGTATCAGGATCTCGTTTCAAATACTTTTCAATCCCTGCCTTCGAATCGTCTATATCATTCAGCCCCATTCCAGGAGTTGACATCCATAAATCATATATTTCCTCGTAATCATTAATGGTCAATTTTCTTATCTCCATATACTTCTCCTTGATAGATCGTCTTTTTTCTTTTTTCTCAAAACTTTCTAATATTTTCCATTATCCTCCTTGTGTTTCGCATATTATAGGGTAACAGGGCATCTATCCAGCCTTCATTCTGCTGAATGATTACACGCTTTCGTCCAATTACCCAATATAAATATAACTGTATCCAATAAGGAGCGAGGCATTGATGTTGTGAATTGAACTTTTTCTGCTCCCAATATGTTCGGGCTCATGCCAAAGGTCTGCCCATAAAAGACCAAAATCTGTCTTTTCAGCCGGTTTGATCGTCTAGCGCAGAAAAAAAATGCTGCTTCTTATACGTATGTACAAGAAAACAGCATTTAAAATTAAAAAACCGAAGCATTTCGCCGATCTGCATTACATTGACTGGTTCCTTTTCTACAACCGGCTCAAGATTAAGCTCTTTTAAAATATCTTCGTTGAATTTCATATTGCAGCCCTCGCCTTAGCTTCTTCCAGTTTCCAACGGCATCTTGCTTCAAAAGTTTTAAGCTCTTTTGGAAAATAATCCGTAAACTGAACTCTGGATTTTAACGGCGCACAGTAAATAGCAGCTTCAACGGTAAGATCAATAAAAAATATATCGCTCTTTATCCCCTTTTCATCAAAATATTCTTCCAGATACAGAGATAATCGTTTATAAAGATTGAAGTTCTCTGTATAAATTGCAATATCAATGTCACTCTCTCCTTCTTTATAAGCCGTTGTCAAATAACTGCCAAAAACGAAAACATTATATTCCTTATCACCAAACATTCTTTCCATTTTCTTTTGTAAATCCAGAAGTTCATACAAGCGTGCCATCGCTTTTTCTTTTGCAACATCGTCTACTGCTATATCCATCAGAATCCTCCCTTCTACCGCTGCTTTTTATATATTTTATATCCTATCTAACACCGGGTTACAACATATTAAATATTTTACGCAAACAGCATCTGAGAAAAGCTATTTATATTTATTGCTTAACAATAAATATAGCCGAAAGTATCAGGCTTTCTGGTCTATCGCAGGGGGAGTAGAGTTATATGATTCATAGTCCTGCCGCACAGACATCCGGCAACAAGAATTGAGATTATTTCATAGCTAGCGCCTTATCAATTGCGTCCTGAATTATTTGATGACAGCACTTCCCCAGTGGATTATTCTTCTGGCACTGTGCAACGTTCATCGCTCCAGTGAGTCTTAAAACCTCATCCATACTTTCAGCTCCATCTGTGAGAACAGCATTTATGATTTGATCCTCTGTAACTTCACTGCAGTAACATGCATATTTCGGATCAGCATCTTTCTTAAACCATATTGGTACCTTTACATGCTGTTTATTGAATACGATGTTTGATTCTTTGTTGTAATAAGTAATATCGCACTCCTCACTCATGCATAAAAAATAATCCTTATCACCGATTTGTTCCGTTAATTCGTCAAGTACCAAATGTTTCACTGTGATGTATTTAACAAGGACGCCTTCTTTTTGGCATACCGGACACAAATTATTTTTTTCCAACTTACAGGCAGACTTTTCCGAGTGACAGCAGCTACAATTAATCAAATTTTTCTCTTCCATTATCTATGTTTCTCTCCTAATTCATTTTCTCATTCTCTATAATCTCACAAACGCAAATACGATTGTACTTTCTGGTCAATCCATTATATCAGGACATACCGGTTTTTACAATTAAGCATTCTTATAATACAAAAACTTGCCGTTGGTTAGAGCCGCAGCAGCATGGAGGTAAATCTATGCTGCTGCGGCTCGTTCTTTTATTAGATTCACATCTTTCTATATTGGTATTGAAACAATTGCAATTTTATATTACAATTTAATTTGAATATTGTACAATTTTGAAATCTCAGGGAGGTAAAGCCATGGATTCACCGATTAACTTGTGTGACGAATATTTCTGTTCAGAAGACCGTATCGTCCTGACACACCAGGAATTGAACATACCAGGTATACGGCTGTTTGCCACACATAATATCCACAACGCGACCTTTCCTCTTTTACCCCACTATCATGAAAATGTGATTGAATTTACCTTTATATCCAAAGGAAGCATCTCCTTCTTTACAAAGGAATCCGAATATGAAGTCTCCGGTGGAAATGTTTTTATCTCTTTTCCTGACGAAGTTCACAGCACAAACGAAGTTCCCATTTCCTTGAGCGAGCAATACTGGCTCCAAGTCGATATCAGTGATCCGAAAAACTTATTATTTTTAAATGAGGAAACTGCAAAACAACTAATCCGTGATTTGAAAAGCATAAATAGGCATATTATATCCACGGATATCAAGGAAACCCGCCCTCTGATTGAAAAAGCCTTCGAACTGGCCTTGTCCAATGGAAACCAACTGCTGATTGCCGGGTTTCTGATTATCTTCTTCCAGTTAATGATCGCGGCCTCCAAAGAGGACCGGTATTATCTGACCCATGATATCGAAGCAGCCGTCCGGTATATCGAGGAGCACGTCACGGAAGAATTATCACTGCATACCCTGGCTGGAATCTGTAATCTGTCCGTCTCGCAGTTTAAGCAGAAATTCAGGCGGATCGTAGGCATCTCACCGCGAAATTATATCAATAAGAAAAAAATTAACTGTTCAAAAGGACTGCTTCTCAAAAATATTCCTGTAACAGAGGTGGCCATGCAGTTGAAATTTAATACCAGCAGCTATTTCTCTACTGTTTTTAAAAAGTATACGATGCTGACTCCCAGCGAATACATTCAAGCAAAACTTATTGATAGGGAAAACCCTGATTAACCTAAGTTAATCAGGGCCGTTTTATTATCTGTTTCCATTATCTCATAGCTTACCCATCTGACTCATTACCATTTCATAATACCGACCATGCTCGTTCATCAGGCTTTGGTGATTCCCGCTTTCCAATATCTGCCCGTCACCAATTACCATAATGTGGTCCGCATCGCGGATAGTTGAAAGACGGTGGGCGATCAAAAAGCTGGTCCGGTTCTGCATGAGACTGACCAAAGCCTTTTGTATCTCTTTCTCCGTCTTAGTATCAACACTGCTTGTTGCTTCATCAAGGATTAAAATCGGGCAGTCACAAAGAACTGCTCTTGCAATGGATATCAGCTGTCTCTGTCCCTGGCTTAAATTATCTGTGGCGGCGGTGACATTCGTGGCATAACCTTTTGGAAGTTTATCAATAAAGTCATGGGCATGGGCAATTCTCGCCGCTTGAATCACTTCTTCCTCCGTGGCATCGTTCTTAGAGTAACGGATATTATCCATGATCGTACCACTGAACAGGCTGGTATCCTGAAGCACAACGGAGAAGCATCTTCTTAAACTGTCCCGTTTGATATGAGTGATTGGTACTTTATCAATCATGATTTCACCGCTGTCCGCATCATAAAACCGTGTTAACAGATTGACAATCGTTGTTTTACCGGCACCGGTTTCTCCGACTAATGCAATGACCTCACCAGGATTTACATGAAAACTTACATCTTTTAGAATCTGCTTTGTTTTGTCATAAGAAAAACACACATTATGAAAGGAAACTTCTCCAACTGGATGCTGCATTTCCACTGCATCGATATGATCTTCGGTTTCTTCCTCATAATCCAATATTTCGAAAACCCGCTCGGCTCCAGCCAGTGCAGATTGTATCGTATTAAACATACCTGCCACCGAATTCAGCGGTTGTGCAAAATGCTTTGAATAACTCAAAAAGCTCACAACGGTACCTACCTTCAGGCCATAGCTTACTGATAGAATACCACCTAAGATCGCAACCACAGCAAATACAAAATTATTAATGACATTCATTAACGGCATCATATAACCTGACCAAACCTGGGCTTTGCTGCTGCTTTCACATAAGTGTTCGTTGATTTCTTTAAACTGCAAAATGACATCTTCTTGTCTGTCAAAGGCCTTTACCATTTTTAAACCAAGAATATTCTCTTCGATGACACCGTTTAGTGCTCCAAGGCTTCTCTGCTGTGCCAAAAAGTAAGCACGGCTTTTGGTTGCAATCGTTTTTGTTAATAAAGAAACCAGCGGCACGCACAGCAAAACCACAAAGGTAAGGGGCAGATTCAAACGAATCATGACTGCCAAAGAACCCACAAGCGTTAAGACGCTGGAGATCAGCTGTGTCGTTGTCTGTGCTATGGTAGAACTGATATTATCCACGTCATTTGTAATTCTGCTCATGGTATCTCCATGAGACCGTGTATCATAAAATCCAAGGGGAAGTTTCTGCATTTTCTCAAAAAATTCAGTACGAAGCGTGAAAACCAGCTTCTGGGAGACACGCAGCATCATGACTCCGTTTAATAAATTAAGCAGCCAGTTGAACAGATAGAAGCTTAATATAATTGCAAGAAGTGAAACCAGCTTGCCGGAGTCCACACTCCGATTCGTGATATCAAAGGTATTGAATGCCTTACCCACATAATATGGAATCGCTACTGATATCAAGGAAGAGATGACGGTCAAAAAGATTGCTGCAAATATGGTCTTCCCCCACCGCATATAGATTTTAACAATCCGAATCAACGTTCCTCTTGCATTTCGTGGTTTTGCAGTTGGGGCGAAACGATCTCTTCCGTGACCAAACCGCTGCCCCATCGACGGTACTTTTGGCTGTTGCTGACTGTATTTTTCTGCCATACGTTATGCCTCCCTACCGCTTTCAATCTGCGTGTGATAGATATCCTGGTAGACTTCACAGGACTCCATTAATTCTTCATGTGTGCCAAATCCCACGTTCCTTCCATTCTCCATTACCAGAATCTTATCCGCCGACATAGCTGTTCCGCAGCGTTGTGTGATCATAATCAGAGTCTGATTAAACTCTTTATTCTTAAGACCTTCCCGTACCTTTGCCTCAGTAACGGCATCTAGGGCACTGGTTGCGTCATCTAAAATCAGTATAGAAGACTTTTTTAGTATCCCCCTGGCAATGGAAAGACGCTGCTTCTGTCCTCCGGATAAATTAACTCCATCGCTTCCAAGAATACTGTCGTAACCATCAGGCATCTGCATGATAAAATCTGCCTGTGCTTTTTCCGCTGCATGCCGCAGCTCATCAATGTCGGCGAGTTTATCACCCCATTTAAGATTATCCGCGACTGATCCCGAAAACAGCATTGGTTTCTGAGGAACCACCGCTACATTACTTCGGACTTCATCTGCGCCCAACATCGTTATATCGTAATTGTCCAGAATTATTTTTCCTCTGTCCACATCATAAAAACGAAGAAGCAGCCAGGTGATTGTTGATTTTCCGCTCCCGGTGGGACCGATAATCGCAAGGCTTTCCCCGCTGTTTACGGAGAAGGAAAGATCTTTGATTGCCGGAACTCCGCTGCCGTTTGGATAGGCAAAGGTAACATTTTCAAAGGTGATTTTCCCGCTTAGTTTTCTATTTTCATTGCTTCTTAAACAATCTTCTTCACAGTCAAACACTTCACCGATCCGAGCCGTAGAAGCTTTGGTGCGGACAAACATGGTAAACACATTGGTTATCATAATCAGAGAGGTAAGTATCTGTGCCATATAGATTGTAAATGCCGTAATATCTCCGGTATTCGCTAAGTTCATCGTAAACAGGCTGCTTCCAATATAAATCACAACAGCGGTTCCGATGCCCACAGCCAGTGTTAAAAGAGGTGAAATAATTGTTATAACCATCTGGGAAGCGATTCCCTTCTGCATTAAATTCTGATTGGCCTCATCAAATTTATCTGTTTCCTTCCCAAACGTACCGAACGCTTTAACGAGCCGGACACCGATCAAATATTCCTGTACCTTTGAATTCACCTGATCCATAGCCTTTTGCAGCTGATAGAATCGTGGATAGCTGATTTTCATACTAAAGTAAATTAATATGGTAACGACAGCTACTACTCCATATATAATGAGACTGAGCCGGAGATTGAGCAGGCTTGCCAGTATCATGCTGCCGATACAGACAACAGGGGCCTTAAGAAAAATACGCATCATTCCATTTACAAATTGTATAATTTGAGAAGTATCATTTGTCATCCTGGTTATGAGTGAGCCGCTTTCAACCTTATCCGCACTTACTTCCGAGAAAGACATGATTTTTTCAAATAAGTCTGCTCGTAAATCCGCCCCCATTCTTTGAGAAACGTTGCTTGCCAATATATTTCGTGCAACGGCAAAGCAAGCACCGATCAGAGTTACAATGAGCATCAGCATGCCCCAGTAATAAACTTTTGTCAGAGAGCCCTTTTCAATTCCGCTGTTTACGATATGTGACATCAGCGTAGGTCCCAGCAAATCACAGACCGCTTCCAGCGTCACGCACAAAACGGCTATGAAAAACGGCTTTTTATATCTTCTGAAATATTTGCTATAAAGTTTCATCATTCTCCTCTGCTTCCAATATTATCTTATTCCTGAAATCATTGCCAAATGTGATAAAATATAGTATATCACGCAAGATGCCGAAAGTTAATAATTTCAGAGTTTTTCTTTTGTAGTCTATTTATTTTTGAAATCCGCTCCGATATTTGATGAGGTTAAACAAAGTCTGACAACTTAATTTGCTGTCTGTCCCTGCATTTTTTATTTTCTAAATATTTCCATCATATTTTTTTAGATAATGCTCATAATAACATTGTGTTCAAAAACACATCATTATAGACGGAGGTGTCAAGCTATGGATGGCAATGCGGAAATAACAGTTTAGCTGTTAGCGATGTGTTGTTAACAGCTTAACCCTAAGTACGAAAAATGCCCCAAAATTAAATTTTGGGGCATTTTTCTTTTTATCTTATGATTCGTCTCGATAAAAACCTGTTTAATTGTATTTTTCCTATTTGCAAATGCTGTTTATATGCTCCGGAGTTATCTCACCATAATACTTCTCCATAATCTGATTATCTTTAATCCAGACGATGCAGGGAGTATTCTCAACAGCAAGCCTTTTTGCAATGCCATCTGATTTATAAATGTCGATACAGGATACACGGATGTCGCTATGATTCTGTTCAAACTCTTTGAAAATCGGAAGCAGTTCTCTTGCATGGGAATCGATAGCATTATAAATATATACCAGAGAAGATTTTCCTTCATTCATGATCTGCTTTTCGAATATTTCACTTTCCGATACATACTTTTCTGCACCGTATCCGGCAACGGCTCCGTCTCCCACAGCGGTTGCAACCTGCTTTAAGTATTTGTCACGAACATCTCCTACTGCAAATACTCCGGGGATATTTGATTCCATCCGTTCATTTGTTATCAGATAACCGCCTCGGTTCATGTTCAGAATGTCACGGAATATTTCTGTATTTGGCAGATAGCCGATAAACAGGAAGCAGCTGTCCACAGGTACAGGGATTTTTTCCTCTGTCTTCACATTTTTTAACACCACCGTGTTCAGCCTTTCGTCTCCTTCAAAACTGTCCACAACCGTATTCCAGATAAATTCCATTTTGGGATTTGACAGAGCCTGAGCCTTGGCAATCTCGTTGCAGTCCATTTTGCCTTCCTCATGCATGACAGATACCATGACTTTATCAGCAAATTTGGTTAAGAATATTCCTTCTTCAATGGCTGCATCTCCGCTTCCGATTACCATAACGGTTTTTCCGGTGTTAGCCGCTGCATCACAGGTGGCACAGAAAGAAATCCCTTTGTCGTAAAGATATAAGTCCTCATTTTTTGCACCGGTCAAACGTGGCTTGCCGCCGCTTCCGACGATTACAACCTTTGCCTGGTAAATGGTACGGAATGTTTCTACTTCCTTGATATCTCCTTCCAGAGATACGGATTTAACATCAGTTAATTTAAACTCCACGCCGAATTTTTTGGCTTGTTTATGAAATAATTCCATCAGTCCAAGGCCTGTCGCCCCTTCCGGAAAACCTGGATAGTTCTCTATTTCATTGGTATATGTGGCAAGTCCGCCTACCAGAGTCTTTTCTATGATCAATGTTTTCAGCTTGGCTCTGCCGCAATAGATTCCTGCAGTTAAGCCAGCTGCTCCGCCCCCTATAATTACAACGTCATATGATTCTGTTTTTTTAGTCATTGCAACCTGTTCCTCTCTGTATATTCTTATATTTATATAGGGGCAATCAGATTGATCGCCCCCTTATTACAATTACATAAAATATTTGGCTAATAATTTGCTACCCAGAAAAGCTCCTACAAGCAGAAATCCACCGAATACCCATCCGGATAAGGAAAAGGATGCAATTGCAGTAAATAACGCTCCAATATTACAGCCATTTGCAAGTCTTGCTCCATAACCCATTAACAAACCGCCAAGGATTGCCGCTATTACCTGACGAAAGGACTTGATCTTCTTGATCTTAAACTGTGATGCAAATAACGTTGCCGCTAAAGCTCCCAGTACAATGCCCAAGTTACGGATGGAAGCACCGTCTGCTAAAAAGCTGGTATTTAGTTCCTTCTGCATTTTTTCAGAGGCATAATATACCCAGCCGCTTGCGTCACCGCCAAGAGCCTTGTAAATCCAGGTGCCCCAGTTGGCAAATGCGCTTGTTACACCCCAGCCGCTGCCCAGAGCTGCAAAATGTGCAATTTGAAAAACTGCAAGCAAAACAGCACCGGCCACGTATGTTAAGGGTTCTTTTAACAGCTTCTTGTAAATGGGATGATCACCAAGCTTAATAAAAAATTGTTTCAATTTATTCACCCGCTTTCACAGAAGTTATTTACTTCGTCTTTTCGATGACAATTTCCCATTCTCCATCATCTACTTCTTCAATTTCTACGTTATGTCCCTGTTTTCTTGCCCACTCAGGAATATTTTTCATTGCGCAGCTATGATCGATGGATACAACCAGAACATCTCCTACGGTTATCTCATTGATTTTTTTCTCAGTTTTCATAAGTGGAACTGGACAAGCCTCTCCCAGACAATCTAATGTAAATTCAGCCATTTTATTTTTCTCCTTTATTTTTAAATTATTTTAATCTGCACTACCCATTTTCTTTTCCTGCCATTTGACAGCTGCTATGTATAACAGCACAATGATCAATCCCTGTACAACGATTGCTCCAAACCAGCCAAACACGTCCGGTAAAAAGATCTTCGGCGCATTTGTATTGAATTTGCTCCAGAAGTTCATATCATGTGCACCCCAGAAGGAACCTGCAATGAAAAATACCAAGGACAGCATTTGCATGGTAAAGCCTTCTCCGACTCTCATCAAGGTTCCTGATGCGCAGCCGCCGGCAATTACCATTCCGATGCCAAATAAAACTGCACCGACTGCCAAGGGCAAACCGATCGGCGCTACGCCAACCATGTTGAGATCGGATTCCGCATTTGCCAATATACCGGCATACTTGATTGCCCAGAAACCAACGCTGGCAACTGCAACTGCAACCAGTACGGCTCTTGTTACGGATGTACTTCCTGTTATACACGGGTCACGGAATGCTGCTGTAAAGCAGAAACGTGAACGCTGCAGGATATACCCGAATGCAATGCCGAATCCCCAATAAACAGGCAGCTTATTGCTTCCTCCTGCCAAATAAGATCCAAAAGCAATAATCAGGATTGTGACCAGAATTGCATATGGGATTTGACTCTTTTTGGGTTTTCTAGGCTTACGCACTCTTTCCCCACTAACTTTTGTGTTAACCTCTGACACGTAAATCCCCCTTTCTTAAAAATAGTATTTGTTAATATTATAACGAATTCACAATTCAAATTATACCACACTTATCAGAAACCAGTTAATCAAGAATCTGATATGTCATAAGATTTACTTATAACCCATTATTTTAACACACTAGCCACAGCGAATTATATTTGCTATAATAAAAGAACAAAAATGAACTGTTAAGTTTTTAACAGTTCAATTAACTGGTTTGGGGTTAAATTCAGAAAGGCGGGGTAATATGAACATTCATAACCTGAAAATGTTTATAAAAATAGTGGAATCCGGCAGTATCTCAAAAAC
>Ga0213824_1001521_pt1 | contig 13212 bp, 9 predicted proteins | sample MC6MC0906MG_FD_179892 | JGI IMG/M metagenome (GOLD analysis project Ga0213824, IMG submission 179892) | Enriched soil aggregate microbial communities from Iowa State University, Ames, United States - MC6-MC0906-MG | ecosystem: Environmental > Terrestrial > Soil > Unclassified | place: USA: Iowa...
GCCATCACCAGGGTGCCCACCCAGAATCGCCTGCAACTCCTTGAGCTTGAAACCCAACTGCTGAGCGCACTTGATGAACGTCAGCAGCTCGACACTTTGCGTGGAGTAAATGCGATAACGACCTTCCCGCTGCGGCGGCGGCAACAGGCCGATGGCCTCATAGTGACGAATCGCTTTGATGGTTGTGCCCGATAGTTGCGCGGCTTTGCCGATGTACATGAAAAGTCCTTTTCCCAAAGAGTGCGCCGGCCCGTTTCAGCCACTGTTCCCGGTGTGCTGGCGTAGAGCCCAACACCGGCCCGAACTGCAACGTCTTGATCGGCTGGATGCCACAAAACTCCAGCGTCGTCTTGCGCATCTGATGCAGCGCGGGCATGCGGTAGAACCACCTGTAATACCACGGCGGTGTGTCCAGGGTCACCAGCAAATGCGCGGTTCTGCCCTTCAGGAGTTTGTCGGGGAAGGCTTTGCCTTTGCGGTATTTGAAGGCGAAACCGGATAGGAAAATTCGGTCGATAAACCCCTTCATCAAGGCCGGGATGCCACCCCACCAGACGGGGAAGACAAACGTCAGGTGATTGGCCCACAGGATGTCGGATTGGGCGTTGAGCAGGTCGGGCTCCAGGAACTGGGTTTGGTTGTAGCCGTTGTGCAGGATGGGGTCGAAAGTCAGATCGCCGAGGCGCAGGACGCGTACTTCGTGGCCGGCTGTTTTGGCGCTGGTGATGTAGGTGTCGGTGAGGGCAGAGCAGAAGCTGGTGCTGGAAGGGTGGCCGAGGATGACCAGGATGCGTTGGCTCATGGTGGTGGGGTCCTGAAAGTTGGGGATTCAGGGTGAGGTGTGACCTTAGGGGGAGAGTCAAGAAGAGGCGGTGATTGGGAATGGCCAGGAAGACTGATCCCTTTCATTTGCAGGACGTTTCCTAGAGAATTCCAGGCGCTTGCGCCAGCAAAATCCCGCGACTAGTCTGCGTTCCGTCACTGCTTATTCAGTGATCGGGTTTAGTCGCCCGGACAACGCTAGGCGTACAGCGCCATCTCAAAGCCAGGTATTTATCGCCTGCACTTTATGGTGGCTGTGCGCAGGGCACCTTCGGGTGCGCCGGTGCCTAGCGGCCGGTCGACTAACCTGCGTACAGCTGCCACCTTCTGATCGTTTAGTCGCGAGAGGTTAGTGGTTTAACTCACTGCTAGGAGTTCTACCATGGTCAAAGTTACCCCCGATCCACCCGCATTCCATAAATCCTTACTTCGTGACACTGACGCCTCGCGCCGAGTGATTGATCACTACCTCAAAGCGCCGGACGCGCAGCCGTCCCCCAATCCGTTTACCGTTGATGACGAGCTGAGTTTCGAAGATGCCCTGGCCCATGCTGCCGAGTTATTGCATTGCGCCGTGGCGACCGCCCAGGCGTCGACCGAGCCGCTGAACGGCGCGCAGCGGGCGGTGATGCATTTGGTGGAGATGTCGAAGGTGGTGGTGGATAGGGCGTTGGATTGCTTGCAGCCGAGGTGAGGATCCTAAGCCGACACTGAGGTAACGAGGCGTTTGGTCAGCAACCTACTGACCAAATGCTAATCATCACGGCTCAGGGGCGCAGATCCCGGCAGACGATTGTCATCGAGTAAAGCTGTCCCCTCAGGCGTATGGCTTGAAGTCGTTGTTGTCGCGAGTGAGTAACTGCATCAGCTTGGGATGGATGAAGAGCTTTTCCTTGCCAACCTGAACCTCTTGCAGAACGCCGATGGCGACTAGTTCTTTGAGGTAACGGGAGGCTGCTTGACGCTGGGCAATCTGTTTGTCGACGACGTTGCTGATGCGGCAGCAGGGCTGTTCGAAAATGAAGTCTACCAGCTCGCGGGTGTGCACTACGTGTCGCTATATTTTGATTTCTGCGACACGTCTTGATGTCATGTCGTTGGTAACGACAGGTATGCGAAACGTGTTCTTGGAACGGGCTTTTAGCGACGTATCAGGCGAATGTCCTGAGGATGGAAAAGACGGCTTGCGTGCCTTGGAGCGGTTGGCGCGTTCTCAAATAGCTCGATGCCTGGCAGGTGTAGCGCATTTCTTCCAGGCATTAAAAAGCCGGCTTGTGGCCGGCGTTATTGTTTGGCAGTGACCTTATTTTACTGGCTCTAAATGGGGTTGTGGATTTTGTCCCCCCATTTGTCCCCCCCATTCTGGCGTGGCGTTACCTTTCGACTACACATTGGGTTTGATTGTTTGGTAGGTGCCGGCTCATAAGCATCTCGTAGTACGGCACTGTAGCCACGCTCGCGCTAAGGATGCCACGGTTCGTAGTTCTCGTTATGGATCTAAAGCGTCAACGGCTTTTTCTAACTGGTCAAGCTTGGACCATTGCAAAGTACCAAGTGGAAGCTGCCCACCCACTTTACCTAAAAACATTAATAGATCTGTTACTTTTTTTCTAATAGCAGCGTCTTTCCTGACTTTTTCCCATGCCCCATAGGGTTTTTCACCGTCGGCAGGTTCTCCAAAAATGGCCTCTTCAAAATTCGGTATTGACGCGACTAATGTGGCGCTTTTGTTAGGCGCATCTGTAACTATGTCTAGGATTTTTTGGTTGGCGGGCCAAGCAGCGTTTGCACGCGTTTTTCCTTTTTTTGTTGTTATTGTCTTTTTATCAGAATCATGTAGGACAGAGTAAGGGCTGCCAAATTGGTTTAGGATTTTGCAAAGTGCCACGATCGTATACTTTCCTCTTGCTCGAACAACGTGTATATCACCAAATAGTGTTTTGTTTGAGTCGATTATTTCTTTGAAAGCGGAATGCTCAGTATCTCCCTCGACAACAATGGTTTTTCCTCCAAAAAAGAATTCGGCTACGAAAGGGTCATACATGTTTAAGAGTTTTAGTTCCTCCCGATCCTCATCGCTTAGCTTAACTTTTTCGGGGCGAAATATTGTAGTTCCAGAAACGTCTCCACCTATTTCGCGCTCGACACGTACGATTGAGGTGTTATTTCGAGAAAGATCTATAAAGACAGGTGAGTGGGTAGTGACCATAACTTGCCATTTACCCGTTTGCGGAAGTGAATAGAGCACATTGCAAGCATCTCGAATTGCGCTCGGATGTAAACACATCTCTGGCTCGTCAAGAAGAAGGACATGGGGTCGTTCCGCTAAGTCAGATTTATCGCTTTTTGTACGCTTGTGCTCAGCAAGTATACGAAGCGCTGTCCATAACAGGGTGCGACGAGCTCCACTTCCCTGATGCTCTAAAGTAGATTGGTGGCCATCTGTCGGTCCCATCCTAAGAAGCGGTAGGGATTTAAAGAAGTTAAGAACTTTTTCTAGATCATCTTCTGGTCTAGCATCAAGTGTGATGGAATATCCGGGAAATACATCGGAAATTGATTTGTTGAGACTTTCCTGGACGTTATGGATTGCTGTGACTGCATCTTTTGCTACTTGTACTTGAAGCGTTCCTACAGATTGCAGTAATAATTCATATTGGCTTTTTTCTTCCGGGTTCTCACTTTTTTTGCAGCTAACTTCCTTTATTTTTTCCTTGATCGCTTCTTGTAGTAAAGAAACTATTTCTACTGCTTGCTTTTGAGGGTCGTCAAAAGCTTCTATTCGATGAGTTTCAGGGCGATTAACTTGAGCCACTGCTGCTGCTCCCCAGGGACCATGATTCTCGTCCCAGGTTTTTTTTGTTGTATCGAATCCGCGCTTTTCAGGTCTGCCTATATCTTTCCAAATCCACCGTTCACGTACGTGTATGTCACCGTTTTCTTTTACATCCATCCAATGCTTTGCGGGAACCTTACTGTTTTCATAAAGCACAGTTTCCAACTCAATGGTGGGATAGGATCCTTGTTCGTCTGCGTCCGGAACCTTTGCATTGGGAAAGTCTTCGATGGTTAGCTCGCCGAGCCTTCCCGATTGCATCACCACTTCATAAGCTCTTAAAACTGAGCTCTTTCCAGCATTGTTTGGGCCGACCAGTACGACAATATCATCGAGTTCAATTGTGACAGGTTTTCTCCCGATTGCTCTGAAGTTGGAAATTATTAACTTGTGCAATCTTGCTCTGGGTGCTACTTCAGTTTTCGGTTCGGATTTTTCAAGAGTTTTTTTTACCGGTTTAGTGGCCATGTTCCCTCACAGACGTTCGCGCGACGGTTTTGTCGCTCGGGAAATATGGCACACAACTGGCTTTTAGGTTGATATCAGACGTGCTTCCCTTGCGTTTTACCTGAAAAGACGTGTACCTCGCGTCTACTTTATACGGTCATCGCACAGATCCACCTACCTTTGACCGAGTTTCGGTCGTAGACCACCCGTTCACGCCGTGATTGCCGGGAGCACTCCTGAAGAAGGGAGGCCAACCTTGATCAAACGAATACATGAGTATCGGCCTGAATTAAAAACGGCTGTCTTCCTTCAAGCACACGTGCTTCTTCATCGGTCAAGCAGCTCGTGAACGTTCACAATAAGTCAGTTCATTTTCCCAAAGTGTCAGTAAATAATGCAAAATTCAGCAATTGCATCTCCAGAATAGAGACTGCAGGATACCTGGGCTAGGAACGACGGTGCGGAGCATCGTTTTCTTGGTTGGCGTAGCATCTGAGCACAAGCGTTGAACTGTCTGGAAAAGCCCGGTTACGGAAAGCTAGTACCTCTTCTCCATGGACTGGCACTGAAAATTCAATATGAGGTATGTTCGTTGTCGATCATAAAATCGGAATACCAGTTCCTAGCACCCAGAAGCAAATCCCTTGCTGATACCATCGTTCTGGCCCAAGCCTGGAAGAAAACTCAGGACTACATACGACGCCACAACTGGTATGCCGATGGCCTTGAACTAGATGTGGTAATGGCGAATATTGAAGAGTGCCTTGTAAGTTGGAGTACGGCGGTTCGGAAGTCTAGCTTCTTGACCGTACCTCTGAGGCTGGTCCCCGCGCCCAAATACGCGCGTTGGAATTTTAACGTCCAGTCCAACTCTAGTTTGGATGACGTGCTGGATCTCAATTTAGAAGATATTGGTTCTGAACCTGCTTTCAATGATTGGACACCGTGTCAGGCACGTCGCTCAAGTAATCTAGACGAAAGCATCACCCAGAAGCTTAGGCCGTTAGCGCACTTGACAGTTCGCGATCAGACTCTAGCTACAGCCGTGATGATGTGTCTTGCTGAAGCAGTAGAAACTGCGCAAGGTGATCCGACGAGCAACGATAAAACTACTACTACCACTCTGAGCTTTGGAAATCGGCTGCAATGTCGTTGGATCAAAACGGCCGGTACCGAGGAACGTGCAGAGTTTTCTTGGGGCAATAAGGGGAGCTATCGTAAGTATTTCCAAGACTATCGCAGTTTTCTTGCTCGTCCGCGTGAAGTGTGTTCTAACATCGAGACTAACCTCTTTCGTGGCAAGGAACTTTACATTGTATCGCTGGATATAAAGGCTTTTTTTGATCAGATTGATGTTGATGCTTTGCTAGGAGAGCTCAAGCGAGTTGAACTAGAGTATTGTCAGCGCTTTTCTTTACCTGAGGGTAGGCAGTCAACTCCATTATTTTGGAAGCGCGCAGCAAAAATACTAAGGTGGCGTTGGCATGCGGAAGATCAGAAGCAAGTGTCATTGATTCATGAGGGTGAGTCCGTACTAAAGTTAGGGCTTCCTCAAGGTTTGATGTCTTCCGGTTTTTTTGCAAACGCCTATATGCTCGGTTTTGATGCATCTATGAAAGTTGCGTTGCAGTCAGACATTGGTAGTGATGGCGATATTGCACTAGTTGACTACTGTCGCTACGTAGATGATTTGCGGATTGTGGTAACAGCGCCACGAAAGTCTAGTGGTGCAGGTCAAAAAGAGATACTTAATCAAGTTGAAGAATTTGTTACTCAACAGCTGGTAGCTCATTGTGCTCAAATTGGCGCTGGCTCGGAAAAGATCTTGGAGTTGTCAAAAGGTAAAAGTGATATAACTGCGTACAGGGCAGGAACTACTAGTGGTAGTCTTTCAAGTTTAATGGAAATGCTAAATTCCGAGTTGAGCGGACCTTTCGATTTCGAGTCATTGACGCAAGCAGCTGGCGGGCTGGAGGGCCTACTGTGGATGGCTGAGCAAATTGATTCAGTTGAGCCGGTACACTCGCGATTGAAACTGTCGGCAATCGCAACGCCAGCGTCGGAGGTGCGTGACGACACTTTGAAAAGATTCGTAGCTAGTCGCATGGCCAATTCGTTAAGACAACGATTAGCGATGACGACAGAGACTGGTCCGAAGCTCGATGGAGAGCTTTTAAAAGATCTGGTAACGGATGGTCGGACCGTTGCGCACGAATTTGAAGCTACGGCTCGAAAATTCATCAAGTGTTGGGCGGAGAATCCTTCTTTAGTATTGCTTTTGAGGAATGGCCTCGACTTGTACCCACACCCAAGACTTTTATCTCCTGTCTTAGAAGCTCTTACTGTTAAACTTTTCGCTAGCAATCAGCATAAGTCTGCAGAAGATTTGCGCCAAATCCGTACCGCAGAGTATGTTGCAGCAGATTTACTGCGTGCAGGCTGTCAGGAAACTGGCTTACGACCTGTCGAGGAGTATCCCAGTGGTGTCGATATCCCTGGCTACCGCGAAGAGTTAGCCGCCTTCGCGCGGCAACTTCTCGCAGAGCGTGATGACACGCCTTGGTACGTGCTTCAGCAGGCTGCACTTTATTTGGCAGTGATGGGGGATTTCTCGCTCAGCGCATCCGAAGCAATGAATATGGATGAGCTTTCGGAGCACAAGATATTGGCACAGGTCATGCGCTATGAGCCTATGACTAAGGTGCTTTTTGTAAAAGCTTTGCCGGTAGGGTTAATTGCTCAGCAAATCGCGCCCAACCCTCGACGCTTCGGACTCTGGCTTCAAGATGGATTAAAACGTGCGTCCGAGGCACAGCAGCAGGCTGTTATTACAACAATCGCAATGAACCGTCCGGACTTGCTAGAGCATGTACTTTTCTCGCGGTCACCAGCAGCAAGTGAATGGAGGAATCTTGCGCCACCAGCACTGCGCGCGCGACCTAAAAAAACGCCATTTTTGCTTTCCACTCAAAGCAAGTCTCCTATTAATTTGCTAGCTATCATGCACTCACCCGAGAACCCCTTTCGGCAGGAAAACGGAGTATTGCTGCTAGCTCAGGCGCTACTGCGAGAGACTGCTATTGAGGAAAAGTTAAGTAATGGTTTAGCAGTTACAGATATTAGCATTGCGTGTAAAGAGTGGAGTCGTATCTTTTCTCTTCCCAGAGAAGCCGACTTTATTGATCTCACTGTAGACCAACCAGAATCAGATCCTTGCTATCTCTACAAACAACCTGAATGGGTCTCTGATGACAATGCATGGCAGTATTCACTTGGTCGTATTCTTCGGGCAGTATTGACAGGAGAACCTGATTTTACCACGCGCAGATACGTGCTCACTGAAGACGCATTACGCTACCGAGGCTTAACGAGTTCATGGTCTATTCGGCGCATAGGACTATTGAACTCAGCGCAAGGGTTAATGGATGAGCCTAGTCCTATTTCCCCGTGGCTCTCTAGCTTTATCTCAGGACTGTTGCAATGGCCAGGCATAAATATCGCGATTGGGGTTGCAACGCAGGCGACTAGTGCAAGAACTCCTGGGGAACTCGCGCGAATCGTCGATGCTCGAATTGCCGAGCAACGAGAATTGTTCGGTCATCACACTAATACCCCTATCTACGCAATTCCTGTTGACGATTCGGTCGAATTGCAAAATCGCCCTATGCGTATCGCGATAGTGCAACCAATGCGGCCGCTATTATCGGACTTTGATGCGAAGGATCCGACGCACTGGACTCCTGCTGTTCTCGCTCAACACCGACGCCATTTGGCAGAGGTTTGCAGGCTGGCTAGCCAAACCTTACGTACTTGGAACTCGGCAAAACCCTCGGATGGTACAGAGGAGGTTTCGCCGGTAGTTGATCTTATTCTATTTCCTGAGTTGTCAGTACATCCGGAGCATGTATTTTTGTTAAGGCATTTAGCAGATGATTTGAAAGCCAGCATTTTTACCGGCCTGACTTTTATCGACTCTGAAAAACTCTCCGCGCCTATCAATCAAGGACTTTGGTTGCTTCGTACTGAATCAGAAGAGCATGGACGAAGTTTCCAGTATATATGGCAAGGTAAGAATGCTCCAATTGAGCTGGAAAGGAAGCTGGGCGTCAAATCTTACCGTCCTCATATCACTTTGGTAGAGTTTCCAATTGGGGAAACTTCGCCAACTAGAGTCGCAGCTGCGATCTGTTACGATGCAACTGATCTTGAGCTCGCTGCTGACCTGCGTAATCGATCCGACATATTTTTGGTCGCAGCTCTAAATAAAGATGTGCAGACTTTCGATAATATGGTTTCAGCTTTGAGCTTCCACATGTACCAGCCTGTCATTTTGGCAAACTCGGGAGAATTCGGCGGTTCGACAGCCCAGGCTCCACTGCCTAAACACGAGCGCCTGATTACACACTTGCACGGAAACAATCAGATTGGTGTGAGTGTGTTCGAAATCGACGCCTCGCCTTTCAAAACAACAAAACCTTCAAGGAGTAAAAAGGAGCTTAAAACAGCTCCTGCTGGCTATTCAGGGCGGCCCGCGTGAGAACGCTATAGCCTGCTGTGATGACTGCTAGATTGGAGCGGCGACCCGAATGGCGGGCTGTGGTTTAGCGAGCCCTATCGTAACTACAGCATTTCTTATAGCTTTACGATTAATAGGCAAGGGGGTTGCATTATGAAAGTTGTAAATTTGCTCCAGCAGTCGTTGCTCAGTCAGATAGTAATATTCGAGTAACTGCCTCTAAGGACACCCAGGTGTCGCCGTTTAACACAGGCTTGGGTCAGCGTAACAATAGTTGCAGCGATTGCGACAAATTAACTGAGAGTAACCTGAGGTCTGATGAAAGCGAAAACGCGATTGCACATCTGGTACAATTCATCGCCATCTAAAAAACGGGGCTAGCAGTAGAGTTATGCCGTAATGGCCGGCCCTAAGGTAGGAGCTGGGTTATGATAACCATTAGAGACTTTAAAGAGAAATGAATCAAGCAACTGCCTTAACTATCGAAGAACTGATCGCCTACGAAACACTCATCAGCCAAAATCTCCTGCGCGCGCGGGGCCCAATCAGTGAACGGCAAGCTGCATCCCTCCAGGGTGTTGTTGCTCCTGAGTATGCTTTGCCACGGGAAGCATACATGCTGCCAAGTGGCTTTTGGTCATCCCCGATCTCCTCTGATGTTTACAGTCTAATCGCCGATGGATTTGAAGATGTCCCCGCCCAGGCAGTGACAGATGCAGAGATCAACGAAGCGCGTCTGTACACCAGCAATCTCACGGGGGTGGATTTACACAGCGTTCGGGTGGAGGTGGTGCCATCGCGTGAATGGGATCAAGGTGATAGCGTCGAGGGGTTCCAAATTCGCGTTGGCTTGACGGATCACATGGTTTTTGTACCTTCCGCATTTAGCTCACCAGTAGAATTGCTTTGCCATGAGTTTGGGCATGCTGCACATACGACCGCGCAACGCCAAAATGACGGCTTACCGTTTTTTTTCGCAGCGCCAACCACGGCGGAATTTGTTGCTCATTTTTGCCAATACAACTACCTCCTAGACCACGCCACCCGTGCTCACTTTGTCAGTGCTCTGGGACAGCTCACCACTGCGACCTACGCCCTTTCTATCATGGCGTCAAAGATCTATGACGACTTTGAGTCATTCCTGAACACGGAACACGCTGCGGCCATTACACAAGCAATGCCTATGGATGTTCTAGAGCGTACATACTGGGCCTTTAGCGCAGACAAATCTCATTTGCAACGCGAGTCAATGCGAGGCATGGCGATAATTCTGGCCTTGTGGTTTGTAGATGACCACGAGGGTATGAAGCGGTTCATCAGCGCTGATCGCATAGATCAGACGTTTGATGTAAAGCTCGCAGCCGCCTTTACGGGCGATGATTACTGGGAGGCGTTCGCTAACGTCAACGAACAGATTTACAAGCTGCTTGATCGCTTCAATAGCTGAGTAGATTTTCAGATCCCTTGACCGGAGTGGTTGCAGGACGGCTTCGGTGCTGGCCTATAAATATCTAGGAATTAACATGACAATTGCTGAGCTTTTGTCCTCCGTCGTGGTATCGGCGATAGTAGCCGCCCTTGTAACTTTGCGGTCTTCCGAGAGAAAGATTGAGATCGAAAATGTCACGCAAGAAAGGGCAAAGTGGCGTGACAAGATCCGGCTCAATGCGCTAGAGGTTCACCAAGCTTCGGTAGCTAGCGATGCCCTAAAGCTCCTCGAGTTGCACCTGGCGTTTGAGCTTATGCTCAATCCGCTCGACGCCGAAGATATCGGCATTTTGACCAGTATCTGCAGACTGAATGGTTCCGAAGAGCCGAAAGCCGAGTTAGCTGAGTTTTCAAGGCGTGTTGCTTTGCTGCTGAAGCATGACTGGGATCGGGCCAAGCTGGAAGCGAGATCATGGCCATGGTTTTTTAATAAGGCAAAGCGAACGAAGTATTCCCCATGATTTAGCGAAGCTCACTTTTGGGCACCCAAGCCTTCGCGTCAAATGCGGGCGCGAGGACGTGGTGTAGGCGCGGTATTTTCGTTAAGAAAACGGAATTCCCAGTGAATCGTCTACCAGAGGCGGTGGGTAAATACCTTCGCCGTTAGCGGTGTCGTCTGTCGGCGTTTCTTGGGCCCAGCAAAAAACCGATCGACATCTGTCCCGGAATCGCGTAAATTCCACGCCTCGTATGAAGGCGATGGTTTTTCTCGCCGAGGGAGGAATGCAGATGACACGACCAATTGGAATAGATCTCTTTGCAGGGGCCGGTGGAATGTCCCTGGGCTTCGAGCAGGCGGGCTTTGACGTGGTAGCTGCCGTTGAGATCGACCCAATCCATGCAGCCGTGCACTCTTACAATTTCCCCAACTGTGTGGTGATACCTCAATCGGTATCCTCGTTAACTGCTCAGGATATTCGTGACTCCGCGAACATTGGCCGTCGAAATGTAGATATCGTTTTTGGTGGTGCCCCGTGCCAGGGCTTCAGCTTAATGGGGCAGCGAGCCCTTGATGACCCGCGTAACTCGCTAGTCAAAGACTTTGTACGCATTGTCGTAGGCTTGGAGTCCTCATATTTTGTTTTTGAAAATGTTAAAGGCATTACGGTTGGCCGACACAAGCAGTTTCTTGCAGAGCTCATCGAAGAGTTTCAGAGAAACGGCTATGACGTTCTGCCTTGGCGGGTACTCAACGCAGCAAACTATGGCGTACCGCAGGAAAGAGAGCGCTTGATTCTGATTGGGGCGAAGCGCGGACTAAAGCTTCCTGAGTACCCGGAGCCGACAACTAGGTCGCCTAGATCCTCTCTGCTACTCGATGCACAGTTGCCAGAAGGACCGTCTTGTCAAGATGCTCTGGGAGATATTCCTGATGCAGAAGACTACGATGTCTTAATCGAAAATGACTCAACAGCCGTCAAGTGGGGGCGCCCGAGCGCTTATGCCAAAATTCTTCGCGACATGGTTGCCGAGTCTTCCTACTACGGCTACAAAAGAAAATGGAACAAGGAGCTACTAACAAGCAGCCTCCGCACGAATCACTCTGAAATATCCCGTGCTCGATTTGCGTCAACAGAGATGGGCCAAGTGGAGCCTACCTCTCGATTCTTTAAGCTGCACGCTAAAGGTGTGTCTAATACGCTTCGTGCGGGCACTGATTCTGCACGGGGTGCATTCACCAGCCCTAGACCCATCCACTATAAGTACCCGCGCTGCATCACTGTGCGCGAAATGCTTCGTCTGCATGGTTTTCCAGACTGGTTTCGTACGCATGTGACGAAATGGCACGGGGCGAGACAGGTCGGGAACGCTGTTCCTCCGCCACTGGCTCGAGCAGTCGCAGCAAGCATCATTGACGCCATTGGCTGGGAACCATCCAGTCCTACCGGCGCCATTTTGATGGGGGATGAGCGACTGCTTTCCATGGACATGGGGCAGGCTTCTCGCCATTTCGAGATTAATGTTCCGATCAAGCAGCGAGATCGCAAGGGAACGCCAAAACCTAGACAGTCAGCCACTCAGCCCGCTTAGTTAAATGCCCTTTACCTTCGGCTGAAGTACGAACATAGCGTCTCGATGGAATGTCGGGACGCTAAATTGCTCTATGGTTTCCCTGGTCACTGCTGCGAACTCGACCACGTAAATTCCTTTGTTCCTGATCGCTGCAATGGCTACAGGGATAACGAGATCAGTGTCAGTCGACTCGAAAGCGGCTATCACTTGACGGCCGATCTGTTCAGTTAAAATGCGCTGATTACCTTGTTTGGCTTCCACAGTAATGAGTACCTCAGACTGTTTGCCATCACGTTCGGCGTGAAGTGCTCGAAATAATGCATCTATCTGAACCTTTCTCAATTTGATGTCCATCTGAAGGTGTGTGACCTCCAGTGCATCAATCTGGCTGCTCGCAGCGTTAGCAAAGTGGCTTTCTATTATTCGTAGATTTACCGCTACTTGAAGTAGCCATGATTCATCCGTGCGGCCTAGCGCTTTAGAGGCTAGAGGCAGGCTAAGGCTTTGCACCGGAAAGCTCGGTGTAGAATTAGATGGAAGAAAGTCTTCATCGAGACTGTCCAGTGCGCCAGCCATTCCGTGGACAAATTCGAAAATCGCACCATCGCCTGTCCTCTGAACCCCTCCAATCTGCAGATCCTTCAATCGTTGAGGCCATATTTTCGAGGCGCTTTTTCCTCTGACGATGTCCTTCATGAAATTAAACGGGTTGCCGTCTAGCTTCATTTTGATGCCGTGGTGCTCTGCGCAGTAGCGTTTCGCGTCTTGGACATCCGCGGCGCTAACCAACGTGCGTGAAAACGTTTTGGTCTTCTCGTCGTAAAGCGTATCGAATATACGCTCAATAATTATTGTTTTTTCGCTAACGGCCATCCACCAGTCTCCATCTGAAATTCAGGATATTACAGATGGTAACAAGAAAGCTGATGGGTGGGCATTTGCCGAGCTAGTCGACGCTTATTGCACGCGTCGATATTCTAGATTGAGCCGGGGAGGACCCGCGCAATCCAGGCCATCAGTTAATTATCTCGGATGGGATGGATTGCCAGGCATTAAAAAGCCGGCTTGTGGCCGGCTTCTCGGGGACTGG
>Ga0213824_1001531_pt1 | contig 13144 bp, 13 predicted proteins | sample MC6MC0906MG_FD_179892 | JGI IMG/M metagenome (GOLD analysis project Ga0213824, IMG submission 179892) | Enriched soil aggregate microbial communities from Iowa State University, Ames, United States - MC6-MC0906-MG | ecosystem: Environmental > Terrestrial > Soil > Unclassified | place: USA: Iowa...
GATCAAGTTCCTGTGGAAGGCCTTTAAAATTCACCATGCGGTCAATCAATTCCTCTTTGGTAGGTTTTTTGCGGAATTTTACAAATACAGCTGCCGTATGTCCATTTAATACGGGTACCCGGATGCACTGGCAGGTGATGACCGGTTCACTGGCTTTAACGATCTCTCCGTTTTCAATCTTTCCCCAGAGGCGAAGAGGTTCCTGCTCGCTCTTTTCTTCTTCTCCTCCTATATAAGGAATGATGTTTTCTACCATCTCCGGCCAGTCTTTAAAGGTCTTTCCGGCTCCGGAGATTGCCTGATAGGTGGTAGCCACCACTTCATATGGTTCAAATTCCTTCCAGGCGGTCAAAACAGGTGCATAACTTTGGATCGAGCAGTTGGGTTTAACCACAATGAATCCACGGTCCGTGCCCAGACGCTTTTTCTGATCCTCAATGACTTCAAAATGCTCAGGATTGATCTCAGGCACCACCATAGGAACATCCGGTGTCCACCGATGGGCGCTGTTATTGGATACAACCGGTGTTCCGGTCTTTGCATATGCTTCCTCAATGGCCTTTATTTCTTCCTTGGTCATATCCACAGCGCTGAAAACAAAATCAACACTTGCAGCAACTGATTCCACTTCATTTACATTCATGACAGTTAGATTTTTTACGGCCTCAGGCATTGGAGTGGTCATTTTCCAGCGGCCGCCCACTGCTTCCTCATAAGTTCTGCCAGCAGAACGAGGACTTGCTGCCACTGTCACCACCTCATACCATGGATGATTCTCCAGAAGAGAAATAAATCTCTGTCCCACCATACCGGTTGCTCCTAAAACGCCAACTCGCAATCTTTTTTCCATCGCTTTCTCCTCTTTTCTTTTCATTTTGTATTCTTATCATATGCTAAATTCTTAACTATCCTATAACAAAGTGAAAAAAAAATCAATATTTATTCGTCAGAAAAATACATTTGTGCGTCACGGGCGTACATTTCTTAAAAGTGTATGCTGCAGCCAAGCATTAAAGGCGTACCTTGCTGCCCTTTCCGTCACGTTTTCCAATCTTCAGCCGGTTTAAATGGACCTCTTTTTCCTTGTAATGAATGATAGGATCCTCGCCTAAAAGATACACAGTCTCCAGTTCTTCACCAGGCGCCAGCTTGATTCCCCGCACACCTCTTGCATTCTTCTTCATCTCAGGAATCTCTTCCGTCTGGAAACGTAAAAATACGCCTGCCGACGTCTGCAGCACCACATCCGTCTGTCCTTCCACAACCTGAACGCTGATGACCCCATCTTCGTCCTGAAGCTTAGTAGCCGCTACAGTCCTGTTATTTGTTTCAAATTCCTCCCCCGGTACCAGTTTTACAAGGGCTTGTCTGGTAGCGAATAAAAATTTACGGTTCTTGAAGCTCTGTGCATGGCATAGGTGTATGATCTCTTCCTTTGCCCCATCAAACTTGCTTAAATTATCTATGGGTGTCCCTTTATCCCGCAGCTTGCCGCCTGGGATATCCAGGACCTTCACCTGATGTAAGTTTCCTGTATTGGTGAAGATACATATTTTATCCGTATTCAGACAGTTTACCACATAAGGATTCTCTGTTTCAATGGTTTCTTTGTTTCTTTCGTAGGTATTCTTATCAAGCACCTTACAGTAGCCAAAACGGTCCATGACAAAGGTGACCTCTGATACGGCGACTGCGTCTTCCTCATAAACTGCTTCCCTGCCATCCTCAATAAGAGTCCTTCTTGGAGTCGAATATTCGGCTTTGATATTGTCCAAGTCTTTTTTAATGACTGCATCCATATTTTTGCGGCTGGACAGGATTTTTTCATATTCAGCGATTTTAGCAAGCGTTTCCTTATACTCCTTTTCCAACTGAAGGATCTCTAAGCCGATCAACTTGTAAAGACGCATTTCCAGAATGGCTCCCGCCTGTTTTTCCGTAAAGCACAGCTTCTTCGCATCCTCTTCAAATCCCTTGACCCGGAAATTAATATTGGAGATATCCCCGGTCATCAGACAGTTCTTTGCGTCTTTTAAGTTCTTGGAACCTCTCAAAACTGCGATGATCAAGTCAATGACGTCACAAGCTTTTATAAGGCCTTCCCGGATCTCTTTCTTCTCTAACTCTTTTTCCAAAAGGGTCTGATATTTTCTGGTAGCATTTTTATATTGAAAATCCAGGTAGTTTTTGAGGATTCCCTTTAAATCCAGGGTTTCCGGGCGCCCGCCTGCAATGGCCAGCATGTTGACTCCAAAGGTATCTTCCAGCTTTGTTTTCTTATAAAGGATGTTGCGGATTTTCTCCACATCTGCATCCTTTCTCAGCTCCAGAACAATCCTGATCCCATCTTTGTTGGACTGGTTGGAAATATCTACCACATCCGTAAGCTTTTTGCTCTCAACCAGGTCTGCCACATCGATCAGAAATTTATTGATTCCGGCTCCCACCATGGTGTAGGGGATCTCAGTGATTACCAGTTTATCCTTATCTGCCTTTCGTTTTCCAAGCTCCACTTCTATTTTGCCTCTGAGCTTGATTTTTCCCGCACCGGTTTCGTAAATGGCAGGCAGATCACTTTTATTGGCTATAATACCGCCAGTAGGAAAATCCGGCCCAGGTAAATACTCCATTAATTCCTGAATGGAAATATCCGGATTGTCAATATACGCACGAACCGCATCTAGCACTTCACCAAGGTTATGGGGGGGAATGCTGGTGCTCATGCCTACCGCAATCCCTTCCGCCCCGTTGATCAGTAAGTTCGGAACCCTAACGGGAAGAACTTCCGGTTCCTTTTCCGTTTCATCATAATTTGGGACAAACTCGACCGTCTTATCTAAGTCCTTTAAATAGACTTCTTCCGCAAATTTTTCCAGCCTGGCTTCCGTGTAACGCATGGCTGCCGCCCCGTCTCCCTCAATGGAACCAAAGTTTCCGTGGCCGTTGACCAGAGGCATCCCCTTTTTAAATATCTGGGACATGACTACCAAAGTTTCGTAAATGGAGCTGTCTCCATGGGGATGGTATTTACCCATGGTATCACCCACGATACGCGCCGACTTCCGGTGGGGCTTATCATGGTTTAAATGAAGCTCGCTCATGTCATATAATACTCGCCGCTGTACCGGCTTTAATCCGTCTCTTGCATCCGGGATCGCTCTGGCTGTGATTACGCTCATGGAATAATTCATGTAGCTCTTCTGCATTTCCTCGGAATACTCTGTTTTAATGATTTTTTCTGCCATTACTCCTTCTCCTTACGCGTCAATCTCAGCTTCATCCGCATGCTCATAGATAAACTGCCGCCTTGGAGGCACATCGCTTCCCATGAGCATTTCAGTTATTTCCGAAGCCATACGGGCATCCTCGATTTCCACCTGTTTCAGCACCCGCCTTTCAGGGTCCAGAGTGGTTTCCCACAGCTGTTCTGCATCCATTTCTCCAAGTCCCTTATACCGCTGCAGGGTAAATTCTCCCGTATGGGTTCTGCGGTAGCGCTCCAGCTCCTTTTCATCATATAGGTACTGTTCTGCTCCCCGCTTTGGAATCACTTTAAACAGAGGCGGCATGGCAATAAATACATGTCCGTTATAAATAAGCTCCGGCATAAACCGGTATAAAAAGGTGAGAAGAAGGGTGTCGATATGGCTTCCATCCACATCGGCATCGGTCATAAGAATGATTTTATGATACCGCAGCTTTGAAATATCAAAATCATTGCCATATCCTTCTGAAAAGCCGCAGCCAAAGGTATTGATCATGGTCTTGATCTCCGCATTGGCCAGAACCTTGTCCATAGAGGCCTTTTCTACGTTTAATATCTTTCCTCGGATCGGAAGAATGGCCTGATGCTGCCTGTTACGGGCCGTTTTCGCAGAACCGCCCGCAGAATCTCCCTCTACGATAAAAATTTCACATTCTTTGGCGTCCCGGCTTTCACAGTTTGCCAGCTTCCCGTTGCTGTCAAAGGAAAACTTAGACTTAGAAAGCATGTTGGTTTTCGCCTTCTCTTCTGCTTTACGGATCTTTGCAGACTTTTCCGCACAGCCGATCACTGCTTTTAAGACTTCCAGATTTCGGTCAAAATATCGCTGAAGCTCATCTCCTGCCACAGTAAATACCGCCTTTGTGGCATCAGCGCTTGCAAGCTTTGTCTTAGTTTGTCCTTCAAAAATGGGATCCGGATGCTTTACTGCCACCACGGCTGTTAAACCGTTTCTCGTATCGGCTCCTGTAAAGTTGGCATCCTTTTCTTTTAAGATACCCAGTTCTCTTGCATAGTTATTGATCATTTGAGTGAAGCGGGTCTTAAATCCAGCTAAGTGGGTTCCCCCTTCCTGGGTGAAAATATTGTTACAGAAGCCAAGGATATTCTCCTCAAAGGTATCCACAAACTGCAGGGAAGCCTCCACTTCAACCTTATCCAGGGTTCCCTTAAAATAAATCGGATCGTGAATTGCATCCTTCCCGGAATTTAACTCCCTTACATAAGCGATAATTCCATCCGGTTCATGATAAATGACGGTCTCCTCTTCTCCCTGCCTTTTGTTGACATAGGTGATATGAAGCTCCGGATTCAAATACGCGGTTTCATGAAGACGGCTTTTTAACCATTCCGCTTTAAAACGGATCCGTTCAAAAATCTCACTGTCAGGCAGGAAGTTGATTTCTGTTCCTGTCTCCTTTGTTTTTCCTAACGTGGGAAGCAGGCCATCCACCAGATCTACCGTTGGTATGCCCCGCTCATATTCGTCGTAATGAATCAGACCATTCTTATATATTTTAATTTTCATGTGGGCAGACAGGGCGTTCACAACCGAGGAACCGACTCCGTGCAGGCCGCCGCTGGTCTTGTAGGCGTCATTATCAAATTTACCGCCTGCATGAAGGGTAGACAGTACGACTCGCTCTGCCGATATTCCCTTTTTATGCATCTCTACCGGAATTCCTCGTCCAGCATCCTTTACGGTACAGGATCCATCTGCTTCCAGGGTGACCCATATCTGACTGCAGAAACCGGCAAGATGCTCGTCCACCGCGTTATCTACAATCTCATAAATCAAATGGTTCAATCCCTTTGTCCCAACACTGCCTATATACATGCCCGGACGTTTTCGAACCGCCTCAAGGCCTTCCAATACGGTAATACTATCCGCATTATACTGTGCTTTTGCCATGTTACTCCTCCACATCTGGTATTATCATTTCCCATTATACAATGCCTTTTCCAGTTTTGGCAAGTTTCTGGCATTTATTTTGATAAATTCATAAAAAAGTATTGAACTTTTCCAACACCCTATGCTATAATGTAAAACGTATCGAATGAGAATATGCAGATATAGTTCATTGGTAGAACATCAGCTTCCCAAGCTGAGGAGGCGGGTCCGATTCCCGTTATCTGCTTTTTTTAAAAGCCCTAGTAAATACAAGAAACCCTTGTAGATACTGGGGTTTTTGTTGTTCTCGGATTGCACTAAAAAGCGATATTATGCTCTAAAAAACACTTATTTACACCCAAGTATCACACGAAATATCACACGAAATCCTTGTTTTTCTAGGGATTGTTAATTAGAAATGAGATTTTATAACACAGCCAGAAATGATATAATTCACTCGCCAAATAGGCGGGCCAAAAAGCCCGCCTTTTACATTACCCTTTTAAATAGCAATTTACGCCTGGGCATATTTGACTGCCTCAGCCCGGAAGAACATGAGACCTTTGGGAATTATCTTGCCCGTATGATGTCCGGGGGAGGCTGATTTGGCCTCCATCCTGTAATAATGTGATAAAACAGGATATAAAAAACTAAAAAATTTTTAGGTATACTAAAATTAATTGTGCACAATGCCGATATTTCATATGGAATTTAAGTAACAATGTCCATTGTAGGTGTGAATCCTTAGTGATAAGATTATTGAATAAAAAATATTTAGATAACACAAAAAAAAATAAGGGGAGTTTGCTTGTGAAAAATTCAGACATGTTTAAACGTTATGGACTGTTTATTGCAGGAGTTATATTCAGTGCATTGGGAATCAGCCTTATAACGAAAGCAGGGCTTGGTACATCACCGATTACAAGCCTTGCTTTTGTGTTGACCTTTATCTTTCCTAAGAGCCTGGGCGTATTTACAATGTTGGTTAATTTTGCTATGTTTCTGCTTCAGGCAGTTCTTTTGGGAAAAAACTTTAAGAAGATCCAGCTTTTGCAGCTTCCTGCCGCACTTCTGTTTTCCCTGTGCATTGACGTATGGATGTATCTGCTCTCCTTCTGGCAGGTGGGAAATTATCTGGGTGAGGCTCTGATGCTGCTCTCGGGCTGTGTATTCTTAGGCTTTGGAATATCACTTGAAGTGATTCCCAATGTGCTTATCCTGCCTGGAGAAGGTCTGGTAAGGGTGATAGCAGGGCTTACAGGCTGGAGGTTCGGCAGGGTTAAGACCGGATTTGACCTGAGTATTGTTATCAGTGCTGTGATTGTGTCTGTACTTGTGACAGGCAGCGTGCTGGGAATCAGGGAGGGAACAGTGATCGCTGCTCTTATTGTAGGAAGTATTTCTCACTTTTTTATAGACAAGGTATCTGGCTTGCTTGCAGGGTGGATTCCCGATTATACCAGTACAGGGGATGTCTGTCTGTAGGCGTTGTTTCTGTTATCTTTATTTTTTTAATCCCATTAATACTATTAGTCAATATGGATTTAACTGCATTTTCAATTTCTTCATAACCTGTGCATCGGCAAAGATTGGTAAGCCCCATGAAGGGACTGGTTTACAGATTCTTTTATTCATTAAAATAACAATATGTCGGTACATTAGTTATAACTTAAAACACCTCCTGCAATTAGCAAAAATAGATTGCAGGGGGTGTTTTCGATTGTGCTATTTATTGCCCATCTTGCTCATTTTTTTCGTCAGCATTCATATCTTCGTCGTCATCGATCACATCCTTGCTTGATTCGTTCCTTATCTCTTCAATGGATTTCTGAACATTCTCCAAATTCTGACTTATGTTGTCGTCGAGCTTCAGTGACCGGCCCTTAAGCTCTGCCGCCTTTTTAGATTTGGCTTCTATATTGCCTATGCCTCTGGCCATTTCTACATCCAGGACCCGGATGTTTCCATCCAAATGTTTTTTCTCCTGGTGGATTGTTTCCGCCTGCTCTTGGTTGGTAGAAAGTGCAGTGATGCCGTTTAGCTGGTCTACCTGGGCTTCTTCCTTTGTCTTTGGCTTATCATAGATCCTGCCATCGGAATCATCCTCATCCGTTTCTTCTGCCTGCCTTGCCTGAAGTTGAGAAATCTGATTGTCGATTTCCTTCAGTCGCTTTTCGTATTCTTCCATCTGTGCTTTTACATCAGTTCCATTTTCTTGAGATGAGTCCATAAGGGACTTTTTCTGTTCCTGTAAGAATTCCTTCTGCTTCATCAGCAACTCAAGCATACTCTGGTTTTTGCCAACAGGAGAAATGACGGTGGCATCCCGGTTCTCATCGTCTTTCTTTTTTCCAAACAAGGCCTCTGTCTGATTAGCGGCGGAACGGTTGATGGCATTGATATTTAGGAAAGGCATCTGTCCGTTCAATTTTCCAATATACATAAGATATCCCCTTTTCTTCTTACTTTTCTATTCTATTTTTGATATCGGCAGAAAAAGTGAATATATAAGGTCAGACCTGTATAAGCAGCCCGCCGTAGGAGAATCTTGTTTTTTTTCTTCACTTCAGATGAAGCAATACAGTGCTATCCAATCCGCCGGATTAACTGAGATATACTTGACCGCCCCAGTTATCATTCCATTCCTGGATTCTGGACTTTGTCAGCTGTAATTTTGTTTCCCATGGCAAATATTTTTTCTGCGAAAACTGCCACTCATTAAGTTTTAAATCATCTTCTTTTATAAACATTTCTGAAAGGAGCCGACACGTGTCTCCTGGCCAGAAGCTCCGACCTCCTTTCACTTTTTGCAACAAAAAACCAACTACCGAATATTTGATATGCTCCTCCTTGTATAAACAGTTTTATATTAAACTGTCTACTACAAGGGGAGCATATCAACTGATAGTTAGTAGTTTTCATTACATATTTAATATTATTGGCTTTACATTATTATCATAATCTCTGCTATAAATTATAACTGTTTCTTTAATGTATATAGTCTAATATCATCGGGAAAACCGTTGACTTCTCCACAAATAACATATCCTTGCTTTTGATAAAAAAGTGGAGCTTGAAAAGAATATGTTGTCAGATGAACAATCTGGCACCCAGCGTCTTTTGCCTGATTTTCAATTACTTCCAATAAACGCGATGCTATTTTTTGTCCCCTATAAGCCTCCTGTACCCAAAGAACCTCTATTTCTAAGGAAGAGAGATAAGTAGATCCCGATACACCACCTACAATAACTCCCTTTTCATTGCGTGCTATATTCGTAAACTCCATATTTGGTACTTTTAATTTACCGTTTGTTTTTTTCATATTGTGCTCAAGCAACCCATTTATACGAACTGAATTTATAAACTCTTGCTCACTACAATCATTATAAATAGTTATAAACATTTTTGTCACCTCCATAAAACAAATATAAATAATTCTTATAAATAAAATATCATCAAGCTTGCTAACTATCAATATTAAGTTTCCAATGTACACTAAAACGATAAAAACTAATTTTCTGGAATCCAATTCTGTCCACGACTGCATTCTCGACACTCATCCGCTTGCTGATGACACTCTACACCATCATAAAACTTGTATTCGTCACATAAGGAATTACATCTGTAACCGCATGTTTTGCACGTTTTTTCTTCCATATTTTTACCTCCAACCAATTTCTCAACTTGTGTAAAGGTATCTTTTCCTTGTCAACAACGCCGCGCCATGCTCTTTGTGGTTTTTTTGATGTTTTCTCAATCTATCACTTCTCTATTTCATTAAAATGTCTATATACCTGTTACCATTATTGATGTAAAATATATTTAAACGACTAGAAAGGAATAAAATATGCCAGGAAAAAATAAAATTAAATCCATCCACTCTGGATTAGCTATTGGTGCTATCCTAGGTTTGCTATTTGGATTGCTATTTGATAATATGGCCCTTGGTTTATCATTGGGCTTGTTGTTTGGAATTGCGGGTGATCTAAAGATCTTAAAAAAGAAATAAATTGCTACCGTTCAAACCTATCACAGCCATCTTTTTCGCTATGAAAAATACAAGTCCAGAAGTATTTGCATAACAAGCAAGTCTTCATTATAATTTTTCATGACAGACTTTGCCTTGTGTCTCATGAATATGTATTCTATTTACGATACGGTCTTGAATGCATCAAAGATCCATCCACCTCATAAAATTCTTCAGTGCCAATTCCCCGTAGAATACCGCAGCATTATTTCCGGTTTCTAACGCGTCCAAAACCATTTCAGATATGACACTGGATTTTCCAGAGGCTCTTAAGCCAGACATAACAGTTACATAGCCTTTTTTTAATCCTCTCAGTTTCTTGTCAATATCGGCAATTCCACTTTTCACGAATCTTTCTTCCGGTACCTGCAGGTCTAAAATATTTCTTGCTGTGAAAAACACCAGATTCCCTTGAACCGGCACAATGCTCTGTACTGGCCGTTGCTGTACCGGTAACCGCGAATAAATCTTGCGCTCATATTCCTACTTACTTTTATTTTTTCAATAACAAACTCTGGAAACTCCATTTGACGATAGCTGCCATAAGTCTTAGGTTGTTTGACGTGCCACAGTTTATCGGGACCTATAACCATACTCTTTAAAATAGAAGGCTTCCAAAATTACTTGAATCCCGATTCCAGATATGCTATTCTGACTTTTCTCGTAATTCACTCATGGTAATATTCATTTTGATTCCTTCAAAACATTCTCCATATATATCCCCGCTACATTTTACAAAGGAATAATCCCTAAATGCCCAAGCAATATTTTCAAACCAATCAAAACTAATATAATACCTCCAGCCAGCTCCGCTTTCGATTTGAACCTTGTGCCGAATACATTTCCTATTTTAACACCGATCATGGATAAGACAAATGTTGTAATCCCGATAAAAGAAACCGCCGGAACGATGTTGACCTGAAGGAAGGCAAAGGACACTCCCACAGCCAGAGCGTCTATACTCGTTGCAAGGGCAAGGGGCAGCATCTCGTCGGGCTTTAAAGTGGCTTCCTTGTTGTCAGGACGCTTTCCTCCGGGGCAGTTTCTGTCTTTGCACGTTTCAACCGGACAGACTCTGTCAGGACATCCCCCTCCTTTGAAACTTTCAAAAATCATTCTGCCGCCTAGAAAGCAGAGCAATGCAAATGCGATCCAATGGTCATAGGAGATAATCTTGTCCGCAAACCATGTAGCGGCAAAATACCCGATAAGCGGCATAACCGCTTGGAATATACCAAAGTACAGACCGACAATCATTGCCTTTTTTACAGTAGCTTTCTTCATTGTCAGCCCGACGCAGATTGCAACGGCAAAGGCATCCATAGATAGCCCCACTGCGAGAATAAATAGTTCGATTAAATTCATTTTACTTCCTCCGTACCAAATCGTTTATTCAACAAAAAAAGACTCCCGTACAACCCTGTCAGGTTATACTTGAGCCAATATAAAGCAAAAGACCTATGTATAGCCTGGGCTATACATGAGTCTCGTTTTTTAAGACAAGCCAGACCATCATGGTCAGTATGTTGACTTGACACGCGGCAGTCCGCGCAAACTACTCCCTCATGAGCGATTTTGTTGTGTTGGTAGTATAACATGGGTATGCAGCCGCTGTCAATCTTTCTCATTTAATACCTTACCCGGAAACCGCTTTCTTTCACTGGAGGGATCTCTGCCGTCTGGAAGCTGTCAATCATAATGTATCGATCCTGTTTTAAATGGTCAAACAATCGGTCTATTTCTTCTTCCCGCCCCTGCAGTTCCATTTCCACCCGCCCGTCATCTAAGTTTCTCACCCAGCCGGTAAGGTTAAGGCCCCGGGCCAGCTGCTGGGTTCGGAAGCGGAATCCCACTCCCTGGACCCGTCCGCTGACATAAACATGCTTTCGAATTTCACCCCATTTTTCCATCGCAATCACCTGCACCCTGACCTCCTTAGTGACAGGGTTTCTCCTTTATTAATAATAGTCTCATCAATGGTCTCATATATTCTATTATAAAAAACGAACCGGCTTTCCGGCTGACTCATTCCGCAATTATGTGTAAAAAAACTACTTAAAAATAAGCGCTCTCTCCTGGAATCTTTTACTAATTATAACTTTATATGGGGAGTTTGGCAATCCTTACGCAATTTAAGTTTTTTTTCAAGTAGGGGTTGATTTTTTGCCATTTAGCTGTTATACTATCAAAGGTTCAGACCTTATAATTTTACAACCGGATTGCTTCCGTAGCGCAGTTGGTAGCGCAACGCATTCGTAATGCGTGGGTCGGGGGTTCGAGTCCCCCCGGGAGCTTTACAGACACCTCGTTTTTACGAGGTTTTTTCTTATTTAAAAGGTAAAATTTCACCTATTATATCACTGGAGGTTTTTCTTGGAGCTAAGCTGCTGTGGTCACATCAGCATAGCAGGTGGTTATTAAAAGATCGTCATACAACGAAAAGAACCTGCAAGCATTGGCTCACAGGCTCATCTATTATTGGCAAACACCGTCTGCCGGATTCTTTACCCAGCAAGATATAGCATATGTATTATCATTCCGCAGATATTTCCATTCCCCACTGTCTAATAACCACTGTCCCTGAGCTAATTCCGGCGAAAGCTGTGTTGCTGCTTTTCCCTCATAGGCAGCTAAGATAATCATAATACTGGTACCTTGTTTGTAATATCCTACTCTAGTGTACCAGAGATTTAACAAAACATCATCTGCACCGCTTGAAAGAAACAATTAATTCCGAATATTCCTTTTATTTATGGGGATTATAATTGTGACCCATCTCGTGTATAAGCCTGAGTAACCTACCTTTTCGTTACTTGGGCTTTTCTCCCCCCCCAAATTTAATCTCCTATGTAAATCTGCCGAATTTGATTAATTATCAACCAGATCCGGCGGATTACTTGGAATACTACCTTAAGACTTCGCACTTATAACCAATCATCGCTACCGCATACATCACTTTTAGAGTCAAATACTGGTCTTGATATGGTAAATCCTAGTGTCATGAATACTGCCATAGCAACAACATAAAGTGTAGATACTCTAACCAATGTGGTAGCTGTTTTTATCATTTTTATTATCATCCATCTTCCTTTCTTAGGACCACTGAATATGCCTCTATAAATATTTTCACTTAGTATACCCAGCGAAAGATAATGTAATCCATTTATAACGTAATTACCCTGGTTCTTCCAGTCAGACAGAAGGTTATGTATAGCTTGTTCATGTTTTTTATGTAAACGCATATATTATTGTTATGAACAGATTATCAAACGTAGGGGAAACTCTTTTCACTTCTTTCAGAGAAAGAATATCTTATTAATACTTCTTCGTCCTAGTTCCTGATAAAATGTTCTGTTGCACTTACCGATCATGATTGTATTGTGTACTCCAGGGGTGGAAATCATATATTTTCACCCCTTATTAAATTAAACTTTGGTTTACCTACCAGACTGTTCGGTTATTAATTCTCATTTAATTTCATCGGTTAAGTCTAAGACTTTTTCAAAAAGCAGACTATCAACCCAACCATCATCTTTCAAAATATACTGACTATACTTTCCTACAAATTGAAAACCATTTTTAATTAGAACAATTTGAGAGCCTATATTTTGAGGAGAGGTTCCAGCTTCAATTCTATGTAGCTTATGCACCAAGCTAGCTTGCTTAATAATTATCTTTACAGCTGCGGTTGCAAATCCTTTTCCTTGATGTTTTTCACCAATTCTGTATCCTAACTCGGCTTTATTTAAGGGTTCTTTTATAACATCAGTAAGGTTAACTCTACCAACAACCTCACCCTGCGCATTCATTACCAGATACATATAGTGAATATCTTTTTCTTGTTCAGCTACTAAATTTTCTATTATCTCTTGAAACGAAGCACGATTATAATAAGCGTCACTTCGAGACAAACCAATAGTATCAAAATAGGAATGGTTTTCTATTTCAAATTCAAAAAGAC
>Ga0213824_1001533_pt1 | contig 13138 bp, 18 predicted proteins | sample MC6MC0906MG_FD_179892 | JGI IMG/M metagenome (GOLD analysis project Ga0213824, IMG submission 179892) | Enriched soil aggregate microbial communities from Iowa State University, Ames, United States - MC6-MC0906-MG | ecosystem: Environmental > Terrestrial > Soil > Unclassified | place: USA: Iowa...
AATAACTACACCGATGATTGGAAGTGCCTCAACTAAAGCAACCCCGATGAACATAATTGTTTGAAGTGCGCCTTTTAATTCTGGTTGACGAGCAACACCTTCGATTGTACGTGATACGATAAGACCATTACCAATACCTGCACCTAATGCTGATAAACCAATTGCAATTGCAGCTGCGATTACACCTAAACTCATTTAATTTGTCCTCCTTTGTATTATAAAAAATTAAATTTTTTCTTACTTAAATTATATTAATGGTCATGGCTTACTTTATGAGCCATATAAACCATCGTTAACATAACGAAAATAAATGACTGGATTGATCCAACGAATACGCTGAATCCCATCCATGCTAACATCGGTACAAGTGCACCTAATGCTCCAAGGAATGATGCTCCACCTAACTTAGCAAGTAATCCTAATAAGATCTCACCTGCATAAATGTTACCGAATAAACGAAGACCTAACGTTAATGTGTTAGCAAACTCCTCAATAACCTTTAATGGGAATAAGAATTTCATTGGTTGGAAATAACCTTTAACGTATTCTTTCGTACCCTTCATCTTAATTCCATAATAATGGGTGAGGGTAACTACCATCACGGCTAATGTTAATGTAACTGCTGGATCAGACGTTGGTGATCTCCACCATGCAATATGTTCGCCAGCCTCAACTGTTGAATACATGAATGGTAAACCAAGGAAGTTCGATACGATGATAAACATGATAAGCGTAACGCCGAGCGTTAAGAAACGTCCACCTGTTTTCCAGTCCATCGTACTATTGATAATCCCTTTCACGAAGTCAAACACCCATTCCATGAAGTTTTGCATCCCGGTTGGGCGAAGGGCTAAACTGCGAGTTCCGATAACAGCGATTAAGAAAACAATAACTGCTGCTACAGTAACCATCATAACTGATGACAAATCGAACGTTAAACCTAGAAATTCAACTAATTTACCGTGTTCCACTAGTAATTCACCTCTCTTCCCTGCTCTTATACTCTAAATAAAGAAAATCTATGATCATGACAAGGTATCCTGTCAGCAATCCTACACCTAGGCCCCACATCGCAATTAACTCTTGATATTTGGCTGCAAATAAAATTAATAAACCAATCGTGGCAAATCTTGAATATGTACTTACCGCTGTTGCCTTAAACTTCACGTTTTCTCCATTTGTCACGCGATCTAATAGCTTGTCTGTTCTACGTGCAATGATGCGCAAACTAAGAAAACTGAAAATCGTTCCGATAATCAGCCCAAGAAATACATCCTTGTAAGAGGTGAATCCCCATCCTAGCACTAGAAGCGCAAGCAAGTAGTACATATATTTCTTTTGTCTTTGGACAAGTCCATGTACGTCTATCATCATTGCTCTCCCGAATAGTAATGTCGAATGAGTCGAATCATTGCGTATATCCCTGTTCCTAAACCGAGTAATAACCCTATAATAAGAAACAATGGAAACGTTCCAACCTTATTATCGATCCATTGCCCACCAAAGATTCCAATAAGAATAGAACCGACTAACTGAGCAAGAATTCCTGACATTAAAGCATAAGCTTTTATATGGCTGCGATCGTTTTTTTGCAAGGATTCATCCCTCCAATATGTAACCCTCATTCACGATGTGTTAATAATAACTCATTTTTTTGCATAAATCCTATACAAAATAAAAAGTTTACATTTTCGTCACGGAATAGATGTATTTTTGTCACTGAAAGCCCTACCATCTATCCCCGTTGTTAGCATACAATAGGGTATTAACAGTGTCAACGAGAAATCGTAAAAAATCAAAAAATTTGAGTATTAGGCATTTCCTCCCAAAAATGAAAACGTTCCCCTTCTAAATACTGGTTAGAGATATGCAATTTCTAACAGTTTTCTCTTTATAATAGAAGAAAATGTTCACAAGTTTGTCACTATTATATTTTTAAGATATAGCGCTTTCCTTCCATAATATAGTGTTCCCAAGACGTAAGACTTCTATATTATATGTGATGTGTATACAACTTATGTTGTATACACCCTGTATATTTATCTTCCCCTCCCCCGCACACTCAGGGCGAAAAAAAAGACGAGCGGGGGCTCCCCTCTCGTCTGTTGTCTTACTTCGTTCCGAATAAACGGTCACCAGCATCACCAAGACCTGGAACTACATAACCATGGTCATTTAGCTTCTCATCTAATGCTGCTACATAAATATCAACATCAGGATGCTCTTCTTGTACTACTTTTACTCCTTCTGGAGCAGCTACGATACACATTAATTTAATTTGCTTTGCACCGCGCTTTTTCAGAGAATTAATTGCTTCAGCTGCAGAACCACCTGTTGCTAGCATTGGATCTAGTACGATAAAGTCACGCTCTTCTACATCCGTTGGAAGTTTCACATAGTATTCTACCGGTTGCAATGTTTCAGGGTCACGGTATAAACCAACGTGTCCTACTTTTGCTGCTGGAATTAATTTCAGAATTCCATCAACCATTCCTAAACCTGCACGTAAAATCGGAATTAAACCAAGTTTTTTACCAGCGATCACTTTTGTTGTCGCTTTGCTTACAGGCGTTTCAATTTCAATGTCTTTAAGTGGAAGGTCGCGAGTAATTTCGAAAGCCATTAAGCTTGCTACTTCGTCCACTAATTCACGAAAATCTTTCGTACCTGTATTCTTATCGCGAATATATGTAATCTTATGTTGAATTAACGGGTGATCAAATACATACAGTTTTCCCATGTGAATCTCTCCTTTAGATGATATTCATGCGTTTACACGCTTTTTTACACTATTTACGATTGTAAAGAAAACGCTACTAATATTCAAGGGCAAATTTGGCAAAATCATGATTTTGTGATGAATCTATCTAGTATCTTTACCAATTATGGGAGGTGTATCCTTCATTATATCGCCAAAATTTATTCATCATTTGTATACATACTTTAAAAACAATATATGTCCAAAAAAAAGACTACTAAAACAAGTACGTTTCAGCAGTCTTTTTCAATCTATTATAGATTTGTATACATTGGGAATTTGCTCGTTAACGCTTCTACACGCTTACTTGCTTCTTCTAATGCAGCTTCATTCTCATGATTTTTTAATGTATAAGCAATAAGTGCTGCAATTTCATCCATTTCTTCTAAGCCGAAACCACGAGATGTTACAGCTGCCGTACCGATACGTACGCCGCTTGTTACAAATGGGCTTGCTGTTTCAAATGGAATTGTATTTTTGTTCACTGTAATACCAACTTCATCTAATACGTGCTCCGCTACTTTACCTGTGATTTCTAAGTTACGAACATCAATCAAGATTAAGTGATTGTCTGTTCCACCAGAAACAAGTGTAAGTCCTTCTTTTTGAAGGCCTTCAGCTAAGCGGTTCGCATTGTTAATGATATTTTGTGCATATGTTTTAAACTCATCTTGTAGTGTCTCACCAAATGCAACAGCTTTTGCAGCAATTACGTGCATAAGTGGACCACCTTGGATACCAGGGAAGATTGATTTATCAATTTGTTTTGCAAATTGCTCTTCACATAAAATCATACCACCACGTGGACCACGTAATGTTTTATGTGTTGTTGTTGTTACGAAATGTGCATGTGGTACTGGGTTTGGATGTAAACCAGCAGCTACTAAACCAGCGATATGTGCCATATCAACCATAAAGTATGCACCCACTTCATCTGCAATCTCACGGAATCGTTTGAAATCGATAACACGAGGGTATGCACTTGCACCTGCAACGATTAATTTTGGTTTATGTTCTTTCGCTTTTGCTAATACATCATCGTAATTAATACGGTGAGATTCAGCATCCACGCCATATTCTACGAAATTATATTGTACTCCACTGAAGTTAACAGGGCTTCCGTGTGTTAAGTGACCACCATGGGATAAATTCATACCAAGTACTGTATCGCCTTGCTCTAAAATTGTGAAGTATACTGCCATGTTCGCTTGTGCACCAGAATGTGGTTGAACATTTACATGCTCTGCACCAAAAATTTCTTTCGCGCGATCACGTGCGATATCTTCCACTACGTCTACGTGCTCACAGCCACCATAGTAACGTTTTCCAGGATATCCTTCAGCATACTTATTCGTTAAAACAGAACCTTGCGCTTCCATTACCGCTTCACTTACGAAGTTTTCCGAAGCAATTAACTCAATCTTTGAACGCTGTCTTCCTAGTTCTGCCTCAATTGCAGCAAATACCTTTTCATCTTGACGTTTTAAATGATCCACCAAAATCCCCCTTTTCTGAACGAATTACATCAATTCCCAATAGTTTTTTCTCATTTATTCAGAAAAAACGAAAATTCAGGTTGTAATTCTTTCGAACCTTCATGTTTTCAACTACATTCTAACATGACTTTCTATATCATAAAAGAAAAAAAAAGACCGAAATCGGTCTTTTCTTTCTTCTATTATAAAGTCAGACTACATACCTTTTATCTTTCGATATAAAGCTATTATGCGACTTTATAATTTTCCACGTTTAACGGCAAGGAATAACTTCTTCATTTACCGCATAAACAGCACGTACTCCACCTATTAGTTTTCCACGTGTTTTCGCCATCGTTACATGCGCACTTCCTATTTCCTTCACACTTGTACGAACCGGAACAGCTACATGTTTTAAATGCATACCGATAAATGTATCGCCGATATCCATTCCTGCATCTGCTTTAATAAACTCAATTACTACCGGATTTTTAAAATTGTGATACGCATACGTCGCTAATGCACCACCTGCTGATCTAACAGGCGTAACTGTTACAATTTCAAATTGATATTTCATCGCTACATCTCTCTCAACTACTAAAGCACGATTTAAATGCTCGCAACATTGAAACGCCAATTCAATACCTGTTCGTTCTTGAAATTGCTTTAATTCAGAAAAAATCGCCTCTGCCACTTCCATCGTTCCTGATGTTCCAATTCTTTCACCTAGCACTTCGCTCGTGCTACACCCCACTACAAAAATTTGACCACTTTGCAGCGTGGCTTGTTCTTGGAAATCAGAAAGCGACATTTGTAGCTGTTCTCTTACCTTTACGATTTCTGTCATTACGCCTCTTCCTTTCACAGGTTGGTTCACCAAATTATATTTCATACTACTTATAGTTAGAATCTATTACTTTGTTTCGTACGTTTTAATTTTTCCTACACGGTTTTCGTGACGGCCACCTTCATAGTCAGTTGTTAACCAAATTTTTGCGATATCACGCGCTAGACCAGCCCCAATTACACGCTCGCCCATCGCTAGCATGTTAGTGTCATTATGCTCTCTCGTCGCTTTCGCACTGAAAGTATCATGAACTAACGCACAACGAATACCGTTTACTTTGTTTGCCGCGATTGACATACCAATGCCTGTCCCGCAAACTAAAATACCACGATCTACTTCCCCATTTGCGACCATTTCTGCTGCTGGAAACGCAAAATCAGGGTAATCAACAGAACCAGCTTCACATTCACAACCTAAATCAATATATTCAATATTTAATTCTTCTAATAAACTTACAAGTTCTTTACGGATATTCATACCGCCGTGATCAGATGCTACTACTACTTTCATTTTTACCCCTCCAGAGTTTCAATCAATTATCTTCATTTCACACTCGCTTCCTTAATGGAACGGAGTGATCTCCAATATCGTATTATACACGAAACATCAACCTTCTGAATGTTTTTTCAGGAAAGTTTGTACAAGTTTTTCCATCTCTTCTAGCGTTTCTTTATAAATAGAAAGCGATCCGCCAAATGGATCTGAAATATCCTTACTTATACCCTCAGTTAATCCATATAATGTATCCAATTTCTTTTCAAAACTCGGATAATGCCCAAGTACAATTTGCTTATGGTTTTCCGTCATTGTTACTACAATATCCGCCCAATCAACCAAAGTTTCATTTACCTGCTGCGCGGCATGATCGATTGCAATTCCTTTTTCAGCTAAAGCTTCCTTTGCATGTACCGACGCATCGCTTCCAGGATAGGCGAAAACACCAGCAGATTGCACTTCAAATTTACCTTCTCCGTAATGACGAAGCAAAGCCTCAGCCATCGGACTACGGCATGTATTTCCAGTGCAAACAAATAACACTCGTTTCATCTAAACCCACCCCTGTTTTTCTATTTCCTACCATTTATCCCCGATTGGTGAAGGCTAATAATCGGAGGGGGATGAACAGCCCCCTCCACTGATTAAAGTTTCACTTTATCATAGCGTACATTAGAATAGAACAAAAGAAATGTGAATATACGAAAGGCGCATTTCTCTTATATTTTTTCTAAGAAAAATGCGCCTTATCCACATATATGTGAAACCCTATTTCCAAGTGCCCAAAGTATTTTTCCATACATAATGAACGCACTACAAAACAAAATAAGGAATCCATTTCATACGAAACAGATTCCTTTCATACAATAATTATTTCATTGTAACTTTCATTACTTCTGTTGAACCTTTTGTAGCTGTTACACCTACAGTTGTCTTAATAGACTCAGCTGCATCTGTGTTTGTAATAACGATTGGAGTAATTGTGCTTTTCGCTTTTTCACGAATTAATTCTAAGTCGAATGAGATTAATTTATCTCCAGCTTTTACAGCTTGTCCTTCAGAAACGTGAGCTTCGAAACCTTCACCTTCCATTTTTACAGTTTCTAATCCAACGTGGATTAAAATTTCTGTACCGTTTTTCGCTTTAATTCCAATAGCATGTTTCGTGTGGAATAATTGTACGATTTCACCATCAACTGGAGATACAACTACACCTTCAGTAGGGTCGATTGCAACACCATCACCCATCATACGACCAGCGAATACTGGATCTGGTACTTCTTCAATATTTTTCACTGCTCCAGTTAATGGAGCTACGATTGTTTCTTCATTTGTTTTTGAACCAAAACCGAATAATTTTTTAAACATAGGATAGTCCTCCTTATAATTTACCTAAAAGTTTATAGGGCAATCTCTATTCAAGATCGAAATACACGTAAGACTTCATACTTCGAATGTTATACTGTAAAAACGCTTTCGAAATAAATTATGCCATTACTACTAGACTCTTATTGTAGCGCCTCACAAAATTCCAGTCAATTCTGATTGTCTGAATAACAATAAGAAGTTAACTTCTTATTGTATTTTCTCTTTTTTTTACTTACTTGTCTAGAGGTCTTTACTACATTTTGTTTTTTGTTATTAATTTGTAAAATTTCTTTCAAATTTTTGTTGAAATCCACTTGACTAAAGTAAGTAACTATTTTATTATTACTTACATAAGATAAGTTAATAACTTTTAGGAGGTTTTTTTAAAATGATGGATATCGGTCTTCTTATTATTCGCCTTATTATAGGTATTACATTCATGGGTCATGGTGCTCAAAAATTATTCGGTTGGTTCGGTGGTTATGGCTTAAAAGGAACAGGTGGCTGGATGGAATCAATCGGATTACGTCCTGGTGTATTCATGGCATTTATGGCTGGTGCAACCGAGGTATTAGGTGGTTTCTTATTTGCATCAGGTATTTTCATTACAATTGGTTCATTATTTATCGTCGGAACAATGTTAATGGCAATCTTCACTGTTCACGGAAAAAATGGTTACTGGATCACACAAAACGGATTTGAATACAATTTAATGTTAATCGCTGTTGCTATTGGTGTAGCTTTAATTGGCCCTGACGCTTACGTTTTACTTTAATCATTTATCTCGAATTTGAGATACCTATTCAAAAAAGGCCTACTTCAGTAAAATTTGAAGTAGGCCTTTTTACGTAGCAATACAAAAAACGTCAAAAAAATATTTTTTCAGCAGGAGTTTCCCACTAGTATCTTGTAAACAAACAATAAGTCGTCATATTAAGAAAGGGGATTGCAATTATGTTATCAATTAATCCAAATGAACAGACAGAAAAAGAAAACTATAAATTATTAACAGGAAGTATTATTCCTCGTCCCGTCGCTTTTGTCACTTCTATAACAAAAGATGGCGTATTAAACGGCGCACCATATAGCTACTTCAATATCGTCGCAGCCAATCCACCACTTATCTCAGTTTCTGTACAACGAAAAGAAGGAAAACCAAAGGACACTTCCCGAAATGCAATTGAAAAGGGCGAATTTGTCGTACATATTTCTGACGAATCATATGTAGCAGCAATTAACGAAACGGCAGCTAACCTCCCGCCAAATGAGAGTGAAATTGAACTAGCAAAACTAACCCCAATCGCCAGTGATGCCATTTCAGTACCAGGGGTGAAAGAAGCAAACATTCGAATGGAATGTGTATTAGAACGTGCTATCCCGCTCGGCGGAACTGAAGACGCACCCGCTTGCGACCTACTAATTGGCCGCGTCGTTCGCTTCCACGTTGCAGAACACTTATACGAAAACGGCCGAATTCACGCAGAAGGACTAAAACCAGTAAGCCGCCTAGCAGGACACAACTACGCAAAACTAGGAGAACAATTTGAATTAGTAAGGCCACTTTAAAAGCGCAAGCGGCTCGTTCAGAATCGCAGGGCATTGGAGCTCTCGACCTTGAAGCGCTTTTTGCTTCGAGCGAGAGAGCGAAATGACCGGAGATTCTAGCCGCTGGAGCTGGATAACAACTAAAAGCGCAAGCGGCTCGTTCAGGATGAGAGGGGGATGGAGCTTCTGACGCAGAGGCGCTTTTTGCCTCGTAGGAAGATGCGAAGCCACCGACCGTTCTAGCCGCTGGAGCTAGATACAACTAAAAGCGCAAGCGGCTCGCTCAGCTCCTGCACTCAAACATAAAATCCCCCGCTAAAAGCGGGGGATTTTTTCACTGTAATTCTTCCTTCTTCTCTTCTAATGCAGGTAATTTCTCTTTTTTAGATTTACTAAGCTTTATTACAAAGAAATATAAAGAAAGCAATGTAATAAGGAAAACTATTAAAAACGGGTACGGAGAATAAAAAGTACGCGCTGCCTCCGTTTTCCCCGCAACAAATTTCAATGACTCAATATCTAAAAACTCAGCAAACATTTGTACACCGAGCATACTAAACCAAAAAACAAAAAAACTAATAATAATACCAAAAACTTGCTTCAATCTCGTCATCCATCTCATCCTTTCTATATTTGTAATTTTTTAGCGCGATCAATATAGTACAAACAGAACTATGCACAGAAAGGAACGATCTCACCATTCACAAATTAACTTAATCCAACCTAACATCGAAATTTGCAAAATAATACCCCAGATTATTAGCCTTCTTAGCCATCTAGGAAAGAAGGTTAAAAACTTAACATACCATTCCAATAACTTGTTCATAATTCCCTCCTATATAAAATTATATAGGAAAAAGGAGATATAATCCAAATCCAACCAGAATGATACCACCTACTATTTCACCATATGTACCAAGCATATTTTTGGCATGCCTACCGAGTAATAAACCCATCCACGCCAGTAACATACTTATTAGTCCGAACAGTAATATCGTAATAATTGTCTCAGCTCCGTAAATCCCAAGACTAAGACCTACTGAAAAACTATCTATACTGACACCAAATGCAAATACAAATAAACTGATTCCAATTGGAGCAGTTCTAGTCTCTTCACCTTCTAAAATAGACGAATATACAATATAGAACCCTAATCCAATTAATAAAATAGCTCCCGCAAAATTCGCGACATCCCCATACCTCTCTGATAAAAAACGCCCTAGTACCATTCCGATAAACGGCATAATAATATGAAATATCCCTATCGTCATACCAATATAAAGGATTTGTCTTAACTTTAATGTTACCATCCCCATACCGAGGCTCACTGAAAATGCATCCATCCCTAGGGCGAATGCCATAATTATTAAAGGTATTAGCTGTTCAAGCGTCATTCATGTCCCCCCTCGGACGTGCTACTTCACAATATGCTTATCCGAGGAGAAATATTCTGTTTGCTAAAGGTACATTATCATTCAGTGATAATATGATGTCCCGCTGCTTTTGTTAAACGATTCATAATTGCATTCCCTATTCCTTCATTCGGGAATGATTCACTAAAGATAACATCTACTTCACTTGCATCAAACGTTCTAAGCACATCATATAATTTAGTCGCAACGCTAGCTAAATCATTTCGCATACCACAAGATAATACAACATCAGCACTATATACATGTTGATACTCTTCGGTCGTTAATACACCTACTTTAAATCCTTCTTTCTTTTTCTCATCCACAATACGCTGAATAAACTCACGGGATCCTTCAACAATACTAAGTGGCGCTTTCGGTGCATAATGTGTATATTTCATTCCAGGCGATTTCGGTTTTTCTTTCTCATCCTTTAAAGCTGGATCTAAAGAAACATTTCCTATTACTGCTTCCAATTGTTCCTTCGTAATCCCACCAGGACGTAAAATCGTCGGAACTTCGCTCGTACAATCAATTACAGTTGATTCAACACCTACTCCTGTCGCCCCACCATCAACGATACCAGCAATTTTCCCGTTTAAATCTTCATACACATGCGAAGCTAATGTTGGACTTGGGCGTCCAGAACGATTCGCACTCGGTGCTGCAACAGGCACGTTTGCTTCTTCAATAAGAGCGAGCGCTACTGGATGATCTGGCATCCTTACTCCGACTGTATTAAGTCCCGCCGTAACCCTCTCTGAAATCCCTTCTTTCCTCGGTAAAATGATTGTTAATGGCCCTGGCCAAAAATGCTCCATTAACTTTTCTGCAACCGGTGGAATTTCTCTTACAATACCATCTAACTGAGATTTTGTTCCTATGTGGACAATCAGTGGATTATCACTCGGTCTTCCTTTCGCTGCAAAAATTTTCGCTATCGCTTCGTCGTCCATTGCGTTTGCTCCTAACCCATATACCGTTTCTGTTGGGAAGGCCACCGCTTCATTTTCTCTTAATAATCTCGCTGCTTCTTTTAATTGTGGATAATATTTTTTTCTTTCCACAACATTATCCACAATCCACATATTTGTATGCATTTTTTCCCACGTCCTTTTCTACCATGAAATACTTGTCTATTTTTAGTTTACTATGAGATTTATCCAAAAGACAAACAAGGTTTATCCACAAAATGTGGATAAACCTCGTTAATCCGTGGATAACTTTGTGAATAGCTGACAATTTAGTATTATTGCATTTGGCTCTTTTATATTTTTACAAAAGTGTTCTAACTGTCGAATTCCCTCTGGAACTTTCTCTTTCTCTATAATGACAAAGTCAAAAAACTGAAAGATTGTTGCAGATTGTGGATGATTTGTGAGTAAGTACAATTGTCGAATATTTTTTTCTTTCATATACTGCAAAAACATTTCAAAAAAATATAAGAAAGTCTGCTTATCCACATTAGGTGTGAATAAACAAGAACGAATAAGTGCATCTTCTTCACTTTGTTCATATCCAATTACAGCTCGTATTTCTCCCGCCTCTTCCAAAACCATAAATTGTGCGTACAACTCATTTATTTTATCATCTTTTTTATTAGCTTGTCCGAAAAAAGAATTCAATCTTTCTACATCTGCTTTCGTAGCAAAATACACGTTCTTCATAGTAAATCCCTCCTCATTTTTATATATGAGGAGGGATTTACTAATAGTACTATTTAGAGAATAAAGATGTAAAAGCTTCGACGATAAACAATTTAACCTCTGGTTTTTCTTCTTCCTCTTCTACTTTTACATACTCATTTTGCTTTTCTTGTTTTTGCTCCACAGATTTCTCCACTTTTTCCACAGGTTTTGTTTCTACTTTTTTTACAGGCTGTTCTTCTACTTGCGTTTCATTTTTCACTACTTTCTTTTCAGGTGCCGTTACTTTCTCAGCTTTTTCCGGCTTTACTACTTTCTTTTCTTTCACCTTATCCTCTTTCTTCTCCGGTACATCCATTACTTCCTCATCTGCTTGTTTCACTTGCTCTTCTTCAGGAGATTCAGCTTTCACAACATGTTCTTCTTTCCTTACAGCTGTACCACTCGAAAAATCTAAGAAACACATCGGTGGAAATAATACACACCACCAGTTTGCACCTTCACCTTTTCCAATTGTAATAAGTACCGCTTCATATTCTCCTGCTGGATAAATAAAGTTCCCATATACCTTTGTAGGGAATTTTACATTCTTACCAAATTTCACTCGGAATGGCTCTGTACTGCCTTCCTTTTTCAGCGTATTTTCCACTGTTTTTTCGATTTCTGGAATATGACTTTGAATTACCTTTCGCGCCTCTTCAAATGACGTTAAATCTGCTACCCATCCATCAATTTGCGCTTTTACTTCATCGCGTACTTTACGCTTTAACGCCTGATCTTTATCTGAATCACTATTTGCTAAAATTCGTAATCGAACGGCCTCTTTCGGAATAACAGAAGGCCCTTTCGCATCAACTTTCATATATCCAAACTGCACAAGTAACTGTGCACCAATTAATAATAGAAGAAGATAAGCAATAACTTGTTTTTTCATTTCCTCCACCGTCCCCTCTACAAACAGTATGGACAGACTTTCATCTTTCTAAACTATTAAATTCAAAATCTATATGAATTTTCCCGCAAAAAAATAGAGTAAGGTTTTAACCTTACTCCATCTCTGCAAATACCATGCGATCTTTTCCATTAATATCAAAGACAACTTCAACGTGAGCGTGCGGGAAAGTTTGCTGTAATAATGCTTTTACATCTTCACCTTGCCCTACACCAATTTCAAACGCCACAATCGCCTTTTTCTTTAATACGTTCGGCAATTCCTCCATAAAACGGCGATAGAAATCTAGTCCATCTTCACCGCCAACAAGCGCCCTTTTCGGCTCATGCTCTTTCACAACAGTAGAAAGACCGCGCCAATCTTCCTCCGGTATATACGGAGGATTGGAAACAACAACATCTAACTTCTGACCAGTTTCATAAAATGGCGACAATAAATCACCGTGATAGAAAGTTACTTCCGCTCCTAAAGCCGTTGCATTTTCTTTTGCAACTTCAATCGATTCCTGTGCAATATCTACCGTATACACATGAAGATTTTTATTTTCTAAAGCAAGCGTAATAGAAATCGCTCCACTACCTGTACCGATGTCCGCCACATGTAGTTCCTCATCACCAAAATGACGCTCGATTCTTTCTAC
>Ga0213824_1001534_pt1 | contig 13135 bp, 15 predicted proteins | sample MC6MC0906MG_FD_179892 | JGI IMG/M metagenome (GOLD analysis project Ga0213824, IMG submission 179892) | Enriched soil aggregate microbial communities from Iowa State University, Ames, United States - MC6-MC0906-MG | ecosystem: Environmental > Terrestrial > Soil > Unclassified | place: USA: Iowa...
TCATCGCGGTTGTTATCGCGTTCATGGTTCAAGGTAAATAATTTTAACCAATAAACGTTCAAAAAATGGCGAAGATCATTTCATGAGAACCTTCGCCATTCGTTTATCCCGCATTAACGGTCAGTAAGACCTCCATTTTAAGGTTTTCATAGTTTGAAACAGGTAAGTAGGAGGTCAACTGACCGTAAATGCCCGATTGGTGAGATACAGTGAAACTTGCCGATGCGTAAGCAGAGGCTTAGTTGAACCAATCGGGTTCTTACTGACTCTTGATCAAGTCGTTAGACTTGATATTAGAGTCAGTAGAACGGGACTAACAATCAATAGGGGATGGAAAAACTCCCCATTGATTGAAGTTTCACTCTATGTTTGTATTCACTGTCGTAAAAGTGAAAAGGGTGTCAGGCACCATTCTGCATGTTTTCATCATGCCAATGTTACTAGGGTGTCAGACACCATCATGATTTTGAAAATTATACGATTGATATATTTGTTTTGAACGACTCTTGAAGGGAGTGAACCCGAGGTGTTAACAAGCAGTCTTGTATTAGGTACAGCAGAACATACCGGTATTAATACTGGTGATATTCTATTCCAATTAGTTATGTTTATCGTCTTGATGTTATTGCTGAAAAAGTTCGCATGGGGTCCGTTAATGGGCATTATGAAAGAACGTGAAGCACATGTAGCAAATGAAATTACCGCTGCAGAAAACAGCCGTCAAGAAGCGAAAAAAATATTAGAAGAACAACGTGCTCTTTTAAAAGAAGCACGTACAGATGCTCAAGGCTTGATCGAATCAGCGAAAAAGCAAGGCGACTTGCAGCGCGAGGAAATCATTGCTGCAGCCCGCGGCGAAGCTGAACGTATTAAAGAATCAGCTAAGCTTGAAATCGAGCAGCAAAAAGAAAAAGCGGTTACCGCTATTCGTGAACAGGTTGCCCAGCTTTCTGTCTTAATTGCCTCTAAAGTAATTGAGAAGGAATTGAGTGCAGCGGATCAAGAAAAACTCATTAACCAATATATTCAAGAGGCAGGAGAAGGCCGATGAGTAGCTCTATGGTAGCAAAACGCTACGCGTTGGCTCTTTTACAAATTGCGAGAGAGCAGCAGCTTCTTGGAGTAATAGAAGAAGAACTTCGTGTAGTGAAGGAAGTTGTACAATACAACCCTGAATTAAAAGCTGTCTTGAAATCTTCTAAGCTTTCGATTGAAAAGAAAAAGGAGATCATCACGCAGGCTTTTGCTTCAGTGAGTGTATATGTACGCAATACACTGTTGATCTTAATCGACCGTCACCGTGAAGACCAAATCGTTGACGTGGCAAATGAATTTTTAGCACTGGCAAATGAGGAAATGGGTATTGCTGAGGCTGAGGTCACAAGTACACGTGCCTTAACAGATGCTGAGCGCAGCGCATTATCTTCAGTATTTGCTGCTAAAATTGGCAAAAAATCACTAAGAATTGAAAATATCGTTGATTCCAATTTGCTTGGAGGCGTAAAGCTTCGCATTGGAAACCGTATATATGACGGCAGCTTGCGCGGCAAGCTCGATCGTTTAGAACGTAAATTGTTAAGCTAAGATTCGTAGATAGGGGTGAAACTCATGAGCATCAAAGCTGAAGAAATCAGTGCCCTGATAAAAAAGCAGATTGAAAACTATCAGGCAGAAATTCAAGTGACTGATGTCGGTACAGTTATCTCAATTGGTGACGGTATCGCTCGTGTTCATGGCCTCGACAATGTCATGGCTGGAGAACTTGTTGAATTTTCGAACGGCGTTATGGGTATGGCACAAAACCTTGAAGAAAATAACGTCGGTATCATCATTCTTGGACCTTACACCGAAATTCGTGAAGGTGACGAAGTACGCCGTACAGGCCGCATCATGGAGGTTCCCGTTGGTGAAGCCTTAATCGGACGGGTTGTGAACCCATTAGGACAGCCAATCGATGGTATGGGTCCAATCAACACAACAAAAACGCGCCCAATTGAAGCAGTTGCTTCAGGCGTTATGGCTCGTAAATCCGTTCATGAGCCATTACAAACAGGTATTAAAGCGATTGACGCCCTTGTGCCAATCGGACGCGGCCAGCGTGAGTTAATCATTGGTGACCGTCAAACAGGTAAAACATCTGTGGCCATCGATACAATTTTGAACCAAAAGGGTCAAAACATGATCTGTATCTATGTAGCCATCGGCCAGAAGGAATCAACAGTTCGTAATGCCGTTGAAACACTTCGTAAATATGGCGCATTAGACTACTCAATCGTTGTAACTGCTTCGGCATCACAACCTGCACCATTGCTATTCTTAGCACCATATGCAGGCGTTGCGATGGCAGAAGAATTTATGTACAACGGCAAGCACGTATTAATCGTATACGATGATCTTTCAAAACAAGCGGCTGCATACCGTGAGCTTTCCTTGCTGCTTCGTCGTCCTCCAGGTCGTGAAGCGTATCCAGGGGATGTTTTCTACTTGCACTCCCGTTTATTAGAGCGTGCAGCGAAATTGAACGACACACTTGGTGCCGGTTCAATCACAGCATTGCCATTTATTGAAACACAAGCAGGTGACGTTTCTGCTTATATCCCAACAAACGTTATCTCCATCACTGATGGACAAATTTTCTTACAATCAGACCTTTTCTTCTCCGGTGTTCGCCCAGCGATTAACGCAGGTCTTTCCGTATCTCGTGTAGGGGGATCCGCACAAATCAAGGCGATGAGGAAGGTTGCAGGTACACTGCGTCTTGACCTTGCATCATACCGTGAATTAGAAGCATTTGCTCAGTTCGGTTCTGACTTAGATAAAGCAACACAAGCGAAACTTAACCGCGGTGCACGTACCGTTGAGGTCCTAAAACAGGATCTTCACAAGCCGCTTCCTGTTGGAAAGCAAGTTGCGATTCTTTATGCATTAACACGCGGCTTCCTTGATGATATTCCATTAGAGGATATTCGTCGTTTTGAATCTGAATTCCAAAATTGGTTAGACCACAACCGCAAAGAGTTGTTAGACCATATTACAGAAACGAAGGATCTTCCTTCCGATGACGATATGGCTTCTGCAATCAACGACTTTAAAAAGACGTTTGCAGTTTCCGAATAAGTATAGGGTCTGACATAAGTTTAGGCAGAAGCACACTCCCAAGCTCTTAGCTTTAGTTCCTTTTTCAAAAAAGAAGGGCGGGAGGTGCGGATGCCAGACATTCTTTGAATGAGGGTGGTGAGAACCTATGGCATCATTACGCGATATAAAAAATAGTATTAATTCTACGAAAAAGATGAGTCAGATTACGAAAGCAATGGAAATGACTTCTGCTGCGAAATGGAATCGTGCCGTGATGAATGCAAAGGCATTTGTTCCTTATATGGAAAAAATCCAGGAAGTAACGGCATCGATTGCAATCGGATCAGGCGGCGTGATTCATCCAATGCTGACGTCTCGTCCAGTTAAGAAAACCGGTTATATTGTCATGACATCTGACAGCGGGCTTGCTGGCGCGTTTAACAGTAACGTCATTCGTAAAGTTCATCAGACCATCCAAAGCCGTCATAAATCGAATGATGAGTTCGCGATTATTGCAGTCGGAAGAGTTGCCCGCGACTATTTTGCCAAGCGTGGCATGAACGTAGTGCTTGAATTGATCGGGCTGCCGGCTCAGCCAAACTTTGCTGATATTCAGGACGTGACGCGCAGTACGGTGGGAATGTTTGCCGATGGCACATTCGATGAACTATATGTATATTACAGTCATTATTTAAGTGCGATTTCACAGGAAGTTACCGAGAAGAAGCTGCTTCCACTATCGGATTTATCCACTTCTCACAAGCTCATTTCCTATGAATTTGAGCCATCTGCAGAAGAAATTTTGGAAGTTCTCCTGCCACAATATGCGGAGAGCTTAATTTTCGGAGCATTACTCGACAGTAAAGCAAGTGAGCATGCTGCCCGGATGACAGCCATGAGAAACGCGACAGATAATGCAAAAGAAATGATTAAAAATTATTCACTAATTTACAACCGTGCCCGTCAAGCAGCGATTACACAAGAAATCGCCGAAATCGTCGGCGGTGCGGCAGCATTAGAATAGTATTTTTTTACCATTTGGTGCCTGACACCATTGATACTCTTACGATGGTGGCAACATCAGAAAGTTATTTTTTGAAAAAATTTACCCGGTAATAAGGGTTTGACTAGATTTTGAGGAGGGAAGGCTTTGTCCGTTCCCTACTCATTTTTGTTCACTTGAGCACATGGCGAGGACCACACTGAGTTCGTTTTTAATTGAAAAAGGTGGGTTCAGCTAAAGAGTATGTTAGGAGGGAAAACGATGAACAAAGGACGCGTTCTTCAGATTATGGGTCCGGTTGTTGACGTTAAGTTTGAAAACGGCCAGCTGCCTGAGATCTATAACGCATTGAAAGTGGTTAGCAAAGCGCATTCTGCATCAGAAGTTGATATCAACTTAACCCTTGAAGTAGCCCTTCATTTAGGTGATGATACAGTTCGTACGATTGCGATGGCTTCCACTGATGGTTTAACTCGCGGCTTGGAAGTTGAAGATACTGGTGCACCAATTTCTGTACCGGTTGGTGATGTGACACTTGGTCGTGTATTTAACGTATTAGGTGAAGCGATTGACCTTGTAGAGGATGTACCTGCAAGTGCCCGCCGTGATTCGATTCACCGCGAAGCGCCAACATTTGAAAATCTTTCTACAGATGTAGAAATTCTTGAAACTGGTATTAAAGTAGTAGACTTGCTTGCTCCATATATTAAAGGTGGAAAAATCGGTCTATTCGGTGGTGCGGGTGTAGGTAAAACCGTATTAATCCAGGAATTGATCAATAACATCGCTCAAGAGCACGGCGGTATTTCTGTATTCGCCGGTGTTGGTGAGCGTACACGTGAAGGTAATGACCTCTTTCATGAAATGACGGATTCAGGCGTTATCAAGAAAACAGCGATGGTATTCGGACAAATGAACGAGCCGCCAGGTGCACGTATGCGTGTTGCCTTGACAGGTTTGACAATGGCTGAATATTTCCGTGATGAGCAAGGACAGGACGTGTTGTTCTTCATGGATAACATCTTCCGTTTCACGCAAGCAGGTTCTGAGGTATCTGCCCTTCTTGGCCGTATGCCATCTGCGGTAGGTTACCAGCCGACTCTTGCTACTGAAATGGGTAAATTACAAGAGCGTATCACATCTACTAACGTAGGATCTGTTACATCGATCCAAGCGATTTACGTACCAGCCGATGACTATACTGACCCGGCTCCGGCGACTACTTTCGCTCACTTAGATGCAACAACTAACCTTGAGCGTAAGCTTTCTGAGATGGGTATTTACCCAGCGGTGGATCCGCTTGCTTCAACTTCTCGTGCGTTATCACCAGAAATCGTTGGGGAAGAGCACTACACTGTAGCTCGTAAAGTACAACAAACGCTTCAGCGTTACCGTGAATTACAGGATATCATCGCGATCCTTGGTATGGACGAACTTTCTGATGATGATAAGTTAGTCGTACTTCGTGCGCGCCGTATCCAGTTCTTCTTATCACAGAACTTCCACGTTGCTGAGCAGTTTACTGGCCAGCCAGGTTCGTATGTTCCTGTAAAAGAAACCGTTAAAGGGTTCAAAGATATCCTTGATGGTAAATATGATCATCTTCCAGAAGATGCGTTCCGTTTGGTCGGCCGCATTGAAGAAGTGGTTGAGGCTGGAAAACGCATGGGTGTAGAAGCGTAAAGTACGCCAGGAGGGTAAAAAATGAAGACGATTAAAGTCAGTGTTGTTACTCCCGATGGCCCGGTGTATGATTCAGATGTGGAAATGGTTAGTACGAAGGCTCAGAGTGGTGAGCTGGGAATTTTACCTGGACACATTCCGATGGTAGCTCCGCTCGAAATTGGTGCTGTTCGTTTGAAGAAGGATGGCAAAACGGAATTGATCGCGGTTAGCGGTGGATTTTTGGAAGTTCGTCCTGATCAAGTAACGATTCTTGCCCAATCGGCAGAGAAAGAATCTGATATTGATGTGGAACGTGCCCTAAGAGCGAAGGAACGTGCAGAACAGCGTTTGCATGAACAGAAACTCGAGCATATCGATTTCCGACGTGCAGAGCTTGCGATGCGACGCGCCATCAATCGCCTCGCCGTATCGGAACATAGATTTTAGTAATATTTGAAAAAAAGCAGGACCCCTCTGAACAGTGTAATTTGTGCTGGTTGGAGGGGTTTTTGTTTTTGGTAAAAGAATTTTTGGGGGAAGAGTTGGAATTTGAGTTTGGATATGAGGTGGTATGGTTTTTATCATATTAAATATATTTAAAATCACAGATCCAATCTAGATACCTGCCTTTTTATGTAGTTTGAGGGCTAACTTTATGGAGTGGAAAGTAAATGGTGGAAAGCGGACAGTAAAATTGCAAAAGTGGAAAGTAAAAGTGGGAAAGTGGAAAGAAAATCTTGAAAAGTGGACAGTAAATTGTACCAAGTGGGAAGTAAGTGATTTTTTATAAAAAGGTATTTTAAAAGCACTCAAGGTGGTGGGGGAGGAGTAAGTTTGGCGGAAAAAAAGGGTTCAGTGGAAAATACCTGATAAGATTTTATTAAATAAAGTAAATCTAAGAGGGTTTGTGTCTGGAAATGACCAGATTTTATAAAATATTAAGTTGGCTAGTCTTGCTCCGACTCTTTTAGTGGTAGGAAAGGACTAGTTTTGGTGTAAACGGCATGAAGTGGGCTATTATGCATATGATGATAGGGGAAATAGCTAGGCAGAGGGCTGATGAGATTTGGAGATTAGTATAGCGATATAGGTAATGATTTGTAGCTGACATTTTAAAGATAGTAGTGGAGTTTAGTTTATTGTGAGATTTTTCCTATTGAATGATAAAAGTGAACATTTTATGACAAATCTCACAGACAATGGACTTGTTATGTTATTAAATAGGGGTTGTTGTCGAATGTTTAGGGCATTGGGGGTTCTTATGAAACAAAATCCGTGTAAGGCATCTTCCGCTGACGCTCCAGATCACGAGCACCAGGTTGAATAGCTATGGTTCGCTCTTACGTCATCTCTGAGGAGGATTCAAGAAGTCTCTCAGCGAGAGTACGCAAATACTCAGGAGAGGGGACCTTATGTCGGCAATCTAGTTATTGGACAAATTAAAATTCTATTGCCATGTGCTGTTGCTGAGGCTTGCGAAATTTTCATTTTTAAGTCTTTTTTTAGAGCGAGATTCACGAGCCTTATAATGGAAAATTAAGCGGCAAATAGAATTCCAATTTTAAGTAAATGGCTTGTCGACACAGGTTTGTAACAATGCTATAATGAATTCGGTTACAATATTCATTAGTATGAAAATTTACAACATTGGAGGGGATAGACATGGAACTTCTAAATGTATATCAGAATAATTATCTGATAGTTTTTGTGTTCCTATGTCTTGGGGTGCTGCTGCCTGTGGTGGCGTTATATTTGGGGAAACTTCTGCGTCCGCATATGCCTAGTGATGCGAAGAATACCACATACGAGAGCGGTATTGAGCCATTTCACGATTCCCGTGTACAGTTCAATGTCCGCTATTATATTTTTGCCCTAATGTTTGTTATTTTTGATGTAGAAACGGTGTTTTTATATCCATGGGCTGTCGCTTATGATAAACTAGGCATTTTTGCGCTCGTCGAAATGTTAATTTTCGTAGCGATGCTGTTAATTGGCCTAGCGTATGCTTGGAAAAAGAAGGTGCTACAATGGATCTAAGACTAGAAGATTTAACACCTGAAGAAATGAAAGAGTTAGAAAGAAATGTATTTTTTGCAACGCTGGAGCAAATTAAGGGTTGGGCACGAAGTAATTCCTTGTGGCCAATGACATTTGGTCTGGCTTGTTGTGCGATTGAAATGATGGGTGTCGGGGGAGCGAACTATGACCTTGACCGTTTTGGGTCGTTTTTCCGGACATCTCCAAGACAATCGGATTGTATGATTGTATCTGGAACGGTGACAAAGAAAATGGCGCCGATTTTACGCCGTTTGTATGATCAAATGCCAGAGCCAAAATGGGTCATCGCGATGGGGTCCTGTGCGACTGCCGGAGGTCCGTATGTCAAATCTTATTCCGTTGTGAAGGGTGTCGACCAAATCGTACCTGTTGATGTATATATTCCTGGATGTCCGCCAAACCCGGCTGCATTAATTTATGGAATAAATAAATTAAAAGGAAAAATTCGTTATGAAGCGAAGACAGGGAAGAAGGTGATTTAATCAATGAGCGGGGAAAAAGATCTCGAACAATTAAAGAGAGAAGCCGCTGAAAAGGCCAAAGCTGCGGCGTTAGCAAAGCGTAAGGCGAAGGAAGCAGGTGAAGCTGTGCCAAAGCCGGAAGAGAAGCCGGCTGAGCCGAAAAAGGTTGAAATGCCTGCCGTGGATGCACCACAGGCCCCGTCTGATGGAGATGATGCTGACTTGGCGAAGAAAAAGGCTGCAGCGGCAGCGAAAGCTAAGGCAGCTGCACTGGCGAAGAAGAAAAGGGAAGGCATTACCGAGGAACCTGCCCCGGAATCGGCTGCACCTGCATCAGAGCAAACGGAAGAAGCCACGCCAGCAGCAGAGGAAACCCAGGCTGCAAGCGATGCTGACGATCTAGCGAAGAAAAAAGCAGCAGCGGTAGCGAAGGCAAAAGCAGCGGCAGCAGCGAAACGGAAGGCAATGGAACTGGCTGGAGGCAATCCCCCAGCGAGCGATGAGGCTCAGGCATCAGAAGCCGATACCGCCGCAGGCAGCGATGCTGACGATCTAGCGAAGAAAAAAGCAGCAGCGGTAGCAAAGGCAAAAGCAGCGGCAGCTGCGAAACGGAAGGCAATGGAACAAGCGGGTGGCTCAGATCAAGCAGTTGGCACAGGCGATGAAGCCCCAGCAGGTGACGATGCGAAAGCGAAAGCGGCAGCAGCAGCCAAAGCCAAGGTAGCGGCGGCAGCGAAGGCCAAGGCAGCGGCAGCGGCCAAGGCGAAAGCAGCCGGATCGGACGCAACAGCAGGCGGCGATGGCGATGATGAAAAAGCGAAAGCAATCGCTGCAGCAAAGGCTAAAGCGAAAGCCGCGGCAGCAGCGAAGGCCAAGGCGGCTGGATCCGCAAAAGCCGGCGATACAGCAGCAGCCGAAGCCCAAACCGCAGCACCATCACCAAATCAGCCATACTTAGATAAGTATGTAAAAGTGATTGCAGAAAACCTGGGTTCTGACGTTTTAGAAGATTCTTATATTAATAAACTATCCAAAGATGTTCCGACACTTGTGGCGAAGCGTGATACATATTTTAAGATAGCTCAATTTTTAAAATATAATGAGCTTCTCGGGTTTGACTATCTATCTGAGCTGCATGGAACGGATTATGAAACACATATGGAAGTGTATGTTCACTTGTACTCATACAAAAACCGGCAATCGGTGTCATTAAAAGTGAAGATTGACCGTGATGAACCAACAATCGAGTCCTTGCAGCCAATTTGGGCCGGAGCGAACTGGCCTGAGTGTGAAACATATGATTTACTTGGAATAAAGTTTACAGGACATCCGAATTTGCATCGGATTTTGCTTGGAGAAGATTGGGTTGGCCATCCACTGCGTAAAGACTATGAACAGTATGATGTGGAGGTGTAGCCAATGATCAGAACAGAAGAAATGTTGCTAAATGTCGGTCCACAGCATCCTAGTACACACGGTGTATTCCGGCTTGTCATTAAAATTGATGGGGAAATCATAACCGAAGCAACGCCTGTCATCGGTTATTTACACCGCGGAACGGAAAAATTGGCGGAGAACCTGCAGTATACGCAAATTATTCCTTATACGGACCGGATGGACTATCTGTCAGCGATGACCAACAACTACGTGATTTGTCATGCTGTCGAAACGATGATGGGGATTCAGGTGCCGGAACGTGCTGACTTCCTGCGCGTGATTGCTATGGAGCTTGGACGAGTTGCCAGCCATCTTGTTGCATGGGGCACATACATCCTTGACCTTGGGGCGACAAGCCCATTCATCTATGCCTTCCGTGACCGCGAAATGATTATCAATATGCTGAACGAGTTATCGGGTGCACGATTGACGTTTAACTATATGCGTGTTGGCGGCGTGAAGTGGGATGCACCTGAAGGCTGGATTGAAAAGGTAAGAGATTTTATCCCATATATGCGCGAACAGCTTGCAGGCTATCATCAGCTTGTCAGCGGCAATGAAATCTTTTTGGACAGGGTAAAGGGGATTGGCAGATATACAAAAGAAGAGGCCATCCACTATTCACTCAGCGGGCCAAATCTGCGCTGCACAGGGGTGAAATGGGATCTTCGTAAAGATGAGCCGTATTCGATTTACAACCGTTTTGACTTTGATGTTCCGACATCGGAGAACGGCGATTGCTTGGCACGCTATAATCTCCGTCTTGCTGAGATAGAAGAATCGCTGAAAATCCTTGAGCAGGCTGTTTCGCAATTCCCTGCTGAAGGAGACATTCTTGCTAAGGTGCCGAAAATCATTAAGGCACCAAAAGGGGAAGCATATGTCAGAATCGAATCACCACGTGGAGAAATTGGCTGCTTTATTGCCAGCGACGGTAAAAAAGAACCGTATCGCTTAAAGTTTAGAAGACCATCATTCTATAATCTGCAAATTCTCCCGAAATTATTAGTAGGCGAAAATATTGCAAATCTGATAGCTATATTAGGGGCAATTGATATTGTCCTTGGGGAGGTGGACGGCTAATGATAGAAGAGTTGCTCCAATCGAGTCCCGGCTGGACTAATTTTGGGATCTTCTTTTTACTTGGAGTTGTCTTACTTTTAGTCGTATTAGGCTTCGTTACCTATGGAATTTTAGCAGAGCGGAAAGTTATGGGTTTCATGCAGCTGCGTCACGGTCCCAATCAACTTGGCGGCCGCTGGGGACTTTTACAAACCGTGGCTGACGTTTTGAAGCTCTTACTAAAAGAGGATATTATCCCGAAGGCAGTCGACCGGCCATTATTTATTCTGGCACCGGTTATTGCGTTTGCACCATCGTTCATGGTACTGGCGACGTTGCCGTTTACCGATAAGTTTCAATTTGCCGATATTGGTGTCGGCTTACTATATTACATTGCCGTTTCTGGGTTAACTGTTTTTGGCATGGTGCTGGGCGGCTGGGCGTCAAATAACAAGTATGCTCTTTTAGGAGGAATGCGTGCGGCAGCACAGATGATTTCTTATGAAATTCCGCTTGTTATGTCCGTTCTTGGGGTTATTTTACTCTCAGGAAGCCTAAACCTAAATGACATCGTGGCGGCTCAGGAGCACGGCTGGTTTATCTTATTACAGCCAATTGGCTTTATTGTCTTTTTTATAGCATCTATTGCGGAATTAAACCGGACACCATTTGACCTGCCGGAGTCGGAAAACGAACTTGTTGCCGGCTACCACGTTGAATATTCAGGATTCCGCTGGGCTTTCTTTATGCTTTCAGAATATGTGTACCTATTTGGTATGTCGGCACTAATTACGGTTGTATTCCTTGGCGGCTGGCTGCCTCCGCTTGAGATTCTTGGTTTTATTCCGGGCGCAGTATGGTTCGCACTTAAATTTAGTGCCGTTGTCTTTGTCTATATCTGGCTGCGCAGTACGCTTCCGCGTTTCCGCGCTGACAGCCTAATGGAATTTGGCTGGAAAATCCTACTGCCAATCGCCTTGGCAAACATTTTCCTAACCGCCATCCTTAAATCAATATTGGGTGCCTGACACCAATAACCACTTTTATACTGTGATAGTGGTGAGAATGGTGCCTGACACCAATAACAATTTTTAAAATGTAAAAGGGGTGAAAAACGTGCTTGGAGTATTTAAAGGCTTGAAATATACCCTAAAACAATTATCGCGTGAGAAGGTTACGTACGATTATCCAAACGAGCCGCTTCCGCTTCCTGACCGCTTCCGCGGGATTCAAAAGTTTTATCCGGAGAAGTGCATTGTTTGTAATCAGTGTGCACAGATTTGCCCGACGGACTGTATCCAATTAACGGGTAAAAAGCATCCGGACCCAACGAAAAAGGGGAAAATCATTGACACATACGACATTAACTTTGAAATATGCATCCTCTGTGACCTGTGTACAGAGGTGTGCCCAACAGAAGCCATCATCATGACCAATAACTTCGAGCTCGCTGAATACAGCCGGGACATGTTATTTAAAAACCTTGAATGGTTAGATGAAAACGACGAAAACATACGGCAGGTGAATAAAGCATGACATTTTCAGGCGAATTCCTCGCTTTTATGGGACTCGCACTTGTTGCGATCATCGGCGGCGTGCTTCTATTGAACCTAAACAAAGTGATTCATATGGTCGTTGCCCTCATCTTCACTTTCGTCGCGATTGCCGGTATTTATGTGCTGCTTTCCGCAGAATTTGTGGCAGCCGTACAAATCTTACTTTATTCAGGTGCGATCACGATTATCATGCTGTTTGGCATCATGTTAACGAAACATGATGATGAAAGTGAACCAAAAACGGGCAAATGGCGAAAGTTACTTTTGTTCTTAGGGATTGTGGGCTTTGCTTTTGCTGTCTACATCGGGATTTATAATTTCAATATCGATCAAGTCCCGACAAAGCTGCATGAAAACAATACCCTCCAAATTGGGGAAGCACTTTACTCAAAATATATTATCCCGTTTGAGTTAACATCTGTTTTACTATTAGCGGCCTTGGTTGGTTCGATTATTTTGGCAAAAAACGAGAAGAAGGAGGCGGATAAGGAATGAGTTCAGTTCCCGCTTCAGCCTTCCTGGCTCTCGCACTGATATTATTCTGCATCGGGTTATACGGTGCGTTGACAAAAAAGAATACCGTAATCGTGTTGATTTCCATAGAATTAATGCTGAACGCCGTTAATATTAACTTGGTTACCTTCAGTAAATATGGCATGGCGCCATCGATTACAGGTCAAATCTTCGCCCTGTTTGCCATCTGTGTGGCAGCAGCCGAAGCAGCTGTCGGACTCGCGATCTTGATGTCGCTTTACCGCAGCAAGAAAACCGTTAACATTGACGAAATGGACACAATGAAAAACTAGACAGACAAC
>Ga0213824_1001536_pt1 | contig 13125 bp, 12 predicted proteins | sample MC6MC0906MG_FD_179892 | JGI IMG/M metagenome (GOLD analysis project Ga0213824, IMG submission 179892) | Enriched soil aggregate microbial communities from Iowa State University, Ames, United States - MC6-MC0906-MG | ecosystem: Environmental > Terrestrial > Soil > Unclassified | place: USA: Iowa...
TGTAGGTAACCTTCGTAATTTACATAACTCAAAGTAAATAAATAGGCACTTTCAGCCTGGATAAAGTGATTAAAATAAATAAGGGTAATTGAATCTTTAAATTGAGTTAGTACTCTAAACTCACCCTTATCAATGTTGATTAATGCCAGTTGATGTCCGTCTTTCGTTTTCAATGTATCAAGGATAATGAATGAAGTATTAGTTAAAACAAAGTCCCCTTCAACAAGTTGATATTTTTTTTCGATTTAATGGTTTTGATTAACTGAAATCCAACCGTTTCATACACACATACAGTACCGATTGTGTTTTTTATATATAAATAATCATCATTGTCTGAGAAATGGATATCTCCTGGATTATTAGGTTTACTAAGCTCCTTTATTTTTTCCCAAGAATCTGTATCATAAATAATTGTTTTACTGCCCATTGTATGGCATAAAAAACGATAGGCATTCGAAAATTTAATTTGATAAGAAGTATTAAATTTTTTGATTACATTCATATGAAGCATACAACCAGCTCCTTAAATAAATATTCTTACACGCATATTCTCATCTTATCCCTTCTTGCACTAACCTCCGTAGTTGAATAACAACAATCTTCTCGAAAAGCTGTTTTCTCAAAGATTGTTGCTGTTAAAACTAAAAAGCAGATTTAATCTATAAAACGTGTAGAATAAATTCTGCCTTTTTGTTTTTATATTTAGTTAATCGAAATTTAACTAACACCTCGTTAGTTTAATAGTGTGGAACAACAATGAAGCCTCTGGTTAGATAAATTAAAAGAAACTGAAATCTGGATCTGTTACTTCTTTTTTTAATATTGCTGCTTCCATTGCAGAAATCTGCCCCATTTTTACTAATTCATTAATTGATTTTAACCTAATTTTATTATTATATTTTTCAAATTTCAGTCGTTCTTTTTTCCTCCCTAACCACTCAATGGAAGGACGACGTTTTATAACTACTTGTTCAACAAATTGATTGAATTTCTCCTGTGCTTCAGATCTTGTATGTACTGAAAATAGTATAATATTAAATGGCCACTCGGGATTTCTTCTGTGCGAGGAATCAAAAAAAAGAATTTCCTCCTCCTCCGAAAAATCTCCAAATTGAATATCCCACTTTCCCTGGTCATTCTTATAACCTATGGCCTCAATTTCCTCTTCATATTCCTCAGCGTAATAGCTAATATGCCAATGTCTGTTTTTTAAATGTTCCTGTATTTCTTCGGCATACGGTTCAAACGACGTCTTCACATCGATTAATTCCATTCCTTGAGAAAGTTTGTTTCTTTGAATAGGGATTGGTTTAGGAAGTTCTTCATTATCATATAAGATTCCTGCCAAGGAGTAAGCTAAATCCTTTTCTGCATTTTTTATAGCAATAAGTTTAGTTTCTCCCCAGCACGAAGGAAAATCCCACCCGCCCTCAGGAAAAAGCCTGGGGAAATAAACACCATATGTTTCTTCATCAATCTGTTGTATAAACGCCGGGTAAACTAATTCTCCAAAATTCAGCACATCTGCACATCCTTTAATCATAACATCTCTTTATAATAAACTATTTTACAATAGTTGTAATCAAACCAATTTCAACTAAACTGCCCAGTTAGTTGAAGTAGAAAAAGCTCTACTCCTTATTGATGTAAAGCATCTCGTTAGTTTAATAGAACAGCGAAGCTTATTAAACAATCGTGCCCTATTGTTGAAGATCACAAAATATAAAAAGTGACGACTGCATACATACGTTGTAATGAAATAAACTAAACTAAACTAAACTAAACTAATAAAGTACAAATGATTTTGGGCTTTATTAGTTTAATTTGACTCTTCAATAGGAGTTGGAAAATTACAGAATATAAGGTAGGAATTATTAAGAAAAGAAGGAGAGATATGATGTTCGATCAAGTTGCGTATTTTATTTTTCAAGCCCTGGTAATTCTAACGGTTTTGGTTGTTGTAATTGGAATCCCTCTTGGGGATACACTGTTGAGAAAAAAATAAGGACGCTAGGACATAGGTATATTTCCAAAGCAAAATTTAAAAATTTCACATTAAAAAGCGCGAAAAATCAACGTTTCTAAAATTGATTTCTCACGCTTTTTATGATTTGGGTCAGTTATGTCCCAGCCTTTTTTTGATTTTACGTCTTACTTCGTTTCTATAATAGATTTAGGGATTGGTGAAAAAAAGTGACCATATTGAAGTAAAGGCCCGTTAGTTCAATAAGAAGTTTAACTTCAATTGTTTATTAGCTTCGTTTACAATGCTTGAGATTAGGGTTTTCCCTGTAATATTCATCACATTATCACCAAACTGATAATCATCTATCATTTCACTTATTTCATACCATACATTCCATTCATCGTTAATAAAGTGTTCACGAATCACCTTATAAATTTCATATGCATTGTCTATTGCTTTATATTCATCATCTATAATTTGTTTTAATAAATACCTTATGAAGTACTTGGCACAATATTCATGTGAAGGTTCCTGTATGTCTATTTCCTTTACTGCCCTATAAAAATAATCTTCTACCTCAAAAATATTTAGAGGTTCACGTAAGGAAGAAAGGATATTTAAGGATGTAGATGAAATACCATTTGCCAACATTTCACAAGCCCAATTAACATAATCAATAGGCTCCACTTTCTTTAGTAAAGCACTCGTTAGTTTAAGAAGTGCTTACTTCATAGAATTTCGTACCTTTTCAGGAATCATCACTACCTCAGTTTGTAAAGCTACAGGTTTAAAGGTTTCATCAATACATTCATCCCAGTATTCAATGTGTTTTTTATCAATCCAATGTTCTGATTCATCGACATCAATTCCACCTGTCCCTTGAACAACATACCAATACAAATATTCTTCTCCACCTAAAACTTCTCGAAAAATCGTTTCAACGTACATTTTCTCGCCTTCAAGGGTAACTAGTACATCTTCCATATTTTCATTCAAGAAAGCCAACCACTCATTTACTTTTTCTGTTTTATTTTGTTTCACTCGATATCGCGTGCACTCAATATTCATTGTACTTTGTTCCTTTCTTTTTATAATCCACATTCATTCTGCTATATTTTGCTTTATTTAAAATTCCGTACTCCATCCTTCAGTTTCATTATCATACAAAAAATTTACATATGCATGTTCAACATTCAATTCATGCTGTAAATAATCAATAAAAGATTGAAACATTTCTTCGTTTACTTCTTCTTTTCTGTTATTTAACCTAATATTAAGCGTAGGTGTACCTCTTGTATGATAGGTAGGCGTAAATGAAATACTTTCCGGTTCCCCAAATGTTTTAGTTATATAACTATGAACTTTTGGTCTTAATTGTTCTATAAATTTTGCTTCTTCTTGAATTGTTACATCGTCTTCTATTTGTTTCGTATTTTTATTTTCATAAACCTTGAACGTTTTTTGTGTTTCTGTATTTAAAATCATTGCAGCATATTCAAAATCAGGGTATTGATCATCACTATCATAAAGGACATGAGAGATTTCGTATTTCATAGTTGGATATTTCTCTTGTATATATTGTTCTGCTTGTGAAATTACCTTTTCCTCCTCTTTTTCATCTGGTATCAACGATGCCTTATAATTAAATAATGAAAAGACAGTCCCGAATATTAGTAATATCACTATTCCTCCAATTGAAAAAATGAATATGCTCCAACCTCTTAGCCATTTATTCATCGTATCACCTCCTAATTTATTTGCATAATGAGGTTTATTAGAACTTAGGAATATTATTGTATCCTTCAATGATATCTCCAAATCCTTGATTGATGAGAGAATTCGCTACCGGTCGAAGAATTTCCTGTTTGCTTTCCACAAGATATTGTGCCTTCGAACGAATGAGACGATCAAATATTTCACTTCGTTTTTCTCCAACTGCCTCCCATGATTGTTGAGACTTCAGTAAATCTTCTAATGTCAAGAGAGGATAATCAGTTCCTTCAAAAGTGAAATCACCATTTACTTGATACCACACATCCCCATTCTCTCGTAACCATTTTTCTCCGATGTTTTCAACGCCCCGTCTCATATTTCTGGCTACGTCTAAATAGGATTCTTCTTTTGTTTGTTGATAGGTTTCTAGTAAGAAATACATTTCTCCTAAAGCGTGATTTAAGGATACATGTGTCTTCTTTGTCTGCAGAGGAGAATAATAATCGGTCACAAGGTAACCACCTTTGGGAACTTCAATTATGTTTCCATTTTTCGCCTGATTGACCAAGAAATCCGCATAGATGATGGTTGAGTTTTTGAGTTCTTTGATGTCAAGCATGTCCCCAGTTTCTTTTAGGAATAACGCGATTTTTTCGTTATGCCTAGTATCGATATAGGGAGCATTGATTCCGTAATCCTTTTTCAACCACGTACTCGTATATTCCGTTTCCCATAACCCTTTTTTATCTTCTTGAAAAATAAATAAGTTAGCAACAGAATTTAATAGCAAATCGTAGAAGTATCGCTCCTGTGTAGTTTCATAGTAATTTAATGCTTTTCTATCTTGGACCCTCACTAGGTTTCTCCCATATCCTAACTTTGTTTCAGGTTCGATCGACCACGGGAGTTTTGTATAAGGCCCTTTGGCTGTATACCATTTGTTAGTTTCTTTGTAATGTTTGGTACTTTGACTTATCCATTCATCGAGAGCTTTGTCTTTTTTAAACAGAGGCTCTTGTGAAACTAACATCCAGTTTTCAGATAAATCATTTCCCACTGAGTGAAGTGGAAGAGTTACAGTAAGGCCTTTATTATCTTTAATTAATTCCAAGGACTTATTTTCACTCGTCAATTCCCGGACCACACTCTTGTCTCCGTTTTCATACTTTTTAATCAGTTCTTTCGTTACGTAGTTTCGGCTTATCATCATATTAGTAACTAGGTTTTCGTTTTCCTTTATTTTTAACAGACCGATAGGATAAGTGGTTGGATCTACGCCAGATACATTATCGTGCTCATGTTGAATTTCATGTCGTTCGAAATCTATCAAATCATACCGTACATTTCCGCTGATAGGGTATGAAATTGTAGCACTACAACCTTTACTGCTTTTGTTTTGTAATTGAGTGAAAATGAAAAAATCCCCATTATCGATTTCTCGAACAGTAACCTTGATGGAGCCCATGTTTTCTCCATCTTCAAATAAATTATAGACCGTTGTTTGATCCATTGAACGAATATACGTTTTATACGAACTTGTTGTTTTTTGCAGTAGTAAACCATTGGCTTCCAAATGTAATTGTGTGGAATTCGGTAATGCTAGAGAAACCCTCTCGCTAGGTTCATCTATTTTATACTCATCGTCACCTGTTCTGTTTAATGAAAATGAATTCAAGATCATTATCACTAACATGGAGCATAAAATTTTGCACCAGATTTTTCTTTTAAGCAAATTGGCCCCCCGATGTAACTATTCTTTTATATAAAATTTCCCAAAATTATACCAGTATTACATGAGAAAAACAATATATGAACGTTTTCTCTACCTGGAGTTTTTATCGGACAGTGGGAGGTTTGTTTAGTGTTCGATCTCTAGGGGGGCAATTTATGAATTATTTGTAGCTATTGTTCCTATATCTTTTTCGATCAATTATTCCCATTAATTGTCCTCAATGATAATTATTCATCCTTGTCCGTGAAAAATTGGAATTCATAATCTTGTATCGTATGTGTTTGTTGTTCATTTTGAATGAATTTCACCGCATTTAAGCCAATCATTTGAGCAGCAAGGGTTGTATTTCCATCAGGTAAAATAGGTGAAACTGAAAGATCTGCTACTTTTAAATTTTTTGTCCCAAATACATTTAAGAACCCATCAACAACGCCCTCTTGAATCGATTTTGCCATCTTACATTGCCCGCCATAATGTTCAAAACTGATATAGGAGGCTTTCGCAAAATTAGCCAGTTGACTTCGTTTTTCGTTTTCATCTGTTAACTTAAAAATCGCCTCATTAGGATACACAGTACGATAAATACCTGCTGGATCTAACTGTTTAGCTTTTTGCACAATATTATAAACTTCAATATAATGATCGATGATAAAATTAAGGTCATCGTCATTATCTAATGGGTTAAATTGAAGTGTTGGTGTCGCCTCAGGATCACTATGAGCAATGACAATTTCGCCTCGATTTTTTGGGTTTAAATTGACAAGGCCAAAACTCATTACGTTACTTAGATTATTGATGTTGAATCCCCAATTATTAATAAGTACATCTTGGTTTGGTACAAAAAGCGGCGCTGGAACACCTATTAATTGAATATTACGTCCAGGTCCATTTACTTTTTTAAAGGCGCCCAATGCAATGGGTTCATTCGGATCTGCAAACAATATCGGTAACAGTCGGTCTGTTCGAACTTCTACTCCCATCCCAACTGCGTGATGTGCCTGAAGATTGTGCCCAACATGTTCATTTTCAATGAGGACTGGTACACCTACAGCTGCTAAATCCTCTAGCTTGCCAATCCCTGAGCGTTGTAAAATAGTAGGAGAGAAAACACCTGCTGCCACAATAATACCTTTTCTTGCAAAAGCCTTTTGACAATTACCATTTCGTACAAAATCTACTCCATATGCAACATAATCTTCACCTTTTTTCTGAAGAAGGATTTTATTTACCGTTGTTTTTGTTAAAATCATTAATTTCCTTCCATCTACACCAAACTCATCTGAGTCAATTTGATCGCCCTGTGTAACAATCGTTTCGTTTAAATAACCTGTAGCGGTAGAGGAACGAACAAATCCCCCATCTACTTCTTGTTGTAAAAATTGAGATTTTAAAAATGTACAATCTCTTATCCCAGTATTATAGTCTCTAGCAACCGGAATGTTTAACACATCAGAAGTTGCCTGCGTGAGTGTGTTTATTAGTCCTCTTGCAGGCGTAATTTGTTGTCGGATAAAAATAGGTCCGTCTGTTCCCCGCTGATTTGGATTTTGTGAAGTTCCTGTATACGTTTCATTTTCTATGAATAGTGGGGCAATATTTTGATAGCTCCACTGATTTCCTACTAATTTTCCCCATTCATTATATAACTCTCTACTGCCTCGCACGGCATACATCGCATTATGCGATGAACTGCCACCGATTGCTCTACCACCTGCTAATCGTAATTGACGACCAAGTGCTTGCTCTGTTTTCGACAAAATATTATACGAAAACTTATTATCATTCGCTAAATTCAGTGCGACTTCTATCGAGGGACTACTAAGTTGCTTCGTTAAATTTGTACCTGGTTCGAGTGCTAATACACTTGTACTCTTATCGTCAGTAAGTTTTTTTGCAATAACTCCACCTGCGGTGCCTGCTCCGATAATAATATAATCAAAAATATGATTTTTACACATTCTGTTCTCCCTTTCTTATGAATTTTGAATCTTTCTATCATATGTTTGAATATTTATTCTCGTACGGGGCATTGAATAAAATGCTATAAAAGTTTTTCGTTTTCGTATCGCGTGCAATGGATTCTTAAAAGAAATAGCTCACAAACAGCAACGCGCAGCTACCATTTACAAAATAAGCGAAACCAAGCGCACACCTGTCTTTCGGTGTGCGCTTGGTTTATGCTTAATATAGTTTCTATAGGTGTTGGCATAGGTGCCAAGCGAATTGTCCAGCTCCTTATCACTATTAATTAAAAATCATAACCATATATATACACGTTAAGTTTTTCCTTTGTTGAATCAAATTGAATTTCTTTTTCACCTATACGATCGAAGTTTTGACTGTCATAATATCCATAGTTACATCTATTATCTGTATATAAATATAAAGATTTCACATCCATACTTTGCGTATAATTAAACAAATCATTCATTAGAGCCTTGCCAACCCCAAGACCTCTAGATTCCCCCGATACAATAAATAATTCTATACAACCTTGAAAATCATCTTCTTTTCCGTGTATCAGTTCTTTATATGCCTTTTGAACCTTCCCATACTCTTTCATAAATTTTTTATTTTCCTTATTAGTTAAGAGTACTTTTATTATGGAATAGGCAAAACTGAAAATATTATGCGCTTTTTTTAAACGGTTTTTGTCCTTTTTCGCATGGCCCAAAATAATACCAATAACCTTATTGTCTTTTTCTGCTACTTTGCTAAATGAGCTTTCTAAAATGCAACCGTGTAAGTAGATGTCTAATACTGAATCTAAAAATTTCTTATCCTTAATAAATTCATTGAAACCAAATGCTTCACCAATCAATTCTTTAACCGCTTCGTAATCTTCTTTAACTAGACTTCTGTATATTACTTTTTCCATATTTAAAAACTCCCTGTTATATAAGTAAATTTATTTAGTATTTCTGATAAATACCTTATTATGATCATAAGGTCTCCCCTAAGAGGAGAGTCAACGATTCAGTAAGAAAAAATATAAGGAAGTGATGATGGTGCAACACTTATTTTCTATTGGGGAAGTTTCGAAAATGAAGGACATTACAATAAAAGCTTTACGCTATTATCATAAAATGGGGATTCTTATTCCAAAATATATTGATGAAACAACAGGCTATAGATATTATTCTATAGATCAATTTATTCATATAGATATAATAAAAAGCTGTAGAGAATTAAAAACAAGCATTGTCGAACTTCAAGAAATTTTTAAGAACTGTAATACTGATGAATTACTGGCATTTTTACAATTAAAAAAATATGAAGCTGAAGAACAAATAAAGAAAATGCAGGAAGTCATCAAAACCATTGATCGTTTAAATATAAAGGTAGAGACTTCTAAAGATATTTTAATTAATGATGACATATCTATTCAGTTCTTTGAACAGCGGTCTGTAGTTGTAGCTCCATGTAAAGAAGTAGGAAGTTTACAGGAGTTACTATATTATTCAGACTTAGAGAAGAGCATACAAGATAAAGGCGGAAAAATGTCACTTGAAAGAGGGATCCTCTACAACGTTAATGCAGAGTCGAATGTAATACCAATGTATGTTTTTAGTAGACTTCAAGGAGATGCTGCTTTAGAAGCTGAACAAAATATAAAAACATTACCAAAAGGAAAGTACTTAACGATAGCTTATAGTAAAGAAAATGAAGAGGAGCGTAGAAATAAAATAATTAAATTTGTAAAAGAGAATAAGTTAACAGTAAGAAGCTTCATTGAAGTAGAGTTATATAACGATTTCTTTAATACAGCATCTTATAGTTGTCAAATTCAAATATTTATAGAAAATAACGAAACTGTTGATTGTTAGGATAATTCACAGGAGATGGCAGCAACTATTGGTATTAGTGAATTTACTTTACAAGATTATGTTCGTTCTGCCATTCCCATTCGCAAACTGATGCATTCAATCGTGTCCAAGGAGTAACCCATACCTGATTTTGCGCAAAAGTAATAAAGTAGTGTTTGATAAAGCAAAAAGAGATTTAGATCACCTAAATCTCTTTTTTGATATCTTATGATAGTAATCTACTTCAATAATGATGATCTATAAAATAATTCTTTTTTCAGTTTGAGCATCAAAATAATGAGCTTTTTCCATATTCAACATAAGGTCCATCTTTGATTGGCTTTGCACATCGGTTGAGGAGTCAACACGTGCAACGAAAGATTGACCATCATGATTCGAATAGAGATATGTTTCCGAACCCATTAATTCTGCCACTTCAATATGGACTGTTACCTTCGTTTGATGTGGGTAGTCTTCAGATGTTTGACTAACAGAGAAGTCTTCTGGTCGTATACCTAAGATGATTTCTTTATTCATATACCCGTTATTTCTAAAGCACTCTAGCTTCTCTTCTGGCACCTGAAGATTCCAATCTCCAACAATAAAAGCACTTTCCGTTAATGTACCTTTGAAAAAATTCATTCCAGGAGAGCCAATAAAACCTCCTACAAATACGTTCGCTGGTCTATCATAAACTTCTTTAGGTGTACCCACTTGTTGGATGATGCCGTCCTTTAACACAACAATACGTGAAGCCATCGTCATCGCTTCGATTTGATCGTGCGTAACATAGATCGTTGTTGTTTGCAATTGGTGGTGTAATTTTGAAATTTCAGCACGCATTTGAACACGAAGCTTTGCATCTAAGTTTGACAACGGCTCATCCATTAAAAAAACTTTTGCATTTCGAACAATCGCACGTCCTAATGCCACACGCTGACGTTGTCCACCTGAAAGAGCTTTTGGCTTTCTCTCCAAATATTCCTCAAGCCCAAGGATTTCCGCTGCATGTTTTACACGTTCTTCAATCTCTTTTTTGCTATACTTTCTAAGTTTTAAACCGAATGCCATATTTTCGAAAACCGTCATATGTGGATAAAGAGCGTAATTTTGGAAGACCATTGCGATATCTCGATCTTTAGGTGCAACATCATTCATCCGCTGTCCATCAATATAAAAGTTTCCATCTGTAATCTCTTCAAGACCTGCAATCATACGTAATGTCGTCGATTTCCCACAACCTGAAGGTCCTACAAAAACGATAAATTCTCCATCCTGCACTTCTAGGTTAAAATCTTTTACGATTGTTGTATCATTATCATATTTTTTATAAATATGTTCGAATAATAGCTGAGCCATCATTGCCTCCTAATATTGTGATTTTCAAGTGAAGATTAGCTCATTACCATAATGTTGGGTTGATTTCCGTTCCGGCTGGGCGCTTTGTAGCTGACGCTTTGCTTTCGCTACAGATAAAACATTGCCGCTGACGCTTCGCTTTCGCTACAGATAAAACATTTGCCGCTGACGCTTCGCTTTCGCGCAGAGCAGAGCTTCCTGGGGGCGTCCGATGAGCCGCTTGGGGCAACAGGATGTTGGTCACGAAGGCGTTATCACAGGACGTGATGGTTTTAGCCTTCGTTCCTCTGCCTGCTCGCTGCAGGGTCCCGGGGCAACAAATGTTTTCTGTGCGAAAGCGTAGTGCAAACGCAGCGTCAGCAACAGGATGTTGGTCACGAAGGCGTTATCACAGGACGTGATGCTTTTAGCCTTCGTTCCTCTATCGCTGATCCCCAAGGAGTCGCCCAGCCTCCACTCCAATCAACTTATAGACATTGCATATGTTTCAACAAATATGATTCCTAATTTTTGGTGATGAGATTAAAAATTGACGTTATCTACAATACTTATCTCTTAGCGTTATTGCATGTTTAATCGATTGTTCAGCACCTTGAATTTGTTTTTCAATCAGCTCTTCTAAATGTTCTTCAGCAGGATAATAATAATTTTCTGGCTCGATAACATTTCGATCAAATGGAGGATCCTCTACTTTAAACGCACCTTCTCCTACTTCAAATATACCTCCAGTACCTTTTTCCCTTTTAAACTGAGCTACATATGGATAGCACATTTCAATATTAATTCTTGTTAACGGAGAATGCTCCACCATAATTTTAAAGATTTCATCTAAATCAATATTCCCTTGCCCTGCTGGAACACCGCACACTTTATAACCATCTTTTGCTTCGATGATAATATGATCTTTAAAGTGGGTTGTATACGTATACGGAGCAAGCTTTCTTGCTGCTTCTACCGGGTCTTCCCATGCCATCATTGAATTTCCAAAATCACAATGAGCGCCTACCCAATAGCTGTTTACTTCATTGACAATCTGAATAATTTCGTCAGCTATTTCTTCCTCGTGGTTTTCAACAGCAAGTTTAATTCGATATTTTTTTAGAAGTGGCACAACTTTTTTTATATTATTTGGCGCTTGATCTAGTAACTCTTTATCATATTTCCCTGGACAGCAATACGTCCGAATCACATCTGCCCCAATTTTATGTGCTACTTCGATAATCTCTGATAAATGGTTAGGTTCTGTTCCTCTTGCGTCAATCTCAGCGTATAATCCATATTTTTCGATTTCCTGACGTACCTTCTGTAAATGATCCAGTTCAGCGCCACCAAGAGCTCCCCACTTAGGATGTAAATATTTATCGCCAGGATAAGCAATGACATTAATCATGACGCCATCTAAACCGTGTTCTGCTGTTGTTCTAATAAAATCAAAAATATCCATTCGACCATTTTGAAAAAGTAAGTGATAGGTTTCCGTTTCTAAGCCTAATTTCATCCGTTTCACCTTCTGTGTAATAAAATTTTTGAATTTCAGACAATAACCCAATACATTTACTAAGGGGGTGATTAAAGTACTCCTAATCCCTTACTATTTTGCTGTCTTTCTAGAAAATTTAGCTTCAGCCCATTGTCTAGCTTTTTCACTTTTAGAGGTGGGACACTTCTGTAGCTGACGCTTTGCTTTCGCTACAAAGACCATTTGCTGAAAGAAGTTAAAATAGTCATTGTTTTTAGGTAGATTGACCTCGCTCGTTTGTTAACAATGTGCTATAAAATCTTTTGAATATCTTTCACACTATCTATAATATAATCCGCTTTTCCTTCAAGATCTTCCTTCCTACATGCACCAGAAAGAACTCCAGCAACTTCAATATTACTATTTCGTGCAAATCGAATGTCAGTTAATGTGTCACCTACCATTAAAACTTCTTCATCATTCAGTAGAAATTTATCTTTGAACATATGATAACAATCACTAGAAGGTTTAGATTTATTGATTCCATCTTCAGCACTTAAAAAATCTATATACTCGTAAAGCCTAGTCATTTTAAGCGAATGAACCGCTGCATCAATATCATCTGCTGTCACAATACCGATAATATACTCACGATCTTTTAAATATTTGAGTGTTTCTTGTGCACCTTGTACTTCTGTAAATACGAGGTCATCTGATGTTGAATGCTTTTTGAATGATGCACACACATCATGTATAAATTCCCCTTTTTTTATATTCTTTTCTTCTAATAGTGAATACCATGCCGCTGCAATAAAGGAATTCGTTTGACTAGCTAGTAAGCTCGTACTCTCAAAATCATTATTGTCCATTCCAATAATCTGCAAGTATTCATTTCGTTTGTTCTTTTCATTCGGATACTTTTGAAATACGTCATGAAGTACACAATCAACGATTTTATACCAAACCGAATCGAGCTGTATTAATGTGCCATCCTTATCGAAAATGATTCCTTTTTTCATTTTTTTGCCTCCTCTAACTTAAAGCCTATTATTTTGTTCTTTCTGTAAGACAAAAGGTACTTCTTCCATTC
>Ga0213824_1001540_pt1 | contig 13097 bp, 16 predicted proteins | sample MC6MC0906MG_FD_179892 | JGI IMG/M metagenome (GOLD analysis project Ga0213824, IMG submission 179892) | Enriched soil aggregate microbial communities from Iowa State University, Ames, United States - MC6-MC0906-MG | ecosystem: Environmental > Terrestrial > Soil > Unclassified | place: USA: Iowa...
TTCATTGCTGCTGACCTTTGCGGACGGGCAACAGTTCACGGTGGCGCTGGATGAAATCATCGGGAAACACACGACACTGGCCCCGCTTGCCGACCCCGAGGTATTCGCAACGGCTACCATTGGCAAGGGGAATGACACGGTCATCTGGGCTAACAACGACAATCTTGAACTTGCTGCTGACAACCTGCGTGCGCGAGCGGTTGAACAGGCAGGGGAGTGTTCACATGAACTCATCTGGAATTGGATGGCCAAGCATGAGTTGACGTTGGATCGTGCTGCACAGGAGCTCGGGCTGAGCAGGCGGATGTTGGCTTATTACCGGAGTGGCGAAAAACCCGTGCCGAAGACTGTGGCCCTGGCTATGAAAAGATGGGAAGCACTTCGGTTGGCTGAGGCGCGAGCAAACAGCGCGTCTCGTCGCACGTCTGGCAAGTACACAGACAGTTTGGTGGGGGCGGGGCTTGCACGGAAGAAGCGAGCGTAATTGCGTAGCCGATCCACAGGCAAAAAAAGCCGCGCAACAGCGCGGCTTTATCGTATCTGGTGGGCCCACACGGACTCGAACCGTGGACCAAAGGATTATGAGTTGCTGGGCTAACCGATATGGCTAACAAAATCTGTCTAAGCTAGGCGAAGTCTAGCACAGCTTTACGCCTTGAAAAGCGGGGCATTGAGCGTAGTTTGGAGAACATAGATGAAGCTAGTCGCTGTACCGCAATTGTACTGATTCCCGGGTTGCTGAGTAAGCGGGTTGCGCCCTGAGTCGAAGCTGATCCTGACTCATAAAGGTCAGGCATTTGGACTGGCGTCTAAGTCTCGGATGTTGGAGCGAGGGCCTGAGGTGTACCGGGCTATGACGCACGACAACAGACGCTCAGCCGCTTCTACCGGCACGCGGATATCAAGAGGCGTTCATCGTATAGCGGTCGTCGCACACGGTTCTGGCTGCGACCGGGGATTTGGACATTGTCCAATGCGCTTGTCTGTCGGCGAGGCCCGCGCCGGGCCTGCTACGGGGCTAGCTGAACCTAGGCTGGCCTTTGCACTATTTCGCGACGCAGAGGGCGTCGGCGGGCGGGTGATAAGCGATTTTTCATTGTGTTTTTTGGGGGGCACCCGGTTTTTCGTACCTCGGAAGGGCAATCCACAGGACGAATGCTAGCCAAGGGCCATCGCTGCGATTAGGATCTCTGCACTTACCGGGGATTTGCGCATGCACATCAAAACAATTGAGCTCAAACGATTCAAACAATTTTCATCAACATCTATTGATTTCAAGGACGGCCTGTCTCTGATTGTGGGCGGGAATAACTCTGGTAAATCTTCGGTGTTGCAAGCCTTAGCCGCTTGGCAGTTTTGCAAGACGCTATTGGAAATTGAGAAGGGCCGAACTAGTTGGACCAAAGATGCAAAGTCTCAAGGTATCGGCATGGGAATTGTGGACTTCACACCGATGCACATACCGTCACTGTCTCATCTGTGGACTAATCTAAAATCACAAAAAAAAGATGAAGAGGACGGTTATACGCTTAAGATCAAGGTGGTTTGGGACAAGGATGATGGAGTTGAAAGATATTTAGAAATCGGTCTTTCACTAGCGAACGATAGGTTGTTTATCAAAGCTACCGATACAAATATTGAACTTGAAGAAGTGTTAGATGATGATGGCGCGCCCATCGATATTAACATACCCCAAATCGCTTACCTTCCTCCATTTGCTGGAGTTACCGATCGAGAAAGTCGTCTAACCCCTGCCATGCGGGGCCGGCTTATCGGACAAGGCTTGTCCGGAGGCGTTATTAGAAACGCAATTTTCGAACTCCACGAGCAAAATAGGTTAGAGCGGCTCAGGCTGAGAGCAGATAGACCGAAAATCAAAAATACTGATTTGGATAATCTTAGAAAGACTGATCCTTTTGAGATTCTTCAGCGGACAATGCAGTCTATTTTTGGGACTGAGTTAAAGATAATTCCGTTTAATGAGCGATATCATAGTTACTTAAAAGTTGAAAGTGTTAAGGGGAAGATTGTTGATGGTAAGTTTAAGCGGTTCCCTAACTACAGCTCCAGAGATCTAATGGTTGAGGGTAGCGGTTTTCTGCAGTGGCTAAGTGTTTACACCTTGGCGCTATCACCGGAGTACAATGTCGTCTTGCTAGATGAGCCAGATGCGCACCTGCATACGTTGCTTCAACAGCAGCTTACATCAGAGCTCGTTAATATCTCTGACTTTATGGGTAAGCAAGTGTTGCTTGCTACGCATTCGACTGATCTGATCAGAAGTTATGATTTCTCCAAGATTTTGTCTCTTAAAGATAGGAAGGGGAAGTATCTAACTCAAGATGAGGATAAGGTTGGCATACTCGCAGGTGTTGGAGCTATACACACGCCGAAGCTGCATGCGCTGATCGAAGGTAAGCGCATGCTTATTGTAGAGGGGGTAAGCGATGAGCGGTTCTTGAAGATTCTCGCGACCCGAGCTGGAGTTGATTGGCCCAAAAATCTAGTCTGTTGGACCTGGACTGGAAAAGTAGCCGAGCGTAAACAGCTCTTTATGCAGTTGAAAAAGGATATCCCAGAATTAAAAGCTATAAGTATTCGGGACAGAGATGATGAACCTGATGCCACTGTAGAAGCCTCACTTTTCGATAAAGCTAATCCGAGCAAGACCGCTGGTTTCCAAGCTCTTAAGTGGCGAAGGAGGCATGTTGAAAACTACCTTCTTAACGCTGATGTCATTGCTAGAGCAGCTGCTAGAAGTTCTGCCGAGATCAAAGAGTTCATGGAGGGGCATGGGCTCGCGCTTCCACGCGATACTAAGACTACTGATGTCTTAATGAGCATCCGGGATGCACGGGGGAAAGAATTGATGATACAAGGAGGAAATTCTGTTCTGGATGTTTTTGGTGTGACGAGAGATCAAGTAGCTGAAGCTTTCAAAAAGGAGGAGGTGCCCGACGATATAATCACCTTCTTGAAAGCTCTTCGGACGATGTGCAAGCCTTAACAGGGCGATTAGCTTCGCTCGGAATAGTAAAGCCTGAGGCTCCTCATATGGAGCCCCAGTTTGTCATTATCCGGCGTTAATGGATCCATTTCTTGAAGAAAGTTGGTAGCCCAGTGCGTTTGGGCGAAGGCCATCATTTGCGATCAGGCTCATGTCCGGAATCGAAAGCCGCATAGTTGTCGATCATGTCCAAGTTCCGAGCCCGAGCGGTGCGGTAAATCTCGCCACGAGCGTCTTGCATGGTGAAGGCATTTCTCCGGGTCTTCGTTGCTCGATAGGTTGGCGCACATCAGGATCACGTTGGCCATCGGTTGAATGATGTCCAGGAGCGCGCCAGGTTGGCGCTAAACTCGCTCACACTCCGCGGCTGCGTCGGGTTGCGGATCTAGTCGTTCGTGCCCAGAGCAACCAGCACGAAGTTATCCTGCGGCTTAACGGCGTTGCCATGCCCCTGGGTGTTGCCAGGCAGGTTGTACATCCGATAGCTGAGGGTGGTCGCACCGTTAATTGCCTGATTGGTGAGACGAGTGGTCTTCTTGATCCGAGTCGCCTCGATGCGCAGCGTTTTGGTTCGGGTCGTCTGGCTGGCCTGGTGCTTAGTCCGGATCTCACGGTTCTGAATTCGGATGTGACCGTAGGTCAGCCCGTCCTTGCCTGGGGAAGTGAATCGCCCGGGTTTCGTAGAGGCCTCAACTCTCGAGAAAAAACGAAACGGCCTCTACGGAACCCGGGGCGATTCAGTATGGCTTGGGCGGTGTGAGGCGAAAGAGCCCTTGCGTGCACCTCTGTGCATGATGTGAAAAGAAAATAACCCGAAATGGGATATTCGAATACGGGTTACACAATAAGGAATGGTCAGATCTCTACACACGCCCGCTTATCAAATATTTCGCCGACTATTGGTCGAAGTGCGCGAGCGTCAAGGAATGACGCAGGTTGATCTTGCAAAGCGTTTAGGTAGACCCCAATCGTTCATCTCTAAGTATGAGAAAGGCGAGAGGCGCTTAGACGTGATTGAGTTTATATCAATTTGCGATGCCCTTGGAGTAGAGGCAACGGTTATATTTAAATCCGTCGTCGGAGCTATAAGTGAACACTAAGCAGGTGATTGACATAGCAAGCCAGCATCTCTATGAAATGCCTGGGCATATTTTTAATGTGTTAGAGTTAAGTAAGCCTATATCTCCTGATGCTGCGGTGGATTTATCAAAAGTCATATCTAAACTTTCTCCATTGCTGGGGAACATGATTGAGTTTAATACATGTGAATTTCTGAATGATAAGCCCGATTTTCAAGGCTGGGGTAAGTGGAAGCGCCAAGATCCGGGGTTTCCAGATATTGTTTTTGATGGGGTAGTGCATCCTACTCCTGGCTTCGAAATAAAGGCATGGTTTCCGTTGGCGACTGAAATAACAGGTCGTTTCAAAGACAGCCAAAACCATTTTTTAGATGATCGAACTTATGTTGCATTGATCGCTTGGCTTCCTGAGTATGTTATATACGGGAAGCCCAGAATTATCGGTGTTTCGATTGCGTCGGGTGCTTCTGTCGCGCTAGCGAGAGATACACACTACCACAATCCACCTGATTATCTTGTCCTAGAGCCAGAAGATACCTCCAAGCGGACTCGAAATCTCCAGCAAACAAACACCGCGGGTTACAAGTGGCAAGCTAGCCCCAACTCCGCGGTAGAAGTAGAAAATCTTCGGGCTGCCGCAAGAATTGTTGAGTCCTGGGGGGCGGAGGGAAAAGAATATTGCCCTAGTGCAGCTTATCAACAGAAGCTGAAAATGCTAACGGGCCAATTCAATTACCGTCAGGACACGAATTTTGCAAAGCTTGACCGTATTGGTCATGCTGGAATTGAGGATTTCGCTCGCAGAATTTATGCGCTGGAATACCATGGGAAGACGATCGGGGAGTGGAATAGTTTACTTGCAGGGAAAGATGAAGCCGCTATTAAAGCGGCTTTATCTGAACGATTCAATATTCAAGATCTTGATGCTGATAAGGCATTGTTCAGCTGAAAAGATCAGGCTGGGTTTTGAATCTTGTGATGGCAAGTTCGTAATAGTCGCGATCAATCTCGGCGGAAAATGCTTTCCGTTCAGTTTGCTTCGCGGCAAGGCTTGCAGAAAATAGCCCACCGAAGGGCTCCCAGATAACGTCTCCTGGATCTGAAGATGCCTCTATGATCAACTTCATAAGGTCCAGGGGTTTCTGGTTTAAGTGCGCTACCTTCCCGCTGCTATCGGTAACTTTGAGACGCTCAGTACCTTTAAGTGGAGGTCGGTCCCAGACATTCATCCAACCGTGAGGGCAATTGAATTTTGAGCGCATTCTTGACCAATCTTCAGATGTCATCGGACTGGTTCCATCCATAGAAAAGTATGGTCGCCCTTCAGGTTTCCCTTTTTCGTTGGCGTACTGTGCCATTTTTGAAAAGACCTCAGGCGGAGGGAAGTACCACAAATGACCTTGATCTAGGTATTTCCGAGTTGCAGCATCCTTGACGCCGCAAGCTTCATTGGCGGATTTCATGGTTAGGCCAGTGCGCTTCCATTCCTTGTGAAGCCAGCGCTGAAGAGGTTGGTCTTCAATTTTTGCTTCGAAAACATACTGGACGCATACTTCTGATACTACCGGAAAGCGGCGAATTTTTGCTGTGTTTACATTTCCAGCAACGTGAGCGCGCCCTTTGTTCCAGATGTTAGCGTTGACGTATCGCCAGCCATACTTTTGTAAAATAGGATGTGCTGCAGCCCAGCCAATCTCGGAGTTCCAAAACCATAGTGTGGTTTGAGCTGACGCTTTTTTGCTCCAAGCGGCGATATGGGCTTCATACCATTCTGGGATTCCAAGGTGATCAGAAGTGTCGCCTTCAAATCCAAGAATCCCATATGCTCCGTCTGAAACTATTACAGTCGGTTGCTCCCAATTGTGATAGAAGTCCAAGCTATCACCGTGGCTGAGATTGACATGCTCGTCGCTATACGCTGAAGCGCCCCTCACTTCACTGGGTGGAAGAGCTTTGCCTCGGCCTACGGTGCTTGTTCGTGGATTGCGTGGCTTTTCTTGAGGTTTCATGAGGGTATCTAAACCTGGTCAGGGCGTGACGAGCGGATATGGCTTGGGTTGGTGCCGGTTCAGCGGTAGTGCGTGGCGATCGCAGTGCTCCGGTACACCATTCTGCTAGCATCCGAACGCCCTCTCTGGACTGTACGGAGATGCATAATCCTTGGTACTTTAGCACCTATGGTCGTTAGGTAGGAGAGTGGAAATGCCACTAATGAATTCAGTGCAAGCGCTGCCATAATTGGAGCTTATGCATAGTCGTTGAATTCTGAAGGCATAGAAGTGCACGGTTATAGCGAATAGCCATCCGTGCATTTTGCTCGTTTCGATTTTTTGCACACGAGCATTTTACTTTTCGTGTGAAAGGCACTTCTTGAGAGTGCTGGAGGAATGGTGCCCAGAGACGGAGTCGAACCGCCGACACGAGGATTTTCAATCCTCTGCTCTACCGACTGAGCTATCTGGGCAATGCGCGTATTAAGCCTGTGAGTAACGGCGTTGTCAACCGGTTTTTTCAAAAAAATGAGAAAATACCGTAGGTTAGCGGTTTGGGTGGCGGGACTGCTTCCGTCAGTGGGGTGGTGGCCGCAAGGGATCACAGGCTGTCTTATGATTTAATGCCAACTAATAGCGGGGAATAACCGTTCAATGCCTTCGTAAAGAGGTTTTATTGTTCAATTCGCGGCTCTGGAGGCGCTTGTTCTTCATTTTAATTGTATCGTATTGGAATGGAAAAGTGACTTGCCTAGGTTTTGGGGTTCTGGCGCGCCGATTTGATATTTGTTTCAGAAAGATCAGGTAGCTTATTTACTCCGTGTTCTTTTAGAATCGATCCTAGTGTCGTTTTCGTGACATGAATTGGCATCGGTTCGATAATATCATTATCTTCATCATTGAATTGCGGAGCTGATTCTGAATGGGCCATGTTCATTACTATTTTTCCTACAGCCAGTTATAGATATTAGTGAGGGGGCGGTAAAGCCTAGCTCCGAGCAGATTAGAGCCGAGCGGCTACGCCCATCCTTCCGCTCTATTTAATCATCAGTTTGGTTTTTGTTCACAAAGTTCGCAACTTCATCTGACTCGGCCCCATCGGGTACCACCTCTGAGCCTGCGTTGCCTTCTGCGTTCACCTTCCCGTTAATCGCGGTCGCTAACCGCCCTCCAATAGTACCTGCAACTGCAAGACTGGCCTTATCGCGGATGCTCTGACCGACATGCTCTGCTAGGAGTGAGCCTGCATTTGCAGCCAAAGTTAGCGCGCTTGAGCGACTTTTAGCAAAATCTGAAACTTGGCCCCTGTTCGTCGTCCCCATCGCCTGTGCGAAGGCTGATTGTGGCGAAGTGCCTTGGGCATGCTGTTCACCATCAATGTCTATATGACCACTGTCATTAGAGGCATCGCCCGTCCCGGCCTGAGCACTCTTGAAAGCTGCGGTGAGCGCTGAGGCACCACCAGCAATCTCTTTTGCTCCTGCTAGCGCTGTCGTCCCTGCTGATGCGACTGCTGAGGCCGCCATCGCTGCCGCGCCGATTGCCGCGCCGGCTCCAAAGCTACCAATCCCGGCGTTCTGACCTGAGGCCCCGACAATTCCTGCCAGCATGGGAGGGAGCTTGTTGACCAAGGAAAGCAAAATTACCGATGCAACCAGCAAGACGCAGAGGCTGTTCAAGTCCGGGGTTCCAGTCGCAAACGCTCTGTAATACTGATCTAGGAATGACTTACCGACTCCAATTAAAAATGTCATTGTGAAAAGCTGGACGCCGATTCCGAGCACCGTTTTGTAGAAATTAATCGCGGTATCTGACGTCCAGCGACTACCGCCAAAGCCCAGGAGGAAGATACCCGCATAAGCAAGCAGCCAGGCCGAAACTAGCAATAGCAGCATGTTCACGGCAATGAGTGCCAAGATCACCAGAACCACTATTGCTGCTGCGAGCATTAATGCTGATACCACTGGGGACAACACCGAGGCAGAAGCGCTGACCTTGGTCAGGATGCCGAATCCGATATCCACGATGCTTGATGGAGATAATCCGGTACCTAGCCCCGCCGCTTTGGCGCTTATCGCCCGCATTGTGTTGATGATGGACATTGAGATAGCTGGGCCATTTTGGAGCAACCACCAGAAAAAACCCAAGGTGCCGAAGAAGCGGATGGTTTCGGCAAAAAATGACTGTAGATCAGCATTTCGTAATGCCATGAGGCCGTAGGTCCACACCATGCTGATCAGAGCGAGGCTCCAGAACAGCCATGACGCGCTGGAGGTGATCTCGGATTGCCAAGTGGTGGCGACGGTCGAGAAGCTGTCTAGGATTTTATTCAGCATGTTTCCGCTATCGAGCCCCCCAGCGAGGGCGGTCTTGCTAAACGAAAGTACTGTCATGGCTAGGTAGATGGTCAAAGATCTTTTCATGGGTCACCATTTCCTATCATCGCTTTGGGTGTTTTTATGCCCAAGGACGCAAGCGTCGTAGCTATTTTTTTGAGATGTAGCCCGCCCTGCCGTCGATGAATCGCACTCAATAGCGGTGGGGGTTTCTGGAGCCTCACAGCCGTTGAGCAGCAGCGCGCTTAGAATGAGGATCCGTTTAAGTTGTGCGTGCATCTCTTTCCCTCACCAGCCTTTATCAGCGCTTGGGCTGTTTCGGCTACTCAGTGCTCGGTTGTCAGCGGCGGTGTGTTGAGCGTCGCGATCAACACGGATTTGAGCGCTTGTGGCCTGGGCGTTTTGCTGAGCGATCAGCAAGCTGCGAATTTGCAGAAGCTGATTTGCCTGTGCGCTAGCAAGCTGATTGGCAGCCTGGATGGCTTGCATCTGGCCTTCCGCGCTGGTGGCCTGTCGCTGTAGACCAGCGAGCTCACCAGCGTCTTTGCGCAATGTTTCCTGTTGTTTTGAGACGCTGGTAAGCAGGGCATCATTCGCGCGCTTCTTTGTGGAGCTGGCCTCTTTTTGTGCTTGTGCAATGGCTTGTTGATCCGATACACCGCAGGCGTCCGAGCCTATGCAAGGTGCGTTTTCGTAGTGGGCCGTGTCCTGGTAACGCTCAAGATATTTCTCCAGACTGCCAGCTTGGGTCTTGTAGTAGCTGAGCGTGTCCTGAGCTGCGAGGAGCATAGAAATCGTCTGATCGGCCTGACTCCAGATGTAGTCTGCTGGAGCCGCTGAGTTTCGGAGCATGATCTGGTACTGCTGCAATTGGGTTTTGTACTGCTCAATCTGCTTCGTCACCGCAGCGACATTTTGAATCGCGCTGACAGTTGTCTGGCTCAGATTTACCCCTCCACAACAGGGATTCCGGCGAATGCAAGGTGAAGGGCAGGGCGCTGGCTACCGCGAAAATCCACTGCTGTTTCTTCGATCTTTTCATAGGGACTCCAGAGGTGAAGGCTCGATTTTTTTAGCCGCTATAATTTCAGTGCCTGGACCAGCCGAAGCATTTCGTCTTGATTGGCCTCAATGCGTTTCAACAACGCTCGTACCATGCTGGTGTGAGCGGAGTGCCGCAGGCAGTCAATTTGGCGTCATCGGTTAGCCATAGCTTCAGAAGCCCACCAAGACGGCCTTGGTCGGCGTTGATCTTTACGATCTGCGCTACGTACTGGGAGTCGAGCGTGCTTGTAATCTCATAGCCAAGGCTCAGCCGCCGCAGGTACTCAGCGACCGTCAGGCTCGCCTTGGATGCGTTTTCTTTAATGGTTAGCTCCTCACTCGGTAATACCGGCACACGTAAATGCTTTCCGTGTTTACGTGTATCTCTCTCAGTTCCATTGCGGCTCATGGTTTGACCTCTCTTTGGTGTTCACAGAGTCGCGGCAGCGACTGCCTCGCAGAGCAAGACAGCATTGAGCGCCGAAGGCGCGAATACGCGAGAGTGAAATTAGATAGCCGACGCGTCGGTTAGCTAACTTCACCTGTCTTGCCCTGAATATTCGTATGGCTGGCATGAGTGTCAGCAGTGACCTAGGGTAAACAATAGGTTTGCTACAGCGTTCAGTTATGAGGTGATCGCTGAAACAACGGCAGTGATCGAATATTGAACGCCTAGGCAACGATTGTTCGGCTCAGCAACGGTATGCAATAGCTATTGAACGCCGCACTGTATGGGTAGCAATCTCTTGGCGTAGCGACGAAACGCTTGATAGCCAAAGTCGATAGACCCCTCATCATGCAAGGTCGTCCATATTCCTAACAAAGACCAACCACCTTCAATCGCCTGTAGAATATCCTCGCGTAGCAGGATGAACTTGGCCAAATTGGTAGCAGGGTTTGAGGGCGGATAGGTTGCAGCTACTCGTTCCGCGATCCGTACAGTAAGTGGCTTCATTTCAACCTCCTGGACGACTATGTCTCAGAGCTAGGGTCTGGCCCCTCAATTGTCAAAATTCGAATTTGTGATAAGCCAGAGCTAGACCTGTTTATCTTTAACTTCTTTAAATATTCCTTTCCTACGGTAGACCGACTCTCGTTCTTGACAGTTGAGGGGCTTTCTTTGGGACTTGCTGTCGGGGTCCCGTGAGGCGCGTTATCGGCACTCGCTGGCTCCCATGAAGATGATTGGTCCTTGAAGTTGTAACTGCCGTCTCGGTAGCGCTTGATCACTCCGTGGAACCATCTGATCGCTGTGGTTTTGATCGATCCTGCTTTGATGGCAGCTGACAGCTCGTTCAGCATCCGCTGCTGGTCGACGGGCGCAACCTGCTCCAGCGCCTTGAAAATCTGGCTCCTGGTTTCCGCGGAGACCAATGCCGTTAACCGCAGCGGAGGATCACCGGCCGCCGGGGCTGGGTCGAGTGACGTAGTAGTTTTTTTATTTTTTGGTTTTATAGTTTGTTTAGTATTTGTATGTGCTTGTTTTTCCGGGCGCGGCTGACCCGCCTTCGGTTTATCCACGTTTGGATTTTCGCAATATGGTGCAGAGCCGGCCTTTTCAGACGGTTCGTCAGAGATATGCCACACCGTTTTTGCGAATCGACCTCGAGAGTCGTGGGTGCGCTCGATGCTCAAATAGCCTGCTGTCTCAAGCTCCTGTAGTCCGCTCCTGGTTGCGGCTGCGCCAGTACCATTTTTCTTGGATAGCGATTCCATTGTCAGATATGGATAGCCTGGGGGCAGGGACAGCAATTTCACCAATAGTCCTAACGATTTCCAACTCAGGTTTTGGTCACTTATTACATCGTTAGGGATAATTGTGAAATGACTGGACACCTTCCTTTTTACAATTAGGGATATAGACATCTTCGTCAGCCCTGCTCGAGAATCTTGGCTACATCTGCGGTTCGAAAGTAAATCCTCCTGCCAATTCTGACCTTGCAAGGAAGAAATTTTCTAGAGACCTCGTTGTCGCCACTCAGGCTGATTCTCAGCCCATCCTTGCTCCTATGTAATACCTCTGCAAGCTGCTCTAGGGACAAAAGTGGAGCCCCAGAGAATAAGTCGCGTATATATTCTTCCGTGGTCATGTCAGGTGTCCTCCGCTTAGTTTCGGATATCCTATGACACCTAACGCTATTTTTAAAACACTTTTTTCAAACTCTGCTTGACAGTGGGGAAGTTTAGCTATAGTGCCTTAAGTTTTTTTAGTTAAACTTTCCCGAATGTGTAATTTTTTAGCGGCTAAAATTTAGTTTTGGCTTGCGGGTCACGAAAAATTATCCAAAAGTTTAGCTAAACTACCTTTTCTGGTTTAGCTAAACTTTTCTTTCTTTTTGATATGCTATCTAGTCGGGCAACTAAATCCTCGGAACGTAAGTGCGTATATCTCTTCAACATTTGCATTGATTTGTGGCCGCTGATGCTCGATACCTCTTGGTCGGAGAGACCGCCCTCCACAAGGCGGCTTACCGCCTCATGTCTCAAATCGTGAAATCTGAAGTCGGATAGCTGTAGCTTCTTGACCAGTAGCCCCCAGATTTTCGTGAACGCATAAGGGCGGCGTTTCCCATCCTTCCCAGGTTCACCAAAAAAAACCAGGTTGCAATCGCTAGGGCGAGCGGGGTTCATCATCGCGGCTTTGAAAAGCGCAGTCGCTCGCTTGCTCAGTGGGACAGTTCGTTGACCTTCATTTTTCGTGTCAACGAGTCTTACGATGCGTCGCTCTGTATCCACCTGAGGTCTGCGTAGCGACGCGATTTCACCTGAGCGCATACCAGTTTCCAGAGCGATGCCAACGATCCACCCAAGCATTGGATTGCTATGCCGATTCACCTCTGCGAACAGTCGCCGTTCCTCATCCGGCGAGAGCCTACGATTGCGACCCTCCCCGGGGCTTGGCTTGCGTATATTCAACACGGGGTTAAACGTCAGGCCCAACCCCCACTCCTGGATCGCGACCGTGAAAACGTGGCTCAGTAGAGCCAGCTCCAGGCGAACGGTGTTGTTGCTGGTCGTGCCTGCGCGGCCCGGCTCGTTAAGGCGCTTGTCGCGATAGTTGGCAATGGTTTCAGCGGAAAGGGCTGCGAGAGAATACTTGCCCAGATGCTCCGTTAGCTTTTTAGCCTTGGAGATCTCACCGCGTTGAGTCGTAGGCTTCTTTGTAGGTGTAATGTCGGTCAGGTAGCGCTTGAGCGCTATTTCCAGCGTCATGCGCTCAGAGCCGCTGCGCTGGATGTACACACCACGCACCATTTCATCTTCGGTGCGTCGTGACCAATCCTCGGCGTCGCGTTTGGTGCGGAAGGTTTTGGCATTGGTCGGCCATCCGGTTTTGCGGATGACGGCCTTCCAGGTGCCGGCAGGGGTTTTGACGATTGTAGCCATCTGAAGGACTCCAAAGGCGTGCAAGCGAAGCCGCACTGTACCTAATTTGTACCTTTAGACCATAGGACTGTATCTGAGGTGGTTCCGCCAAAAACACGAAAGCCGCGCAGTGCGCGGCTTTGAGTGTGGTGGGCCCACACGGACTCGAACCGTGGACCAAAGGATTATGAGTCCTCTGCTCTAACCAACTGAGCTATAGGCCCTCAGTAAGTGGCCGGATTATAACGAGGGTTTCGCACCAGTGCCATCTGAA
>Ga0213824_1001541_pt1 | contig 13088 bp, 17 predicted proteins | sample MC6MC0906MG_FD_179892 | JGI IMG/M metagenome (GOLD analysis project Ga0213824, IMG submission 179892) | Enriched soil aggregate microbial communities from Iowa State University, Ames, United States - MC6-MC0906-MG | ecosystem: Environmental > Terrestrial > Soil > Unclassified | place: USA: Iowa...
AATCTCACTTGAGGATGCGAGACCGTATATGAATGCGGGGGAATATAGTTGACCGTATTTCGCTATAATGGGCGCACAAAAGCAGGCGTACAGAAAAAGGGTGTTATTGAAGCATCAAATAAACAGGCTGCGATTGAAAAGCTGCGGAAGCAAGGAATTAATGCGCGTGAGGTACAGGAATCCACTAGTATTTTACATAAGGAGCTTGCGATTGCTCGAAAGGTAAAGCATCAGGACTTTGTTGTCTATTGTCGCCAGTATGCCACATTAATACGTGCTGGTATTTCCGTTGTAGAGGCTACCCAAATTTTAGCTGCACAAACCAAAAATAAGGTTTTGAAAAAGGCCTTACTTGAGGTGGAGGAGGATATTCGGAGCGGTACAGCCTTTTCAGATGCCGCAGCCAAGCATCCTAAGGTATTTCCAATTTTATTTGTTAATATGATGCGGGCTGGAGAGGCTACAGGAAGTATTGATGATACATTGGATCGACTAGCCAATACATTAGAGAAGCAGTATAGCATCAAGAAAAAAATAACATCGGCACTTACCTACCCTGCGATTTTATCCATTTTAACCATCGGAGTTGGATTATTTTTAATGGTCTTTATTGTACCAACCTTTATGGCTACCTTTAAGGATATGGATATGGAAATGCCACTGCTGACTGTAATTGTTGTTGGAATTAGTGATTGGCTTATCGCTAACTGGTATTTTGTGATTCTAGCCTTGGTGATTATCGTTGTGGGCTTTAACCTTTTATATAAAAAGAATAAAGAATTTCATTATTCAATCAATATTATGATTTTGCGTATGCCAATATTTGGTCCATTAATGCAAAAAAGCGTTATTGCTCGCATGACTCGAACATTAGCTACACTATTCAGTAGCTCTGTACCAATCTTAAATGCCTTAACCATCGTTGAAAAGGTTGCAGGCAATCCTGTTATTGCCAAGGTAGTTTTAGAGGCACGTGATAATTTAGAAAAGGGTGGCACCTTATCCGAGCCGCTTGAAAAAAGCTGGCTGTTCCCACCACTTGTCTCACAAATGGCTGCTATCGGTGAACGAACAGGCTCACTCGATTATATGCTAGAAAAGGTAGCAGATTTTTATGAGGAAGAAGTAGATCGTGCAGTCGACACCCTAAAATCACTTGTTGAGCCATTGATGATTTTAGTTTTAGCAGTGGTAGTAGGGATTATTGTTGCAGCGATATTCCTGCCAATGTTCAAGTTATATGAAAATATGTAATAGTAAAATCTTTAGTTTATTTTCCAGAATGTTAGAATTGATGGGTTTTCACTAGATCAATAAATTATGGAAGTATCGAATTGCCTATCTTTAAGAAGGAAGTACGTGTTGACACACTTCATATATAAAATATAATAAGGGGGAATTAACATGTTCAAAAAATTAATGAACAAAAAGCTTTTGAAAAATCAGAAGGGTTTAACGCTAATTGAGTTACTAGCAGTTATCGTTATTTTAGCAATTGTTGCAGCTATTGCGGTTCCTGCTATTGGGAATATTATTGAAAACTCACGTTATAATGCGGTGAAGGCAGATGCGATTAATGTATTAAATGCAGCAAATTTGTACTTTACAGATACACCAAATAAAACAACTGTCAATGTATCCGATTTGAAAAAAGGAAAGTATCTAGATACTGCTGGTAAATTTGAAGATTCTGAAAGTATCATGACAAATTATATTATAACAAAAGGTACTAATGGTCCAAATAAATTAGGTGCATCAAGTGTCAAATTTAGTGGTGATAAAACTGTTACTTTTATTGACTCAACAATTACAACTATTAATAAAGATGATACAAAGGGCAGTTCAATAGATTCTTCCAAAACAATCCAATAATTTGGTTAGTACTCCCAACTCCCCCAGAAATACGCATTCACCTGCATTTCTGGGTGGGAAATGGATGACTAATTAATTCGCCTATGAGGTAGCTTAAAAAGGGGGTCTTTTCACATGTTGAAGAGAAAGAAAAAATCGTATGTGTCCCTCGAATTGAAGGATTATGTTCTTCGTGCAATTGTGGCGGAAGGGCCTGATCCTTCACGTTGGCGGCATTATGAGCTGCCATTAGCACATGGCATTCTTGAAAATGGCATTATCCATGATGAGGTCGCTTTATTTGAAGCAATGAATCAAGAAGTGGTGAAATGGGTTGGCAAAAAACAATTGGCTCGTATGTTTGTGCCGGATATGTCTGTTCTTTTGAAAAGCTTTGATGTGCCCCATGACCTGAAGCCAGAGGAGCTTCGAGGCTATGCTGAAATGGAGATTGGGCACTCGATTCATCTCCCATTTCAGGAGCCACTTATTGATGTTTATGATGCTGATCCCCTTGACGGTAAGGCACAATTATATGCCGCGCCCTCAGAGGAAGTAAATAAGATTGTGGCAATGCTTCTCGATATTGCACTGGAGCCAGAGGCAGCGGATATACGGGCTCTTTGTAATATCCGTTTATTGCATTATTTACAGCTACTGGAGATGGATAAAACCTATTTAATTGCAGAATGGTCTATTAATGAGCTATCTATTAGCATATTTTCACAGGGCAATGTGGAATTTTTACGTTATCAATCAATTGATACGAATATGGAGCAATGGGAAAGCAAGGCACAGGGCGAATATAGCTATGATTTTCAATATAATGGTGAGCTAGAGGATTATCGGATGATTGTTATGGATCAGGTACTGGAAATTGATCGTATGATGAACTTCTTCCGTTTTTCTTTACATAAGGGTGAAAAAACGGTTGATGAAATCATTATTTTAGGGGACAATCCTTTATTACCAACTATTAGTGAGTTTCTACGTGCCAATTTAGGTGTTCCATTAACGGAGTTAAATGATCAGATGCTACAAAAGAAATTTCCGCAGTTTACAAGAGCGTTTTCCTCCTTGCTTGGACTAGCCTTGAAGGAGGTTAACGGATGATTCCAGAAATTAACCTCTTACCGAAATTAGAGAAGCGGAAAACCTCGCCATTGTTGATTTATATTATTCTAGCGATTATCCTTATTATTTTAGCGTTTATGACCTATCTATTTTTTGATGCTAGGGCGGCGTTAAAGGATTTATCAGCAGAAGAGCGACGTTTAGTGGAAAGGCAGGAGCAGCTTCAAAATGATATCGCAACAAAGCAAAGTCAAAATACTGGCTCATTAAAGCAATCTGTTCACTATGTACAAAGTGTTGCTTATCCCGTAACGCCATTAATAGATGAAACAAATGCACTGCTACCAAGCCCAAGCTATTTACGAAGCTATTCATTTGGTACGAACCAAGTAACAATTGAGGCAGATTTTGAAACAATGACAGCTATTTCAAAATATGTCGAGCGTTTATTAGCAAGTCCTTATTTTACAGATACCCAAATCGGCTCCATCACTAATTTTGATATTGAGCTAGAGGGTCAGGACAAGGACTTACCTGCGGAGGAAAAGTTTAAACAGATGCCACGTTACTCTGTGTCCATTACAGCTACAATTGACTTTATGTATCTGGTAGGGGGACGAAGCTAATGACGAAATTACTAAATAGTAAGAAATCAGGTTTATTACTGCTTGTTCTGTTGATAGCCTCCTTATTGTTTGCTCTCTATTATTATGTTATTTTGCCAAAGAAGGATGAGGTACGGGCGAAGGAAGCTAGTATTCAAAGCCTGCAAACTGAGATTAAAAGCTTAGAGCAATCCCTTACCTCCTTTGATGAGCAGCTAGAGGTTCCGATGCAGGAAACTTTAGAAATGCAAAAAAAGGTGCCTAGCGTAAGAGCGGTTGAGCAGGTATTGAGAGATATGGTGGAAATTGAAGAGGTGACAGGTACGCGCATGGAGTCGCTAACCTTTAATAATTATGATGAGCCTGTAGCGAATGCCAATGTGGATCAAACGAATACAGTTGCTGAGGCTGAGGCAAAGGTCAATGAGGAGAATCAAGAGAATACGGAAACTCCACCTGTTTCTACGATTGCCCAAGAAAATATTCCACCAGAGCTAAAGCTTGTAACCTTTACCTTTGATATTGGTGCCTTAACATTTGACGCAATGGTTACCTTTTTAAAGGAAGTGGAAAAGCTTGAACGTGTTATGAAAATTGATACGATTAATATGACCATCCCTGGTGAGCAAGAAAAGCTGGACAAAGAGGCTGATAATACCATTAAGGCTACTGTACAGATTACGACGTTCTATTACGAGGGACAAGAATAAAGATAGGCGCGCATACTTCATATGTATGGGCGCCTCTTAGTTTAGGAGGACATAAAAATGGAAATGGCTTATACCGTGACAGTATTTATTTTTGGGCTTGTTTTCGGCTCTTTTTTTAATGTTGTGGGCTTACGTGTACCAGTAAAGGAATCCATTGTGCGACCGCCCTCACATTGCACAAATTGTCAGAGACAGCTAACAGCCCTTGATTTAGTACCTATTTTGTCCTATGTATGGCTAGGAGGCAAATGCCGTAGCTGCGGACAAAAAATTTCTTGGATTTATCCATTCATGGAGCTTATTACGGGGATTTTATTTGCATTTGCTTATTGGAAGCTAGGCTTTACCGTAGAATTTTTTGTAGCCATATTGCTGATTTCATTACTTGTTATTATTGTTGTATCGGATTTTGCCTATATGCTTATTCCTGATAAAGTACTGCTCTTTTTTCTACCACTGCTTTTCATAGGACGTGTGCTTTCATCGTTAACCCCATGGTGGGATAGTGTGCTGGGTGCAGTCGTTGGCTTTGGCATATTATATAGTATTGCTGTGCTGTCAAAGGGTGGTATGGGTGGAGGGGATATTAAATTATTCTTTTTACTTGGGCTTGTATTGGGCACACTAAATGCACTCTTAACGCTATTTATAGCCGCTGTTATTGGAATGGTTGTAGGCATTATAGTGTTAAAGATACGGCAACAGGGCAGAAAGACGCCAATACCATTTGGTCCATCCATTGCTGCTGCGGCTATAGTTGTCTATTTTTATGGAGATGCCTTAATGAATTGGTATCTTGGGCTGTGGTAAGGAATAACTTACAATCTTGGAGGGGATAAAGTGAAGCCAGTAATTGGCATAACGGCCTTTGTGGAGGATGATTTGTCAGCAAGATTAAATGCTGCCTATAGCAATAGTATTATTGAAGCTGGGGGCATTCCGCTAATTATTCCTCTTGGTATAGAGGAGGATGTTGCACAAATTTTGTCGTTGACAGATGGATTATTGCTATCAGGAGGCTGTGATGTTCATCCATTTCTTTTTGATGCAGAGCCAGCACCTAAATTAGGGAGGGTACACCCTGAAAGAGATTCCGTAGAGCTTGCTTTAATCGAGGCAGCTTTTATTCGAAAGATGCCGATTTTTGGTATTTGTCGTGGTATTCAAATATTAAATGTTGCTCTTGGAGGCAATGTCTATCAGGATATGGAGAGCGAATATCATAGTAAAAAATTATTGAAGCATATGCAGCAGGCGGCTCGGGGCGTTGCTACTCACTATGTTACAGTTACACCTGATACATTATTAAACAGAATCACCGAAAAAGAGAAAATAGCAGTAAATTCCTTTCATCATCAAGCAGTTAATGTATTAGCTGAGAAATTAAAGGTTGCTGCCAAATCCAGTGATGGAATTGTAGAAGCGATCGTACACGAGGACCACCCATTTTGTTTAGCGGTACAGTGGCATCCAGAGGAGCAGGCGATGGCAGGAGATGAAGTATCAAAGAAAATATTTACTGCTTTTATAAAAGCAAGCCTGAAATTCAAATTAGAGGCATAGTGATTGCAAGGAATCCATATTAAAGTGGATTCTTTTTTTGTAAACCTCCTAAACAAAAGGAAGATGGCGAAAAATCTCCTTCGACATCTTCTTGCTTTATAGGGATATTTAATGTCCCCAATTACGCACAAACGCAGGAAGTAGGGGATGAGTAGGATTACAACGCTTCGCTGACGATAGCTCCAGCATTTCCTCTTCGTTATCATCAGTCACTGAAATAAAAACAAAAATGCTTTCGTCAATAATGCCCTCCTGCTTCAATTCATACATCGTATCACTCATTGCTTGATGAAGCATTTTTTTATGTTCAACAAATTTTTCGTCTTCGGTATGCAATATAATATCTAATAATTCACGACTTACCTTTTCCAGCATATCGGTTTCATCGTAATGTAAAAATTCATCCTTTAAAAAGCGATAATCTTCGGGATCGTCCTCATAGTTCTGCCCAATTTCAATAAGTGATTTTTCAGTTCCCATTGTTAAATAAAGGCTGCCACAATCACCATCTGTCACTAAAACAGCTGCATAAATTTGTTCATCGTTTAAGGAGCTATACATTGTCGTATAAGCCTCTTGCACAGCTTGCTTGATTTTTTGTTTCAAATAGATGCACTCCTGTAAACAAATAATAAAGTTGTAACCTGAATAACTAAAAAATGCTCATTATATGGGTTACATGCTAGCTTTATTAATAATAAAGTTGCAACCTAGAATTACAATTTTTCCCTGGATGTAAGATTCAAAAAAAATAATAAAGTTGTAACCTGGAGTTACGTCTTTCCATTAAGATTTATTATAGAATAACAGCGTGGAGAGGATAAAACATATTCATCCAATTAGACATGTTTTATTAATGATGTCCTTGGCACTATCAGTTGAAAGGTTTATGAACACCGTACCCCAATACCAACCATTTGGAAGTGGGGCATGGATATGTATGAATCCATTATCAAAACATGGTGATTTTTCCTTGCTTTGAACTAAGGCATTCAACTTTTTTAAATACTCGTTTTCCATTTCAAGTTGCTTTATACGTGCTTGAAGTGCTTCAGGTGAGCCTTCTACAGGAGGTTGTTTTGATGTTTCCTTTTTCATAGATGAACGCCCCTTTTTCTTTGATTGAAGGGCATAAAATCCTTGTGTTTCAAACTGTTTTCGCCATTTAATAATTGTAGATGACGCTGCTATACCAAAGATAGCTGCTGTTTCATTTGAGGACGTACCATGTTCAATCATGAAGTTTAGTACGTCTAGTTTAAACTGTGGTGTGTAGTTTGTATATGATTTTATAAACACCTCTACACCGTTATATTCATACTGTTTGACCCATTTGTGTATCGCTTTATCATCAACGCCAAGTGATTTAGCTATGGATAGATAGCTTTCTTTCCCATTTATAGCCCGATGAACAGCTTCTAGTTTTTCTTCTGCATTAAATTTAGCCATAAGAAAACTGCACCTCCAATTGTTAGATGTGTCTAACAATTGGGGTGCAGTTCATAAAGGATAAACGGCTTTTTATCATACATATTGAAAGGACTCATTGTTTTTATATGTTAGGCTTATACTCTATTAGCTACCATTTATCACTAATTAACAACTTTCACAATTGAATTACTTGTATACAAGGATGCACTATAATAATTCAATCCATCCATAATATCTGTAAAAAAGCCGTTGGAAGCACTTGTACCTACCAATACACCAGTTAAAATATTTCCAGTTGTATTTGGGCGATACACAGGTCCACCACTATCTCCACCCGTAGAAAAACCACTTGGGTTGTCTGGGGCTACTACAGAAACTTTTCTAGTTTTATTATCTGGCCAGCCACCAAGCATAGCGCCTTTTTGAATGACTCGACCACACTGTTTCGCTGTAATAATCCCTGCACGACACACGACTTGACTAAATGCTGGACTTGTAGAATCAGCAGCTGTTAGTGTATTGTCAAAGACTTCTGCTGTACTCGTATCTGTTGCTACTCTAATTCCATTCGTAGCATATCGCCCGCCACTTAAACCATTATCCATTATTTTCACTAAGGCAAAATCCAAGTTTATCCCCATTGCTTGGGCATGTTGACGACCTACATAATAAGAATTTTGAGTTACAAGTCTACCAGTTCCATCTGACGCTACAGTTCCGCTAAAGCAATGGGATGCTGTAATTAAAAAATAGTTTCCAGATTTAGCTGCTATTCCCGCTACAGAGCAATTACTATTATCAATAGCTATTCCTGCCCCCAAATTAGTCCAATTACCTGTTTGCGATTTATTAAGTTCCTTTTTTTCAAACTCTTTTTGTTCAAACTCTAAAATATCGCCATACTCAGAACTTAGTTTGATTAATAATGCTTCTTCTAAAGAATTATATGAAAATTTCACCTTCTCTTCAAAAATATCTGACACTAAAGAAATCGTAGGTAAATTCTCCTCTCCACCATAGTAATCTACTATTTCTTGATAAATTTCATCTTGTTGTTTAAGTAGATCTTTATGTGTATATGTTCCCGCTTCTACTTCAATTCCATTTGCACGAAGGTTGACCAAGAGTTGTTGTAAAATTTTGCTGGTAGGAACAACACTTTCTTTATATTTGAAATGAAGTTCTTCATTTTTATCAAAAAATAAATCACCGAAGTCATGTATATCCATTTGTGTTTGTGTCAGTGTCATAGTTAATGGTCTAGCCAGTTTATCAAACAACTCCCTTTGTGCCTCTTGTTTATAACTTATTTCCTCTGCATCACTTGATTGTTCATTAGCAAAAGCATTATTACCAAAACCCAAAAATGTGATACAACTAATAAGTGTTACTACCAAAGTAAACAATTTTTTCATAAAATAAACCCCTTTTAAAATTTTATTATCTTAAACTATCTATTGAAAGGATTCAAAAAGTTCAATTAGCTCTGGAACGCCTGAATCATTCATCGAATAATAAATTTTATCTGTATAAAAAAGACCTGTTTCAGTCGAAGGATAATACCATAAATCTACAAATTGCCTTGAATCATCCTTAAATATAATTTCAAGTTCGAATAAAAATCCTTCGTTTGTACGTTTCCCTAAGAATACACCTGCATTTTTCATAGCTTCTCTAATAATATTAATTTCAACCTCTTTATCAATGGTACGTGTAGCTAAATCATGTTTTACACCTTTACCAGTCACAATGATTTTGTCAATCTCTCCTGCAAACCGAAATCGTTCCTCTGTTTGTTCTTCCTCACTACAACTAATAAGAAACAACAAAATGAATAGAGATAACATCAGAAGTAAAAATTTCTTCATGATAACCCCCCAAAGCCTTTACTTACTTTGATTTTTCAATTTTTTCACCATTACTACTACCACTCTTCTTAACAGACTTTTGATCGTTAACCATTGAAGAAACTAATAGCCTCTCCAATCTCACGACCTCCTCGTCATTTGAAAACAATTCTTTACTACCATTTCTATAAAAAAGAATATCATACAAAAAATGAAATAACAATATTTTTCTGATTTTCCTTTTCCGACCAATAGATAAAAAACTGAAGGTACTGGAAAACTTAAAAATCCATAAAAACCGTAGTAACTATTGAAGTGACCCCTAAAAGTTAGACACGGTTATGTGAAATGATAATAAAGTTGTTTACTGGACAATAAAGTTCTTTACTTAGTAATTGTACATAGACATAAAGAATAAACTTTATCACTTAAATGAATTGTAAAAAACCCTTTTTGGTAAAAAACTTTATTAGTAATTATTAGCTTTGAGTGTAGGGAATTATTGTAATTCCAGTAAACAACTTTATTAGTACTTTCTTAATCATTTAGTTCGAAAAATTAGGGTTTTACTCATTATTAGTAAAGAACTTTATTGTCATTTCACACTTGTACATTTAACCAAGGAATATACTCTTCTAATTCTCCCTGGCCTTTCCCTGACTTTATATAACGTGCAATTTTTTCTTCGGTCCAACCACTCTTTCTTTTTGCCATATTCTACACAACCTAACTTTAAAAAATAAAAAAAATCGTATTTAAGGTAACAATTACCTTAAATACGATTATAAACAAATACCCTCAATAATATACAACTTTATTATTCATTAAAACCCTTTTATAGGTTACAACTTTATTATTCAGGTTACGACTTTATTATTTGAAAACAACTCCCTATGTAGATTGAATTTTGTTCTATGTATAAAATAAAGAAAAAGAGGTATATGCTCATCGGGGAACATATCATCCTCTTAAAATCATCCATTAATTTTATATTTTTTAGTGTACTCGACGATAAAGGCCTACAACTTGCCCTAAAATAGAAACCTGATTGACAATAATTGGCTCCATTGTGGAGTTTTCAGGCTGTAAACGGAAATGATTTTTTTCCTTAAAGAAACGCTTAACCGTTGCTTCATCCTCTTCTGTCATAGCCACGACAATATCTCCATTATCTGCTGTTGATTTTTGCTTTACAATGACTAAATCTCCATCTAAAATGCCAGCTTCAATCATGGATTCACCCATAATTTCTAGCATAAATAATTGATCCTCGCTTGTCCCATATGTATCTGGCAGCGGGAAATACTCTTCGATATTTTCAATAGCTGTAATTGGAGAACCTGCTGTAACCTTCCCTACAAGTGGGACGTGAATAACATTTTGCTTTTGAATAGAATCTTCTGGCTCTAAAATTTCAATGGCACGTGGCTTCGTTGGGTCACGGCGGATAAAGCCCTTTTGCTCTAAACGAGCTAAATGTCCATGAACCGTTGAGCTTGAAGCAAGTCCAACTGCTTCGCCAATTTCACGTACAGATGGCGGATACCCCTTTGCACGTACTTCTTCTTTGATAAAGGCTAAAATGTCTTCTTGTCTTTTCGAAACTTTTTTCATGATTGCTCACCTCTTTTTTCTTTTATTTCTACTTATTAGATAGTATAGCAGAATGCGAACACTTATGCAAACATAGGTTCGAAAAGTGTTTGACAAAAACGTTTGTTCGCACTATTATAAGAACATACATTCCGAACAAACATTCTAGAAAAGAGGTTATAATGATGAATTGGTTAAAGAAAAATCCGCATATCTCCATTTTATTAGGGGCTTGCTTACTGTTTACAGGATACCTTTACATAACAGATCCTGGTGAGGTGACTTACAAGGAAATACAAGTCGAGCATGGCGATAGCCTATGGTCGTTAGCAGAGCAATACCGTGGTAAAATGAGTAAGGAAGACTGGATTAAATTAGTAAAGACAGAAAATGAATTACCAGATGTTCAAATTATTGCGGGTAAATCATTAGTCATTCCAGTGGTGGGAAACCAAGCCAATCCCATAAACTCTATTGAAATTGCGAGAAATGAACCATGATAAATAAACAATCGGCTGTAATCTATTGCCGCGTGAGTACAGAAAAAGAGACACAAAGTTCCTCGCTTGAGCGTCAGCAGGAAGAATTAACGCGCTATGCCAAGGAGCAGGGCTATAATATAAAGGGCATTTTTTTAGATCAGCATAGTGGCTATGATGTGGAGCGAGATGGCTTACTCGAAATGCTTGATTTCATTAAAGAAGAGAAAATTCATGCATTATTTGTCCAGGATGAAACTCGCTTAGGACGTGGGAATGCCAGAATGGCTGTGCTGCATTTATTGCAAAAAACAGAAACGGATGTTTTCTCCATGCGGGATGCAGGACCTGTACAATTAAATGAAATGGATACAATGCTGCTAGAAATATTAGCGATCGTAGAGGAATACCAGCGTAGAATCCATAATGCTAAAATAAGGCGTGGTATGCGTCGAGCTGTGGAAAAGGGCTATAGACCTGAAAATAATTTATCGAATCGTGGAAATCCAAATGGGCAGGAGCGTAAGGAAGTCCCGATTGAGGAAATTATTAAGCTTCGAAACAAAGGCTTTACATTCGAGGAAATTGCCATGACGCTTCAAGGCTTAGGCTTTGATGTCAGCAAGGCAACAGTACATCGAAGATATCGGGAGCATCAGGAAAAGGCAATAGGTGAATAATGGAAGGTCAGTGGGAGTTTTTATCATCCCACTGATGAAAGAGAAGAGCATGATTAATACAAGCTCTCAATTATCACATTATCAGGTAGTTTAAATGGATTTTCTTGAAATGTTTTGTATAGTTAATTATACAGACATTGATTGGAACCGCATAATGACACAAAAAAGCACCCATTCAACTAAATAGGTGCTTTTTTTATAAATGTTAAATTGATATCATGTGATTTTATTGATGTTTCTTTACTTTCTAAAAAGTGGTGTACTCTACTTCCAAACTCGACATAGGAATTATTTACTTGTGAAACATTTTGGTTTTGAAATGTTTGGTTGCTGTTACCAGTTATAAATATTGGCACAATACATAATGGACAACTACCATCATCTTCAATCATAGAACCACATAGCGAGCAATACTTGTCTTCAAGCTCAACTGTTTGAACTTTGTCCTCCAAAAGATGTAATTCCAATGAAGACTTCAAATCATTAGGATTAGTTATTGCTAATGATTTTTCTTTCAAAGAATCATTAAATACTGTTGCAAATAAGGAGGTCTTTATTGGAACAGTAACTACATCATTACTCTTTTTGCTATTTGTAAAAATATTAAATGTACTGAAATTATTAATGTTTATAAAATCCACCTCATATTCCACACCAGAAAATTTCATGTATTTTTAATCCATGTTATCATTTTTAGTAAAACTGTTTTTTAGAAAACATCAATCCAAAACTTACATTCTCATCTACACGTAATGAGAGTCTAGTTAAGGACATAGACAGAGGGTTTTTACTAATTTACCACATGGCTTACAATATACCTTGTATAAAGGGCCCCCACATTTGCTATGAAAACCAACATATTTTGTTTCTTTTAGAGTACCAACATGGTTACACACAGCAAAAACGGTAATTTGTTCATCTCCAGTTATACTATCATGTACAAAAGCATCATGTTCGTGTTCTTCAATTGAATTTTCTGTGAATAAAGTGGAAGAAAAATCCTCCTTTAGTTCTTGATCTAACTCAGATGCTGATGCTTTCCCCATAATCCCAAATACAATAAATACGGCAAATAATGCTGTCAAGATGGTGATTATCTTCTTCATAATCCTAGCTCCTTTTTGTTTTTTAGGAATTGTACAAAACCTTAGTTATATAATAATACATTCTATAAAACAAATAAATGGTAATTTAGTTATTTATTTCTTTGTTTCTTAATTAATTATATAATTCAATTTTTATAAATTTGTAGGTA
>Ga0213824_1001543_pt1 | contig 13070 bp, 13 predicted proteins | sample MC6MC0906MG_FD_179892 | JGI IMG/M metagenome (GOLD analysis project Ga0213824, IMG submission 179892) | Enriched soil aggregate microbial communities from Iowa State University, Ames, United States - MC6-MC0906-MG | ecosystem: Environmental > Terrestrial > Soil > Unclassified | place: USA: Iowa...
GGTATGCGGCAGAGGGCAGCTCTTTTAAGGACGTATCTGTTCTCCAATCGCATCGCTCTTCTTGATGAGCCCTTTTCCGCTCTTGACATGATGACCAAGCGGGGGGTACATGAATGGTATTTAAAGGTGATGGATGACATTCATCTTTCCACCCTTTTTATCACCCATGATATTGATGAAGCCATTCTTTTGTCAGACCGAATCTGTTTGCTGACCGGATCTCCCGGCAGGATTACAAAGGAAATCGTCATAAAGGAAGCAAAACCACGGGATAAGGATTTTAACATCTCAAAGGAATTTATGGAATATAAGAGGGAGATTTTGAAGCATTTGGAAGGGATATGATTGTATGCGGGCTTTTTAAAAGCCCGTTTTTTTTGTCTAAACTAAGTTGAAAAAATTTCAGAGAACGAGTCGATATGGGCCGTGATGTATTACATATGTATTACATATTTAAAAATTGGGTACGAGAAAAAAGAGTTTGAGAACAATATAATTCCAGAAAAATACATTTTTTAATATTCTTATTAGGAAAATATTACACTTGGGAGATTTCGATTTTGGAGGGAAATTGGGACTGTGAATCAATAAAAAGTTTATTTGTAGAAGGGAGAAAAACTATGGGCAATATGACAAACAAGAATGAACGGAAGTCAACAAATGTTACAGGTACCAAAGACAAAATTTTGAAAATAATGGGGATAAGTATGGCAACAATTATGTTATCGGCGTGTACTGCTAATAAAGGAGAGGATTTTAAGGAAGTTTCACCTATAGCTGCGCAGGCGGAAACAGAAGCACCAACAACAGTGGCAGAAGTAGAACCAACAGAAGGAACTATTACAAAATCGCCAGAAGATTATATTAAATCTGTAATGGAATCTAGTGGAAAGGTAAATGACAATAAAGAACCTAAATGGATGGCATTTATTTGGAATGATATTACTGGAACTGCATATTTAAAAAGTGATGGCGATAAGGCTCAACTTCAGAAAGGCGAAAAGTTAATAATATATGTTCCTGGAGGTATCGAAAGCGCAAGCTGGTCCACAGAGGAAATAATTGAAAGGGATGTATACAAACCAGGTGAATGTCGTTATCTAGAATTTACATTTGTAGAATTTTCTGGGGAGGAAAAGTTTTCAATAGTTATAACGCCTAGAAATAAAGAGTTGGCGAGATTTGAATTTACTTTAGTTATGTCGTATAATTTCGAAAATGTTATTGAAACTCAACCATCTGTGGATAAAGAATTTTCAGAGAATATGAGCTATGATGATTGGTTTAATTCAGAAGATATGAAAGATGGTTTGATATTCCTTTGGGAAGGAGACACTAACGAAGGAAGAGGAAAGATTATAACTAATGGTGAAAGAATTTATAAAGGGGAAAATCAAAAAATTATATTTTCTACCATATATGGAATGTATACTTTTGATATCCTTACACCAGAAACTGTATCAGGGAAACCTTTTAAAGGTACTGATTTTGAAATGGCAGTTATAGACTCTGATAAAGAATTTGATGTTAACCTATTAGTAGAAGACAGATTACAGGGGACGGAGACAGAATTCACATTTACAATAGTTCCATAAATCGTAACTAGTGCCACTAGGGACAGTTCTAAATGACATACATAACATGCCATAAATTCAGCAAAAAATAAACACAGAGGCAGGGTAAGATATAATAGAAACGAGAAAGATTATAAAGTCATAATACCCCACAGAGCTTATTATTCTGTGGGGGTTCCCCCCGCGATAGTCGAGAAAACCGCTAGTGGGGGAGAATCGCATACACAAATGAAAGAAAGTGTAAGCAGGTAAGAACCAGAAGGCTCAATGTAGCAGGAAATCATCGGAGCGGAAAGCCTGATACTTTCTGCTGTAAAAATCATGGGTTAAGGCATTTGACAAATGCTTTAATTAAATAATAAAAAGAGGAAAGGAAATTATGCTAAGAAAGACGAAATGTATCTTAAGTTGGTTACTCACCGTATGTATGCTGATAATTCCATGTGGAATAAGTCGGGCGGACCAATTGTCAAAGTTGCCAGCACCTACAGGGTTAAAATGGAGTGAAGAAGTACCAGGCAATATTGAATGGATTCCAGTTGATGGGGTTGAAGGAGAATATTATTTTACTGTATATCGAAATGGAGAGAAGTATACATCAATCCGCCTGTATAACAGTTTCTCTGGAAAATTTGGGCTAAGTCAGGAGATTTTTAATTCAGGGCGATATACTTTTTCAATACGCTCTTCAGGTGATAATTTAAACAATGAAGATAGTGAAGATGTTTTTTGTGAAGATGAGTTTATATACAATAGGCCTAATGTTTCGCTGGGGAGAGTATCTAATTTGAAATGGTCAGAAGATAAAATTGGAGTTGCTACCTGGGAACCAGTACCAAATGCTGATTATTATGAAGCTAAGGTATATATATCAGAAGATGGCGGGATTAGTCGGCTGCATGTCGCATATGCTACAAATGATACCAGTGCAGATTTTTCGGATTATATAGATGTTTCGGCTGTTTGTTATTTTACAGTGAGGGCATTTAGTAATAATATTGAAAAAATAGCTCACGGGCCTTATCAGAGAAAAGTCAATTACTTGATTCAAGCTCCATTGTAAATGAAATATCTGAACAGCTAGACACTGCAATGCTGGCTTCTCCAAGTAATGCACGGGACTATGTTGCAAATGATATTGATATAGATGCTCTGGCAATTGCAATGCAAGCAAGTGAGGAAGTTCGAGATAAAATATCTACAATAGAAAGAGATTATAAGGATGAAAAAGCCATTCATTATGAAACCAATGTATATGATAATTTATTTAAAAAGTCGGAAATAACCGTTATTGGTGCCTGCTTAAATGTGAATGATGAAAACGAGGAAGATATCACGCTTGCAACGGGCAGTAATGCAGTTCGCAATCAGGTTTCCATGAACTTTAGAAAAGCTGAACCCAATCCACAATATACAGATTCATCTACATATGGAAATGCAATTGCAGTTGACATATCGCTATTAATTAATGGAGAAGAGTGTGAAAAGCTGGAAGTTCCTATTGTAATTAAAGTACCGGTACCAAATGATATTAAACCTTCAAGACTGGTTATCATCCATGAAAAATCAGCAGGCGATGAGCAAATTATCCCAAGAATAACATATGAAGATGGTAAGGCATATGCATGGATAACGGTAAAAGAGTTCAGTGTCTTTGTTTTTGCTGAGCAAGTGGATGATTCTCCAAGCGGGGATGAAGAGAATCATCCAGAGGAAACGGTAAATGGAGGGGATAAGTATCCCTCAGACGAAACCGGAAATAATTCAAATGGGAACGGACATTCTAGTAGTAGCAGTAGCGGCGGTGGTTCCCCAAGCAATTCCAAATCCAGTAAGGCACAAACTATAGCAAAGACGCAAACCATAGATGGAACCAATTATACATGGAAACAAAATGACACAGGATGGTGGCTGGAAGATTCATCTGGCAAATATCCAACAAATGCATGGGCGTTTAAAGATAATATCTGGTATTATTTAGGATCTGACGGTTACATGGTAACTGGCTGGAATTTTATTGATAATCAGTGGTACTATTTTCATGGAAATGGTGCAATGATGTACAGCGCATGGTTGGAGTATAATGGAAGTTGGTATTTTGTAGGCCAAAATGGATCTATGTATACTGGCTGGTTAGAGGTAAATGGCAAATGGTATTATTTAGACTCAACCGGAGCAATGATTGTTAATACAAGTACCCCTGATGGGTATTATGTTGGTGCAAATGGGGAGTGGATACAGTAAAACGTCCTGCATCGGGTTTCAGGAAGCTAAGAATTAAGGATATATAAGGAGTTGCTGCAAAAGTAGAGTGAATCTATTAGAGCAGCAACTCCTTTGCTATCTTCTTTTAATTAAAAAGTAGGGTTTACTATTTCATTCAACTGTGCCTACATTAAATACAAATCGAGTACAATAAAAATTAGTTTGAGAACAATATAATTCCAGTAAAATCCAATTTTTAATATTCTTGTATTAGAAAAATTAAAATTCTAATGGAGGAAGATTATGAAAGCAAAAAGGTCAGAAGAGATATTGTTTTGGAAGCCCGTGAAAGTGGGGATTTTTTTAGTTGCCTGTTTTGTATTTTTATCGATTTCAGCAACATTTGTCGCGTATGCTGGTACATGGGTGCAACAGGACAATAAATGGAAATATAAAAATGATGATAATACTTGGCTGACTGATGGTTGGTTTAAAGATACGAATGGAAAAAGCTATTATTTTGATGAAAATGGTGATATGCTTTTGGACACTAATACTCCGGATGGTTATTATGTTGGGCCAAATGGAGAATGGGATGGTGGTGAAAAGATTCAACAGCCCATTATGAGCATAAAGAGTAACAAAGGAAATCTATATTATAATGGGTTACGGTCTGTTCTTGATGACATTCCTTTATATCCGGTAGATTCAACTGGTGATACAGAACTGGATGAATTATTGAATCAGATTTTTACACAAATCATTACAGATGATATGGATACTCATGATAAATTGAAAGCATGTTATGATTATCTTATTCATAATACTCAATACGGAATGAATACAGTGTGGGGAGATGTATATGCGAGTGCCTATGGTGTACTGAAATACGGTCAAGGTGTATGTGATGATTATTCGGCAGCATTTGCAGTTATGGCAAGGAAGATTGGTGTACCTATGTACACAGCTATGGGTAAAACACATAGTTCCAACGGGAATTTCACTGGCCATGCATGGTGTCAGTTGGATTATAATGGGGTTACCTATATCTTTGATCCGGAGGTTGAGGATGTTATCTTCGGTTCACAAGGATATATTATGTATATTCGTTTTGGAGGAACAACGGCTCAATTGGCAGATAAATATCAATTCAGCAGAGTTCAGTTTGATTTTTCACAAAAAGCCGCAGGTAGGTCAAATTATAATGATGATGCAAATGAGTTAAATGATGATTTTTTGAATTGGTTTTTTGGGGGGATGTGAGCATATAATTAATGAAGTTAAAACAGAAGATTTAGGCATAGCTGGGGCGGAAAGATTTATGCAACAGTATATATACACTTGGTTCAGGAGACTACACAAAAGAAAGAACGGATTATTTAGCTGGTGAGACTATTGATAGTTTTGAAGCGGATTTGGCTAAATTAAAAGTAATAAGTAATTGCTTTAAATAAAATAGCTATGTTAATGGTGTGAATTTTTAGGCAACGTAAAGGAGAAAGAAGGATGTTTCAGGATTGTGCCAGCAGAAGTAGCCATGGTCACTGAATTTTCCTTCTTTTTTATATTAGGAAAAAGGATCGATGTCTGAATCAGACATGCTAAAAGAATGATAGCCCCTTTCGCTATTTCATTCAACTCCAACTGTATTCAATTCAAATTGAGTACAAGAAAAATTAGTTTGAGAACAATATAATGCCAGTAAAACACATTTTTTATATTCTTGTATTAAAAAAAATTTCTAATAGAGGGAGATCATGAAAGCAATAAGGTTAGAAGAGATGTTGCTTTGGAAGCCCATGAAAGTTGGGATTCTTTTAGTTGACTGTATAACATTATTGGAATAATGTGTAAAAAAATGGCGATAAATTATTCTTGCTTGTCACAACTAGCTATACTGTGTTGTCTAATTATATATAAGCCAAAAAAGGAGGATACAATTTTGCATACTGAAGAATTTGTTTTGGTAGAACGTGCAATTGGTGGTGACAAACAGGCTTTAGAGGAATTGATAGGTATTGTACAAGATATGGTGTATAATCTTTCCCTGCGTATGCTCGGCAATCCGCAGGACGCTGAAGACGCTTCACAGGAAATTTTTATCCGCATCATGACAGGCCTGTCGTCATTCAAAAAAGAAAGCGCCTTTTCCACTTGGGTATACCGCATAGCCACAAATTATTTGCTCAACTATAAAAAATCCATGTTTTCCAAATTGCCGCCACTTAGCTTTGAGTATTATGGTAAGGATATTGAAGCCGGATTTGTTGAAACCCACCAAGAAGTGTTGGGCGGTGTAGATGCAGAACTCTTATCGCAGGAACTGAAAATGTCTTGCACAAACGTTATGCTCCAATGTTTTGGTGCTGAAAGCCGCTTGATTTATGTACTGGGTATCATGCTAAAAGTGGATAGTAAGGTTTGTGGTGAAATATTAGGAATAACGCCGGAAGCCTACCGTAAACGTCTTTCCCTAATCCGGCAAAAGATGTCAGGATTTCTTAAGCAATATTGTGGGCTGGCCTCCTCTGAAAGGTGCGACTGCAAAAAAAGGGTAGGCTACGCTATTCAAAGCCGCCGTTTGAACCCTGCCAATTTGGAATACTCACGTCTGGAACAAGCTGATAAAGATATAGTATGTGAATATATACAGGCAATGGAAGAAATTGATACACAATCCTTTATATTTGCACAACTTCCAAGATACCGATCTCCACAAAAAGTAAAAGATTTTCTGCAAAAACTTCTCCATTCGAATAGTATAACAACCATTCAACAAACTCAAATATAAGGAGAGATATTATGCCAAGAATACCAAAACATAAAGAATTAAACAACACACGCCTTGCTAACTCTTATGGTGGTTGGTTATATTGTGAGGGGTGCAATAAGACTATTGGCTATATATGCTACGCCACTTATGACGTGATAATGTTTGAGTACAAATGTGAATGTGGGAATCATGGCAGTGTAAATATTGGGTTTGTAGACGATACGACTACCAAAGCCGCACAACCACTAATCACAATAAGAAACCGGCTTTGCTGCCCAGCGGATCAATCACCGCTACTTACAATTTTACACAAAAACCTTAAAGAATATAGATGTGAAATAGTTTGTAAAGACTGTAACAAGAAATATTTGGAGGAACAGACATTATGAAAATATTTTTGTTAACATTTCTTACAGGCGTTGTAGTTGGAACGATAGATATTCTGCCAATGCTCAAAATGCGGCTAGACAAGACTTCGATTTTGTCGGCATTTGTGTTTTATCTCATAGCTCCATTTATAGTTTATAACACAAATCTATTTGAGATAGTTTGGTGGTTGAAAGGCGGAATTATTACCCTATTGATGGCATTGCCGGTTATTATACTTGTTGCAAAAGACGGATTGCAAGCCGCAGTGCCAATTGCAGTAATGTCTGTCATACTGGGTACTCTCATAGGATTTGTTGGAAAGTTTGCTATTCAGGTTTCGCCCATTCAATGATTTGACATTTGATCATATCAGATTAGAAGCAGAAGCTGTCTTTATTTATACTATGTGAAGAAAATATCAAAAACATTATTGTAAGTATCAGGTTTATTTTGTATAATAAAGACAGAAACCACTATGATCAACTGCGGAGATTGTTAAATATGATAAATTTGAAAAATTTCAACGTTAAAAAAATGACGATCGGAGAAATGGCTAAAATCAATCACATAACAGAGCAGACCTTAAGACTATACGATCGGGAAGAACTGTTTTCTCCCGTATACCGGGATGAAAACACCGGATACCGTTACTATGACATTCGCCAAAGTGCCCAGCTGGATATGATCCGGTACATGAAAGCCTTGGGAATGCCTTTAAAGGAGATCCGGATTCACATGAAAAAGTGGGATATGGGACGGGTAAAACAGCTTCTCAGGGAAAACAGGGATGCCATCGATCAGAAAATCGTGGAACTTAACCTGCAAAAGCGCGCCATTGAACGGACGCTTGACAGTTATGACCGCTATGAGGCGGCTCCGCCCGATGGGGCAATTGTTATGGAGTACATACCAAAACGGCGGATGTATGTAAAAGAGACGAAAACGAATTTTTATGACTATGAAATCGATGAATACGAACGTCTCCTGCGCAGCTTAAAGGAGGATATGGGAGCCCGTAAGATATCTCCGTTTTACTTTGCCAATGCAGGGACCATATTAAATCGGGAGAATTTCATGAAGCGAAACCTGTATTCCACCCAGGTGTTTGTGTTCGTGGACCAGGAATACGTTGAGGAAGAGCTGATTACCGTCATACCGGCCAATTCCTATCTTTGCATATACTGTGACCGCTTTTCCAAAGAAAAAGAGTACATTGACCGTCTGCTGGCGACCATAGAAGAAAATCACTACACGGTAATCGGAGATTATATCTGTGAAGTCATTGTTGAGATGCCTCTTGACTATAAAGAAAGAGGCATGTTCCTGCGCCTTCAGGTACCGGTCCGTATGTCCTGATAATTCGTGATTTTGCTCCATTGACCTGATACCATCTATAACCTTTATAATGAAAGCATCAGGAGCTGTGCTCCAAAACAAGTTCTTATAAAGAAAGGATGACGATGATGATGAATTATGAAAAGGTTCGTGTGGTGCAGTATGGATGCGGAAAAATGGCAAAGTATATCCTAAGATATCTATATGAAAAGGGTGCGGAAATCGTAGGAGCCATTGACGTGAACCCTGATGTGGTAGGCATGGATGTAGGTGAGTTTGCCGGTCTTGGATTTCATATCGGTGTTCCCATCCGAAGCGATGCAGATGCGGTTCTGGATGAGTGTGATGCAGATATCGCAGTCGTGACTCTGTTCAGCTTTATGGAAGATGTATATCCTCATTTCGAGAAATGTGTTTCCAGAGGAATCAACGTGGTGACAACCTGTGAGGAAGCCATTTATCCATGGACCACTGCCTCCGCCATCACCAACCGTCTGGACCGTCTGGCAAAAGAAACCGGCTGTACCATCGTTGGAGCCGGAATGCAGGATATTTACTGGATCAACATGATTGGCTGTGTGGCAGGTGGTGTACATCGGATCGATCGCATTGAAGGAGCAGTCAGCTATAACGTGGAAGACTATGGACTGGCTCTTGCCGAAGCTCATGGTGCAGGCCTTACCCCTGAGGAATTCGAAGAAAAGATTGCTCATCCAACTACCTTGGAGCCTTCCTATGTATGGAACTCCAACGAGGCGCTGTGCAATAAGATGGGCTGGACCATCAAATCCCAGACGCAGAAGTGCGTTCCTTACTTTTATGATAAAGACTTATATTCCGAAACTCTTGGAGCTACGATCCCCAAGGGCAACTGCATCGGTATGAGCGCAGTTGTAACTACGGAAACCTTCCAGGGACCGGTCATTGAAACCCAGTGCATCGGCAAGGTTTACGGCCCGGATGACGGAGATATGTGTGACTGGAAAATTATTGGCGAGCCGGACACTACTTTCTTTGTTAAGAAACCGGCTACGGTAGAGCATACCTGCGCAAACATTGTAAACCGCATTCCAACCATACTGAATGCGCCGGCAGGGTTTGTAACGGTTGAGAAGCTTGACGATGTTCAGTACATGTCTTATCCAATGCATTTATATCTGGAAAACTAAGATTAAGAAGTATAAAATCCGCAGAGAAGTCAGACTCTGCGGATTTTTTATACAAAAAAAAATGACTGATCCGGCAAAACGGATATGGCAATCCCACAGGGGGAAATTATACCTTTTCTCATTGGAGGGAACATGGTATTATGAGGGTAAGACTGCTGTATTTACAAGCAGCCGGGAGCTTGCTATCTACTATAAAAGAATGGAAAATAACAGGAGGTAAGAGCATGGAGCAATTTGAGTACAAGACATTGTTTACCGATGCAAAGGGAATGCTTGGGGGAAAAGTGGACCAGAACGCATTTCAGAGAGAGTTAAATGAGTTAGGCCAGCAGGGCTGGGAGCTGGTAAATACGGTTCCTGCCGCTCAAAGTTATGGGAGCACACGGTGGATTATCTCAATATTCAAACGGAAGGTCGAGTAGGTCTGTAGCGTGACGAATGATGAGTGATATATAATGGATAAATGTGGAAATATAAGGTTTTATGCATGAAAAGGGGATAATAACCCCAATTACCATTAGAATTCAACTGTGAACCCTAATAAACAATCGAAAAAGCATGATAAAAATGATATAGATCAGCAAGCATGGATTTGCTTTCTTTCCTTATTAAGCTTTGACAATACCAGAAGTGATGCTATAATCAGGAGGCATATATTGAGACAGGATAACAAAGGAGAAGAAAAATGAAAGTTCTTGAAAAGCATCCCATGGTCATGATTGTAATCGGTGTCATAGGAATTTCCCTTTCTGCAATTTTTGTCAAATATTCCGACGCACCCTCCGTGGTAACGGCTGCGTACCGGCTCTTGTGGACGGTGGGGCTGATGACACCGGTGGTATTTGGGAAAGCCCAGGTCCGGGCGGAGTTAAAACAAACGAACGGGAAGACCATTGCATTATGCGCGGTGAGCGGAATATTTCTGGCTCTTCATTTTACGTCATGGTTTGAATCTTTAAAGCAGACTTCTGTGGCAAGCTCAACGGCAATTGTCTGTACGGAGGTCATCTGGGTGGCTTTGGGATTTGTCGTGTTCTTAAAAGGAAGGATTGGAAAAGCAGCCCTTTTAAGCATTGCCATAACCGTATTCGGCAGCCTGCTTATTGCCTTCTCTGATTATTCGGCAGGAGGAGACCATTTGTCCGGTGACGGGCTGGCTCTGGCAGCGGCAATATTTTCTGCTGTTTATACTCTGATCGGCCGGGAAGTGAGAAAAGGAATGTCGACAATATCTTACACCTACATCGTATATTTCTTCTGTGCATTGGTGCTTTGCATATTTACGGCAGCGGCCGGAATTCCTTTCCATGGTTATGGGATGAGTTCCGTGGTGGTGGGACTTCTTCTGGCTGTATTCTCCACCCTTTTAGGACACAGCATCTTCAGCTGGTGTTTAAAATTTCTATCTCCTTCGTTTGTATCGGCTTCCAAGCTCTGTGAGCCGGTGGTTGCGGCCCTGTTTGCTGTATTCCTTTTTGCTGAGTTTCCAGCACTTTTACAGATAGCCGGAGGCCTGATCACCATAGGCGGTGTGTTGCTGTATTCCAGAGTGGAGAAAAATGGGGAATGATTTTTCTTGAGATTCCGTATAAATAGTGTTACTCTAGAAGTTGTGGAATAATATTCCAAATATCAAGTAAAGGATTTATGGTAAATGAGCAGAAAAAGAAGTCATGCAGGTACGATGAGTAAGAGCATCCTTCTGGCAGTCCTATTTATGCTGGCAGGTACGACGATTGCACTGGCAGATGACGCTTCTAAATTTGTCCCGGGAACCAAAATAAACGGTGTTCTTGTAGGAGGAATGACAGTTGAAGAAGCGAAGATACAAATAGAAGGCTTTTATAGCAGGGAATATCAGCTCTCCATTAAGGAGAAGGGAGACGCTGAAGAAGTCATAAATGGTCCTGAGATCGGCTATCAGGTGGTTTTTTCGGAAGGGCTTAATACGGTTTTAGATGAGCAGAATGCTTCGGGGAGAGTGGCAGGTCCTGCAGCTGATAATAACTATAGCCAAAAGGGAGTAGTCAGTTATGATGAAGGAAAGTTAAAGGAAAGGCTGAATTCACTCTCCTGCATGAGCGGCGAGGGTATTACGGCTACGACGAATGCCCGGATTACTGACTGGCAGCAGGGAATTCCCTTTACGATACTTCCGGAAGTACAGGGGAACAGCGTAAACCTTGAAAAACTGGAAGCGTTGGTAAAGGCTGCGCTAAATGAGGTGTCACCCCAGATAAATATTGAAGAATCAGGCTGTTATGATACCATTACAGTCACCTCAGAAGATGCCGGATTGATTGCCAAACGGGATTCCTTTAACGGGATAAGGGCAATGGAGATCACTTATGTCCTTGGAGACGGCCAGTCAGAGGTCTTAAAGGGAGAGGAAATCTATTCCTGGGTATCAGGAATGACGGAAGGCGTTATAAATGTAAAGGGAGATAAGGTTACGGCTTATGTTAAAGGTCTGGCGGACAAGTATGATATACAAGGAAAGGAACGGGCATTTCGCGTTACAAATGGAAAACCCAGCCTTCTTCCTGGTTCCTATGGCCGTAAGATGGATCAGGCGGAAGAAACGGCTGCCCTTAATGCCATCATTCAATCGGGAAAAAGTCAGAAAAGGGAACCAAAGTATATTCAGACAGTGGCTGACAAAACTAGTGCCTGGGGCGGGACTTATGTGGAAGCAGATATGGCGGCCCAGCATGTTTACATGTATAAGGCAGGCGCTCTGGTATGGGATTCTCCCTGTGTGACAGGAAATGTTTCCAAAAATTACACAACTCCCGAGGGTATTTTCACCCTGTATAATAAGGAAACAGACCGGATTCTGCGTGGAGCCAAAAAGGCAGACGGCACCTATGAATATGAAAGCCATGTGGATTACTGGATGCCGTTTAACGGAGGGATCGGTTTCCATGACGCCAACTGGCGGTCCCGGTTTGGCGGGGCCATTTACCAGACAACGGGAAGCCATGGCTGTGTGAATCTTCCGCCGGAGAAGGCAAAGGTATTATATGGACTTGTTTATTCCGGAATTCCGGTAATTTGCCACTATTAAGTTAAATGTCCTGGTCTTGGACAAGAAAAAAAGAGAAAGCCGATTCGGGTTTTATATCCGAACCGGCTTTTATTCATTGTCGTTTTTTATTTGAAAAGATGCAGTCATCATTTGTAATAAAATGAGTGAAATTTATAACTGTGACAGTAATAAATGTTGAAATATGGGATCGTATCCGTATGCACGTGAAACTATTTACACGTTAAATGAAATGAAGTATCATAAGGCCATCAAGGATAAGTAAAAAGCGGTAAAGGAGAAAAACAATGAGAACATTTAACGTATGCATCGTCGGAGGGGGAAGTACTTTTACACTAGGTTTCTTAAAGTCATTTGTCAGACTTAAAGAGGAATTCACCTTAAAGAAGCTGGTGCTGTTTGACATCGATAACGACCGCCAGGAACCGATAGGAAAGTATGGTGAGATTTTGTTTAAGGAAAGATTCCCAGAACTGGATTTCTCTTACACAACCGATGTTAAGGAAGCTTATGAGGGAATGGATTTCATATTTATGCAGATGCGCTCCGGTGGACTTCCGATGCGTGCAAAGGATGAGCACATTCCGCTGAGCATGGGA
>Ga0213824_1001545_pt1 | contig 13030 bp, 10 predicted proteins | sample MC6MC0906MG_FD_179892 | JGI IMG/M metagenome (GOLD analysis project Ga0213824, IMG submission 179892) | Enriched soil aggregate microbial communities from Iowa State University, Ames, United States - MC6-MC0906-MG | ecosystem: Environmental > Terrestrial > Soil > Unclassified | place: USA: Iowa...
ATATTTGAAATCCCCCGGCAAATGCCAGGGCATGCTGTTGTCGACGCCGATCACGCGGTTTTCACCGAGGGCTGCGATCAGGCTTAAAGGGAGAGTTTTTTTCATGGCGACGAGAATACCAGAGCCACGAACCAGCGGTTATGCTCCAAGCTCACTTGCACGACAGGAAGACGCGTGACCGCACTGACCCCCCTGCAAAAACTCTGGCTGACGGAAACCGTGCGCCTGCGTGAAGAACACGCCGGCCCCCTGGAAGACCAGGAAGCCAATCGCCTCGCCCGCACGGCGGGCGGCGATCTGCCGACGCGCATCCAGCAGCGCGCCCTGCACCTGGCCGAGCGCGATGGCCTGACCGCCGCCCTCACGCGCTGGCTGCAAGGCGCACGCCTGGCGCTGGTGCTGCTGGCGGTGGTGGCCGTCATCAGCGGCGCGGGCCTGGCCTTTGCTGCGCTGGGCAACGGCTTGGCCCCGGTGAATGTGTTCTGGGCCCTGGGCAGCCTGCTCGGCCTGAACCTGATCCTGCTGTTGAGCTGGGCGTTGGGGCTGCTGTTTGCCGGCGAGCACGGCGCCAGTCTCGGGCGGCTGTGGCTGTGGCTCAGTGAAAAGCTTGCGCGCGATGCCAAGGCCGCCCAGTTGGCCCCGGCGTTGCTGCTGTTGCTGCAACGGCAGAAACTCAATCGCTGGGCGGTCGGTGTGCTGGTCAACAGCCTGTGGTTGCTGGCGCTGCTCAGCGCGCTGGTGATTCTGCTGACGCTGCTCGCCACCCGCCGTTACGGCTTTGTGTGGGAAACCACTATCCTCGGCGCCGACACCTTCGTCGCCGTGACTCAGGCCCTCGGCACCCTGCCCGCCCTGCTGGGCTTCAACGTACCGTCCGTCGAGATGATCCGCGCCAGCGGCGACTCCGCACTGAACATCGAAAGCGCCCGCCAGGCATGGGCCGCCTGGCTGGTCGGCGTCTTGCTGGTCTACGGCCTGCTGCCCCGCTTGATCCTAGCCCTGCTGTGCCTGTGGCGCTGGAAACGCGGGCGCGCCGCCTTGCATCTCGACCTCAACCTGCCCGGCTACAGCCCACTGCGCGAACGCCTGATGCCCAGCAGCGAGCGCCTTGGCGTCAACGACGCCGCGCCGGAACAACTGCACCCCGTCACAGGCGGCGTCAGTGCGCTGGAAAGCGACGGCGCCTTGCTCGTCGCCATCGAACTGGACGATCAACATCCCTGGCCGCCCAAGTTGCCGGCGAAGGTTAAGAACGCCGGCATCCTCGACAGCCGCGAATCGCGCAACAAGCTCCTGGAGCAACTCAGCCGCTTCCCGCCCGCGCGCCTGGCCATCGTCTGCGACCCGCGCCGCTCGCCGGACCGTGGCAGCCTGGCACTGATCGCCGAACTCGCACGCAGCGCAGCCGCCACCCGTGTCTGGCTGCTGCAAGCCCCGCCCGGCCAGGCGCTGGATGCCGAGCGCCTGGGCGACTGGCACAGCGCGCTGCAACAACTGGAGCTGCCGTTCGCCGACTGCGCGCCGTTGAACTGGCTGGAGACCGGTCATGACTAAGCCACTGAAACTCGCCGTGGTCGGCCACACCAACGTTGGCAAGACCTCGCTGCTGCGCACCCTTACCCGTGACGTCGGTTTCGGTGAAGTCTCCCATCGCCCCAGCACCACGCGGCATGTCGAAGGTGCGCGCTTGTCGGTCGACGGCGAAGCCTTGCTGGAGCTGTACGACACACCCGGCCTGGAAGATGCCATCGCCCTGCTCGACTACCTGGAACGCCTGGATCGCCCCGGCGAACGCTTGGACGGCCCAGCCCGCCTGGCGCGGTTCCTTGAAGGCAGCGAAGCCCGCCAGCGTTTCGAACAGGAAGCCAAGGTGCTGCGCCAACTGCTGGCCTCGGACGCCGGTCTGTATGTGATCGACGCTCGCGAACCGGTGCTGGCCAAGTACCGTGACGAACTGCAAGTGCTGGCCAGTTGCGGCAAACCGTTGCTGCCGGTGCTCAACTTCGTCAGCAGCAGCGACCACCGCGAGCCGGACTGGCGTGAAGCCCTGGCGCGCCTGGGCCTGCATGCGCTGGTGCGTTTCGACAGCGTCGCGCCGCCGGAAGACGGCGAACGCCGCCTGTATGAAAGCCTCGCCCTGCTGCTGGAAAACGCCCGGCCGCAGTTGCAGCGCTTGATCCTCGACCAGGAAGCCCAACGCCAGGCCCGTCAACAGAGCGCCGCGCGGTTGATTGCCGAATTGCTGATCGACTGCGCCGCGTGCCGACGCAGCGTGGTGACTGAAGATGAGCAACAAGCCATCAGCGATTTGCGCAAGGCGGTGCGTCAGCGCGAACAAAAATGCGTGGAGGCCTTGCTCAAGCTGTTCGGCTTCCGCCCCCAGGATGCCGCCGCCAGCGATTTGCCGTTGCTCGACGGCCGCTGGGGTGATGACCTGTTCAACCCGGAAACCCTCAAGCAACTCGGCGTGCGCGTCGGCGGTGGCATCGCTGCAGGCGCAGCGGCCGGAGCCGGGGTGGACCTGCTGGTCGGCGGGCTGACCCTCGGCGCCGCCGCCCTGGCGGGCGCCATCGCCGGTGGCGCATTGCAGACCGCGCGCAGCTACGGCAGCCGCCTGCTGGGCAAGATCAAGGGCCAGCGCGAGCTGACCGTGGATGACAGCGTGCTGCGCCTGCTCGCCCTGCGCCAGCGCCAGTTGCTCAAGGCCCTGAACCTGCGCGGCCATGCGGCGATGCACAGCATCAAGGTCGATACGCCCCAGGACAAGACCTGGCGCGAAGGCAAATTGCCGGACGCGTTGCACAAGGCCCGCGCCCACCCGCAATGGTCGTCCCTCAACCCCCAGGCCAGACTGAGCCAGGCAGAACGCCAGGAACAGGTCGGAGCCCTGGCCCAGCGCCTCGACGAGGCTTAAGCCGCCAGCAGCTGCCGAGCCTTGGCCTTGAGCACTTGCAGGTCGAGCACCGGCACGTGCATTTGCTTGGCCTGTTCGTCCCAGTGGCGCAGGCGCAGGCTGATCTGGCACAGCGGGTCTTGTTCAAAGGCGCAGGCCTCCTCGGCCGTCATCACGCCGCCCTGGTAACCCAGGGTGCGGCGGCTCGCCTCGCTCAAGCATGCGTAGTAGTCCGGCCGGCTGAACGTCAGGTAGCGCTTGGCCTGGACGTGGTACTCCACCAGCCTGGCCAGGCGCTCACTGAAGCCTGCGCGGCGCAAATAATCCGCGCCCAACCGTTCATGGCTGACCACGCCATAACCGCCCATGTTCTCGCCACCCTGGCCACACAGATGGCCGATATCGTGGAAAAACGCCGCCAGCACCACTTCATCATCGAAGCCTTCGGCCATGGCCAACTGCGCGGCCTGGGACATGTGCTCGATCTGCGACACCGGCTCGCCGATGTAATCCGCCGCGCCGTGCTGCTCGTACAAAGCGAAGATTGTGGCAATCGCCTGTTCCGGGCTCATCACGCCGGCCCCCACAGGGTTGTGATATTGCGCTCGGCCATCGCCGGCCCCACGCTCATGCCCACACCGGTGTGCATCAAGGCGGCGCTCACGCCAGGTGCGGCCTGCACAAATGAAAACGGCGCCGGGCCCCTGGCGCCGTAGACGCCCTGCCAGCGTTCCATCACCTGGATCCTGCAACCCAAGGTCTGTTCGGCCAACTCGATCATCCAGTCATCCACCTGCTCGGCGTTGAACGGCGAGGCATCGCTGCCGTAGTCGTGGGAGTCGCCGATGATCAGTTCGCCATGGGGCGTCGGGCTGATCAGCAGGTGAATCCCGTGCTCGTGCAAGTGCGGCGCCTCGCGCAGGATCTGCGCCTGTACCGGCGCGGCCTCAGGCAGGTCGGCAAAAGCGCCGTAGTGCACGCAACTGAGGCCGGTGAGCAAGGCGTGTTGCAGGTTCAGGTTGAACGCAGGCCGCGCGCGCAGCATTTGCAGGCGGCAGATCTGCGGGTTGAGTTCGGCGATGGCCTCGGCCAACAGGGTTTGATAATCGTGGCCGGAACAGACGATGACCTGCTCGCCACGAAAACTGCCCGCCGTGCTGTGCACCTGGCCCGGTTCGACATCGCGCACCAGGGTGGAGAAGTAAAATTCCACACCCAGTTGCTGGCTCAGGTAGTGGATCAGCGCCGGTATCGCCTCACGCGAATACAGTTGCTGGTCGTCCCGGCCATGCAGCGCGGCGCGGTGATGGCGGAACTGGCCGCCATACAGATCCTTCAACGCCGCGCCTTGCAACAGGTCGACGTTATAGCCGTGTTCACGCGCGCGGCCGGCGCAGAAGGCTTCCAGCAGATGCTCTTCGGCTTCGGTACGGGCGAACAGGTACGAGCCGTTGCGCTTGAGCTGCAGGCCGGCAACCCGAGCCCATTGCCCCCAGATATCACGGCTTTGCCGTGCCAGCTCAAGCATCGGCCCCGGCGGCTGCCCGGTGACCAGCGCCTGGCCGAAGTTGCGTACCGAGGCCCCCAGGGGCGTGGCGCTGCGCTCGAACACCTTGACCTTGAGCCCGCGCCTGGCGGCGGCGTAGGCGTGGGACAGGCCGAGGATGCCGGCGCCGATGATGAGCAGGTCGCTGTGGTGTGTCATTGAGTGATGTCCTGTTTTCAAGACCGCTATCGGGAGCAAGTAGCCCTGACGAAAACCTTACTGACCCGCCACCTTCTCCGACTTGCCGTCATAGCGCTTGCGCCACTCAGCCAGGATGCTGTCGCGGTTTTTCGAGGCCCAGCCGAAGTCGTTCTTGATCAACCGCTGCTCATAGTCAGCTGGCAATTCGGTCTGCGGCTTGGCGATCCCCGGCTGGGCGAGCACGGCAAAGTTGTCCTTGTACAGGTCCATTGCCGCTGTACTGGCGGAGAAATCCGCGAGTTTTTTCGCCGCGTCCACATGGGCGTTGCCCTTGATCACAGCGGTGGCTTCGATGTCCCAGCCCAGGCCTTCCTTCGGCAGGATGATGTCCAGCGGTGCGCCCTGGCGTTTCAACTGCACGGCCGGGTATTCGAAGGAAATACCAATCGGGAATTCACCCGAAGCCGCCAGCTTGCAGGGCTTGGAGCCCGAATGTACGTACTGGCCGATGTTCTGGTGCAAGTCGTCCATGTACTGCCAGCCCTGCTTCTCGCCGAAGGTTTGCAGCCAGGCGCTCACATCCAGGAAGCCGGTGCCGGACGAGGCCGGGTTGGGCATCACGATCTTGCCCTTGTACTCGGGCTTGGTCAGGTCTTGCCAGCTCACCGGCTTGGTCAGGCCCTGTTTCTCGGCTTCGACTGTGTTGAAGCAAATGGTTGCCGCCCACACATCCATGCCGACCCAGGCCGGTGGGTTGGCGGCGTCACGGTAATTCTTGCCGATCTTGTCCAGGTCCTTCGGCGCGTAGTTATCGAGCATGCCTTGCTGATCGAGGATCGCCAGGCTCGACGCGGCCAGGCCCCAGACCACATCGGCCTGCGGGCGGTCTTTTTCTGCCAGCAGCTTGGCGGTAATGATGCCGGTGGAGTCGCGGACCCATTTGATCTCGACGTCAGGGTTGGCCTGCTCGAAGGCTTTTTTGTAGGTCTTCAACTGCTCGGCTTCAAGGGCCGTGTACACGGTCAACTCGGTCTTGGCGAAGGCATTCAGGCTGAATGCAGTGAGTACGGCAGCGACCAGCGCCAGGGGCTTGAACATGGAGCACCTCCTTCAGGGATGGTTATTGGCCGGGCGCGGTCTGGCGCCAGGCTTGGGAGCGGCGCAAGGCGCCACGTGAAGCCCACGCCAGCAGCAGCGAAACGCTGCCTGAGGTGAACAGGATCAGGGTCGACATGGCCGCCGCGCCGCCCACATTGCCGGCGTCGTCCATGTTCAACACGGCGACGGCGGCGAGGATGGTGTCGGGGCTGTAGAGGAAGATCGCGGCGGACACGGTGGTCATCGCCGACACAAACAGGTAGCGCACGATGTCCAGCAGTGCCGGCAGGCAGATCGGTACCGTGACTTTCAAGTAATGGAGATACAGCGGCGCCTTGAGCGACAGCGCCGCCGCTTCGAACTCGGCGTCCAGCTGGCGCAGCGCGGTGGTGGCGGTCATCTGCGCGGTGGTCAGGTAGTGAGCAATGGTGCACACCACCAGCAGGGTCATGGTGCCGTAGAACACATGCAGCGGGTTGCCGCTCAGGTTGAAAAAGAACACGTAGCCCAGGCCCAGCACCAACCCCGGCACGGCCATCGGCACAAAGCTGAGCATGCGCAGCGCCAGGTTCAGGCCCTTCTGGCCCTTGGTCTTTTCCATCAGGTAGGCGCCGGTGAAGATCAATACGCTGCCGATCAACGCCGTGCACAACGCCAGGGTCAAGCTGTTGCGATAGGCCAGCCAGCCGCCGCCGGCCGTGTCTTCGAACTGGTAGTGGCTGAGCGACAGCGACAGGTTGTACGGCCAGAACTTCACCAGCGAGGAGTACACCGCCATGCCGAACACCAGCAGCAACACGGCACAGATCAGCAGCACGATGAGCAGGTAGCAGCCATCCCGTAAACGCGACGGCGCCGGCTGGAAGACCTGGGCGCGGCCACTCATGGCCTCGCCATGGCGACGACGCAACCAGGCATCGACGCCAAAGCTGAACAGCGCCGGCAGCAGCAGCACCATGCCGATCAACGCACCGCGACCGAACTGTTGCTGGCCGACCACCGCCTTGTAGGCTTCCAGCGCCAGCACCTGGTAATCCCCGCCCACCACCACGGGCACGCCGAAATCCGTAATGGTCAAGGTGAACACCAGGCAAAACGCGGCAAACACCGCCTGGCGCGTGGCCGGCCAGGTGATGCTGCGAAACGCCCGGGCAGGACTGGCGCCCATGCTTGAGGCCGCATCGAACAAACGCGCATCGGCCAGGGACAGCGCCGACAGCAAAATCATCAGGGCATGTGGGAAGGTGTAGATCACCTCACCGAGGACAATGCCCCAGAAGCCGTAGATGTTGTCCGAGAACAGCCCGCGCAACAGGCCCTGGTTACCGAACAGGTAGACCAGTGCAATCCCCGGCAGCATCGACGGCGCCATCAATGGCAGCAGCGACATACCGCGCCAGAGGGCCTTGCCGGGAATCAACGTGCGTTGCAGGGCGTAGGCAAACAGGTAGGCCAGCGGTACGACAATGGCCGCCACGCTGAGGGAGACTTTCAGGCTATTGCCCAGCAGCCAGTGGAAGTTGGCACTGGTGACCAACTCCCGTGCGGCGACCAGGCCACCGCCCTGCCCGGCCTCGCTGCTGAAACCGCGCCAGAAGATCGCCAACAGTGGCAGCAATACGGCGATGCCCAGCAGCACCAGCCAGAGCAGTTTGCCGCCGACCACGAAAATACGGTCGCCGGTTTCGGCGCGTGACGCTTGACGCGCCAGAGTCAAGACAGCGGCCATCTCAGGCAAACACCTGCAGGCTGCGCGGCGGCAAGGCTACCCAGATGTCCTGGGCGCCCAGGCGCGGCATGGCTTCCGGGGCCAGTTCGGCAAGCAGCGGATGGCCGGGCAGTTGCTCCAGCTCAAAGCTCATGCGGCAGCGGTTGCCGAGGAAAGTGATCTCGCGGACCTTGGCCGGGAACAGGTTCTCCTCATGCACCGCCGGGTTGACGCTGATCGCTTCCGGGCGGCAGAACAGCCGGCCGGACCTGGCCACGCCGGCGTCCTCGGCCAGGCGCATGTTCATCCCACCGACCTGGGCATGGCTGGCACTGTTGCGACTGAACGGCAGCCAGTTGCCCTGGCCGACAAACTCCGCCACAAACGGCGTGGCCGGGCGGTCGTAGATTTCCTGGGGCGTAGCGTATTGCTCGACCTTGCCGTTGTTCATCACGGCGATGCGGTCGGCCATCAACATGGCTTCGTCCTGGTTGTGGGTGACCATCAGGGTGGTGATACCCAGGCGCCGTTGCAGCTGGCGCAGCTCGGTGCACAGATGCTCGCGCACGCGGGCGTCGAGGGCCGACATCGGCTCATCCAGCAACAGCAATGACGGCGCCGGTGCCAGCGCACGGGCCAGGGCGACCCGCTGCTGTTGGCCGCCGGAGAGTTGGCCGGGGTACTTCTTTTCACTGCCAAGCAGCCCCACCAGTTCAAGCATCTGGCCGACGCGCTGGCGCACTTCATCACGACCGCTGCCGGTGAGGCCGTAGCCGATGTTCGCTTCGACGGTGAGATTGGGAAACAGCGCGTAGGACTGGAACAGAATGCCGTAGTCCCGCGCCTGGGGCGGCAGCAGGGAAACATCCCGATCACCCAGGTAAAGTTCGCCGCTGTCCTGGCGTTCCAGGCCGGCGATGCAGCGCAGCAACGTGGTCTTGCCGCAGCCGGAAGGGCCGAGCAGGCACACCAGCTCGCCGGCAGCCACGTCCAGTGACACATTGTCCAACGCCGTAAAGGCGCCGAAGCGTTTCTGGATACCGCGCACTTGCATCGGCGCGCCGGGTTGGGTCAGGGCTGTGTTCATGGTGGCACCTCATCAAACTGATGAAGGCGATGCTAGGCAGGCAATGCGTCGCTCTTATGGCAGGAAGGCAAAAGGCGGCGATAGTGGTATTCGCAGATTTGTGTAGGACGCTTAGCGGTAAGCTGCCTGGTCTACCGCAATCGGGAGCAAGCCCCCTCCCACACTTGACCGAGTTCCAACATGGAAATGCGGGCACCTGTGGGAGGGGGCTTGCCCCCGATTGGTCCCCAAAGCCACTAAAAGGCTTTAGATCGGCGACATTTCCTGCGCCAACCCCAGAAACGCCGCCGGCAGACGAGCGCCTTTTCTTTCCTTGAGGCAGTACAGGTACTCGGGAATCTGCGGCGCATGCTCGAGGGTCAGCACCTTCAGCTGCGGGTCATGGGGCACTTCCTGGCGGGCGATGATGCTGATGCCGATATTGCGCAGCACCGCTTCGCGGATCGATTCACGGCTGCCGATTTCCAGCAGTGGCCCGTAACTCACGCCGGCGCCTTGCAGCATCTCTTCCGTAAGCCGTCGCGTGGTGGAGCCGGCTTCACGCATCAACAACGTATGCCCGACCAAGGCACTCAGCGGCACATGGTCGAGCTTGGCCAGTGGGTGGTTGCGGTGTACCGCCAGCACCAACGGGTCGGTGCCCAGTACACGACGGATCAGGCGCGGGTCTTCGAGCAACTGCGAGGACGCAGCGACATCGACGCGGTAGTCATCCAAGGCTTCAAGCACCTGCTGGGAGTTGCCGATTTCCACCGACACCTCCACCTGCGGCAGGCGTTCGCGAAAGGCTTTGACCAGGTCGAGGATGTAGTACGGTGCCGTGGCGGCAATCCTCAGCGCACCCTGGACCTGGCCGCTGTTGCGCAGGAAAAACTCGATGTCCGCTTCCTGCTGCAACAGCGTCTTGACCATCGGCAGCAGGCGCGCGCCCTCGTCGCTGACGGTGAGGCGGCGCCCGCCACGGTAGAACAGCTCGACGCCGTACTGGCTTTCCAGGTTGCGAATCTGGGTGGTAACGGTGGGCTGGCTCAGGCCGAGTTTTTTCGCCGCCTGGGTGATGCTGCCCAGGCGGGCAACCATAAAAAACGCCTTCAGCTCGGCACTCAGCACACCACCCTCTCATCCTCTATTTGCGCAACAGGCGCAGGCCATTGAACACCACCAGAAGGGCCACGCCCATGTCGGCGAACACCGCCATCCACATGGTCGCCATGCCCAGGAACGTGACCACCAGGAAGATCGCCTTGATCACCAGGGCCAAGGTGATGTTCTGCTTGAGGATACTCGACGTTTGCCGCGACAAACGAATGAATGCCGGAATCTTGCGCAAATCATCGTCCATCAAGGCCACGTCGGCCGTCTCGATAGCGGTGTCGGTACCTGCCGCGGCCATGGCAAAGCCAATCTCGGCGCGCGCCAGGGCCGGGGCGTCGTTGATGCCGTCGCCGACCATGCCCACCCGGTGGCCTTGGCCGTAGAGGGTTTCGATGGCGTGCAGCTTGTCGGTGGGCAACAGGTCGCCCTGGGCCTGATCGATGCCGACCTGGGCCGCAATCGCCTGGGCGGTGTGGGTGTTGTCGCCGGTGAGCATCAGGGTCTTGATGCCCAGCTCATGCAGTTGCTGGATGGCTTCGCGGCTGCTGTCCTTGACCGTGTCGGCCACGGCGAACAGCGCCAGCGGACCGGACTTGTCGAGCAGCAGCACCACGGACTTGCCCTGTTTTTCCAGGGCGAACAGCTTTTCTTCCAGCTCCGGCGAACACAGGCCAAGGTCTTCCACCAGGCGGTGGTTACCCAAGTGGTAGGTCTGACCATTGATATCGCCGCGCACGCCGCGACCGGCCAGGGCTTCGAAGTTATCCACAACATGCACCGGCAGGTTTTTATCCACAGCCGCATTGGCAATCGCCAGGGACACCGGGTGATCGGAGCGCCCGGCCAAACTGGCGGCCAGGGCCGGGGCGCTGTCTTCGACAGTGGGGAACAGTGCCAGGTAATCGGTTTGCACCGGCTTGCCGTGGGTAATCGTGCCGGTCTTGTCGAGGGCCAGGTAGTCAAGCTTGTAACCGCCCTCCAGGTACACACCGCCCTTGATCAGGATGCCTTTGCGCGCTGCAGCCGCCAGGCCGCTGACAATCGTCACCGGGGTGGAGATCACCAGCGCGCACGGGCACGCCACCACCAGCAGCACCAGGGCGCGGTAGATCCAGTCGAACCAGGCGCCGGCCATGAACAGCGGCGGGATTACGGCCACGCCCAAGGCGAACAGAAACACGGCCGGGGTGTAGATTTTCGAGAAGCTGTCGACAAAACGCTGGGTCGGTGCCCGTGCGCCCTGGGCCTGCTCCACCGCGTGGATGATGCGGGCCAGGGTGGAGTTGTTGGCAGCCGCCGTGACCTTGTACTCCAGGGAACCGGCCTGGTTGATGGTGCCGGCGAAGACCTTATCGCCGACGGTCTTTTCAATCGGCAGGCTTTCACCGGTGATCGGCGCTTGGTCGATGGTGGACTGGCCGGCGGTGACTTCACCGTCAAGGCCGATACGCTCGCCGGGTTTTACCCGCACGATTGCGTCCAGCTCAATGCTTTTGACCTCCATTTCGACCCAGCTTCCATCAGCCTGCCGAACCGTGGCCTGTTCCGGTGTCATCTGCATCAAGCCACTGATGGCATTGCGCGCACGGTCCAGGGACTTGGCTTCGATCAGCTCGGCCACGGTAAACAGGAACATCACCATGGCCGCTTCCGGCCACTGGCCAATCAGGACCGCGCCAGTGACCGCGATGCTCATCAAGGCGTTGATGTTCAGGTTGAGGTTTTTCAGGGCGATCCAGCCCTTCTTGTAAGTGGTGAGGCCGCCGCTGAGGATCGACACCAGCGCTACCAGCGCAATCACCCAAGTGGGCGCGGCATTGGTGAAGTGCAGTACTTCGGCGCCCAACGCCCCCACACCGGACAACGCCAGCGGCCACCAATGCTTCTTGGCGGGCGGCTCGGCGGCCGGGGTGCCCTCCACGATCGGATCGGCCTGCATACCCAGGGATTTGATCGCATCGATGATCGGCGCGGTACTCGGCAGGTCATGGGTAACGCCGAGGATGCGGTTGATCAGGTTGAATTCCAGCTGCTGCACACCGGCCAGCTTGCCCAGTTTGTTCTGGATCAGCGTCTGCTCGGTGGGGCAGTCCATGGCTTCGATGCGGAAGGTACTCAGGCGCGAGCCGGCGGTGAGCGCCTCGCTCAACTGCACCAGCGCAGGCGCGGGCGTGCCGGAACAGCAGGAACCGCCATGGCCGTGATCGTGCACGGGGGTGAGTTTCTTCGGCCCATGATCATGGTCATGGTCGTGTTTGTGCGGGGTGTGAATGGAGTCGCTCATCAGGTCGCGTCCGTAAGGTGCCTGTTGCCAAGTAAAGACCCTGTAGCCACTATAGGGTCAAGCACCCATTTGGAGATTGCTGTAATGAAGATCGGCGAACTGGCCAAACTGACCGACTGTCCGGTGGAAACCATCCGTTATTACGAGAAGGAAGGCCTGCTGCCACCCCCGGCACGCACCGAAGCCAACTACCGCGTGTACACCCAGGCGCACACCGAGCGACTGATCTTTATCCGCAACTGCCGCAGCCTCGACATGACCCTGGAAGAGATCCGCAGCCTGCTCGGGCTACGGGACAGCCCCCAGGACCAGTGTGAAAACGTGAATGCGTTGATCGACGAGCATATCCACCATGTAAAAGCGCGGATTGACGGGCTGCTGGCGTTGCAGGAGCAGTTGCTGGACTTGCGCCAACGCTGTGGCGGTGGGGATCACTGCGGGATTTTGCAGCGACTGGAGGTCAACGGCGGTGTGGCCGCCAGCGAGGCCGAGCCCTCACACGTAGGCAGAAGCCACGGGCATTAACTCAAGCGAACACGGTTCAAATGTGGGAGGGGGCTTACACCCCGATGCGGAATTTCAGCCACCAAATACTTAGCTGGTCCACCGCTATCGGGGGCAAGCCCCCTCCCACATTGGACAGCGTCAGGCTCTAGATGGCGACATCGGCCTTGATGCTTGGATCGGCGTCATAACCCACGATTTCAAAGTCTTCGAACTTGTAATCGTAGATCGACGCCGGCTTACGCTTGATCACCAGTTCCGGCAGCTTCTTCGGCGTACGCGCCAGCTGGGTGCGGATCTGCTCCATGTGGTTGCTGTAGGCGTGGGTGTCGCCGGTGGTGACGATGATCTCGTGGGGAATCAGGTCGCATTGCTGGGCCAGCATATGGGTCAGCAGCGCCAGGGCGGCGGTGTTGTACGGCAGGCCGAGGAATACGTCGGAGCTGCGGATGTACAACTGCATCGACAGATGGCCGTCATGCACAAACGCCTGGTACAGCAGGTGGCACGGTGGCAGGGCTTGCTTGCCGTTGCGCGCGTTTTCCTGGGGGCTTTTGGTTTCGTCCGGCAGGTATTCGACGTTCCAGCCGTGGAACAGGATGCGACGGCTGTTGGGGTTGGTCTTGAGCGTGTGCACCATGTAGTCGATCTGGTTGATCGTGCCGCCATCCTTG
>Ga0213824_1001546_pt1 | contig 13029 bp, 11 predicted proteins | sample MC6MC0906MG_FD_179892 | JGI IMG/M metagenome (GOLD analysis project Ga0213824, IMG submission 179892) | Enriched soil aggregate microbial communities from Iowa State University, Ames, United States - MC6-MC0906-MG | ecosystem: Environmental > Terrestrial > Soil > Unclassified | place: USA: Iowa...
TGTGACCAATATGGATGACGACCATGCAAGTTTCCGTGAATTGTTATTAAAGCTTGATAAAGAGTTCGGAAGAAAGATCGCGCCGTTCCACCTCCCGATTCGTGAAAACGAAAAGTTCGTAGGTTTTGTTAATGTTGTAAAGATGGCAGGCCGGCGTTTTACCGTCAACAGTGATTATGAAGAATGTGAGATTCCTGAATATAGCCAGAAGAATCTGGGAATTGCCCGTGAAGCTCTTATGGAAGCTGTAGCAGAAACCAGCGAGGAATATATGGAACGCTATTTCTCTGGTGATGAGTTTACCATTGATGAGATTTCTTCTGCTCTTCGGGAACATGTAATAAAAGGAAATATCGTTCCGGTTATGCTTGGTTCCGGAATTAATGCCCAGGGTGCCAAGATGGTGCTTCAGGCTATAGATAAGTATTTTCCGTCTCCAGACTATTTCGAGTGCATTGGTGTGGATATTTCCACAGGAGAGCGCTTTACAGCAAAATATAATGATAATGTATCCCTTTCAGCCCGTGTATTTAAGACGATTGTGGACCCATTCATTGGAAAATATTCCCTGCTAAAGATTTGTACCGGTACCTTAAAGCCTGATTCCGCAATTTTTAACGTGAATAAGGATACAGAAGAAAAGGTCGGTAAGCTTTACGTGTTAAGAGGTAAAGAGGCCATTGAAGTTACGGAATTAAAGGCAGGAGACATCGGAGCCGTGTCAAAGCTTAATGTGACACAGACCGGTGATACCATTGCCCTTCGCTCCGCGCCAATCGTATACCATAAACCGGAGATATCCACTCCATATACGTATATGCGTTATAAGACCAAGACAAAAGGCGACGAGGATAAGGTATCAAGCGCTCTGGCAAAGCTGACAGAAGAGGATTGGACCTTAAAGGCAGTCACTGATACGGAAAACCGTCAGTCGCTCCTTTATGGCATCGGTGACCAGCAGCTGGAGGTGGTTGTAAGCAAGCTTTTAAACCGCTATAAAGTTGATATTGAACTGAGTAAACCGAAATTTGCTTTCCGGGAAACCCTTCGTAAGAAGGTAGAGGTCCAGGGAAAGTATAAGAAACAGTCCGGCGGACATGGACAGTACGGCGACGTTAAGATGACCTTTGAGCCTTCCGGGGATCAGGAAACGCCTTATGTCTTTGCTGAAAGCGTATTTGGCGGGGCAGTGCCGAGAAACTATTTCCCGGCGGTTGAAAAAGGAATCGCCGAGTGTGTCTTAAAAGGCCCCCTTGCCGCTTACCCGGTTGTAGGATTAAAAGCAACACTGACCGATGGTTCTTACCATCCGGTTGACTCTTCTGAGCTGGCCTTTAAGATGGCTGCAACCCTGGCCTTTAAAAAGGGCTTTATGGATGCAAATCCGGTTCTGCTTGAACCGATTGCCTCCCTTAAGGTTACGGTCCCGGATAAATTTACCGGAGATGTTATGGGCGACTTAAACCGTAGGAGAGGACGCGTTTTAGGAATGAATTCCAACCACAGCGGAAAGCAGGTCATCGAGGCGGATGTGCCTATGTCCGAACTGTTCGGCTATAATACGGATCTTCGCTCCATGACCGGAGGCATCGGAACCTATGAATATGAATTCAGCCGCTATGAGCTGGCTCCTGGAGATGTGCAGAAGAGAGAAGTGGAAGAAAGAGCATCTAAGATTGACAGGATTGAAGTTTAAATATGATATAAAGTGATAAAAACCCATTGCAAGCCTGATTGTAAGGCTCTGCAATGGGGTTTTTGTTATTACTGGATAAGGTTCAGGACTTAATTTGCTCGACGATTTCCTTATAATGGGCCAGTGAACGATCATACATAACCCAGCAGAAGAGGAATCCGGAATAATTGCGCTTTTTTCTGATCTGTGATAAACTGATACCAACTGGCAGGAGGTATGAGAATAGTGGAAGACAGAAAAAATGCATGGAAGGCGTTTTCGAGAGTTGGAATCGGATATGGAGCATTCCTTCTTGTAACGCTTGTTATACAGCTTGAGGTAGGAGTCATTACTCTTTTACTTTCCCGTTTTGGAATGAAAATAACCTTTGGAAACTGGTACATGGTGATCGTTTCCCTGTTGAATTACCTTGTGGGAGGAATCGTTGCCTACCTGATTATAAAGGATATGCCTGTTTTATGCAGGCCCAGGGCAGGAAAAGCCGGGGCAGGAATGCTGATTACCGGATTCCTGGTCTGTATGAGCGCCCTGTTTTTTGGAAACCTTATGGGCATGAGCCTTATGAATATTGTAAGTGCGCTGCTTGGAAAACCCATGGTCAACCCGGTAGAAGAAGTGATGAAAGGCTTAAGCACCTGGTCGATCTTTGTCACCATGGTGGTAATGGCCCCAATTTGCGAAGAAATCCTGTTCCGAAAGATCCTGATCGACCGGATCCGGCTTTATGGAGATAAAGCGGCGATCCTGGTATCCAGCGTTGTCTTTGGTTTAAGCCACGGTAATTTCTATCAGTTCTTTTATGCCTTTGGAATTGGCCTGGTGTTAGCCTATATTTATATTCAGACAGGAAAGCTTCGCTATACCATCATTTTTCATATGATTATTAATTTTCTCGGCTCCGTTGTGGCCCTTCATATAGCAGACAATCCGCTCCTTACCGTTGCCTACTCCATCTTTATGCTTGGAGCGGTTATTGTCGGAACCTTTTTGTTTTTTATGAATCAAAAAAAGTTAATGTTTCATCCCGGATTTATGGAAACCTGGGGCAAAGGGGCATTTAAAGTACTCTTTTTAAATATTGGAATGATCTTGTTTTTTATTGTTTCGGCTGTGACCTTTGTCATTTCTGCAGGCTAAAGAAAAAGAAAGAAGATATACGGTTGACACAATTCGTCAATTATGTTACATTTGTAGTTAGCAAAAATACTGTGATTAGGAATAGTAAGCTGTCTGAATCAAACAGAGAGCCGGCGGGTGGTGGAAGCCGGTTGGGGATGGCAGCCGAACTGGCCTTTGAGTAGCGTGCTGAAGGAAGCTCTGCTTTCTGTGTAGGCATTGCCGGTATCCCGACCGTTAAAGCGGGCGGATATGTTTTTTCATATCCAGTGAGAGCATACAAAACTGTATGAAATAGAGTGGTACCACGCGGTAGATCCTGCGTCTCTATGGCCGAATAAGCGGTCTGAGGCGCATTTTTTTATGCGCTCTTACGGATATTACTTTATCTGCAGGCATTTGATACAGGGAAAGAACCCTGACGTAAAAGGAGGAAATTTGTTATGGCAGCGTCATACAACCACAGCGCCATTGAAAAAAAATGGCGGGAAAATTGGGCAAAGAACCCCATCAATGTTGATGATGGAAAGAAGGAGAAATATTACTGTCTGGATATGTTCCCATATCCTTCAGGAAGCGGTCTTCATGTAGGCCATTGGAGAGGTTATGTAATTTCTGATGTTTGGAGCAGGTATCAGATTTTAAAGGGACATTATGTGATCCACCCTATGGGCTGGGATGCATTTGGTCTTCCGGCAGAGAATTACGCCATCAAGATGGGAGTCCATCCGGCGAAATCCACGGCAGAAAACGTGGCGAACATTAAGCGTCAGATCAATGAGATCGCGGCTGTTTATGATTGGGATATGGAGGTCAACACCACGGATCCCGGATTCTACAAATGGACCCAGTGGATTTTTGTTCAGATGTTTAAAAAAGGCCTGGCTTATGAGAAGGAATTCCCTATCAACTGGTGCCCATCCTGTAAGACAGGACTTGCAAACGAAGAAGTGGTAAACGGCTGCTGCGAGCGCTGCGGAACCGGAGTTACAAAGAAGAACTTAAGACAGTGGATGTTAAAAATTACCGCTTACGCTGACCGTCTGTTAAATGATTTGGATAAGCTTGACTGGCCGGATAAGGTCAAGAAGATGCAGTCCGAATGGATCGGAAAATCTTATGGAGCTGAGGTTGATTTTAAGGTAGACGGAAAAGAGGAGAACATCACAGTTTATACTACCAGACCTGATACCTTATACGGAGCCACCTTTATGGTGCTAGCGCCGGAACACGCTCTTGCCGCAGGCCTTGCTACTCCGGAAAATAAAGAAGCGGTTGAGAAGTATATTTACGACGCCTCCATGAAGTCAAACGTGGACCGTCTTCAGGATAAAGAAAAGACCGGCGTATTTACCGGCAGCTACGCAGTGAATCCCTTAAGCGGCGCCAAGGTACCTATCTGGCTTTCCGATTATGTGCTTGCTGACTACGGTACCGGTGCCATCATGTGCGTGCCTGCCCATGATGACAGAGATTTTGAGTTTGCTAAGAAATTTAATATCCCCATTGTCCAGGTTATCTCAAAGGACGGCGAAGAAATCGAAAACATGACCGAAGCCTATACCGATGCCAGCGGAACCATGATCAATTCCGGTGAGTGGAACGGAATGGAGTCCTCTGTCCTTAAAAAAGAAGCTCCGGCAATGATCGAGGAGCGGGGCCTTGGTAAGAAAACCGTAAACTTTAAGCTGCGTGACTGGGTATTCTCCAGACAGCGTTACTGGGGAGAACCCATTCCGATCATCCATTGTCCGCACTGCGGCAACGTTCCAGTTCCGGAAGACCAGCTTCCTCTCACCCTTCCGGAGGTAGAAAGCTACCAGCCTACCGGTACGGGAGAATCTCCGCTGGCAGATATTGAGGAATGGGTAAATACCACATGTCCGGTATGCGGCGCTCCCGCTAAGAGAGAGACCAATACCATGCCTCAGTGGGCCGGTTCCTCCTGGTATTTCCTTCGCTACGTAGACAGTCACAACGATAATGAACTGGTATCCAAGGAGAAGGCGAAAAAGTACCTTCCGGTGGATATGTATATCGGCGGTGTGGAACATGCCGTACTTCACCTTTTGTATTCCCGTTTTTACACCAAGTTCTTAAATGACATCGGTGTAGTGGACTTTGATGAACCATTTACCAAGTTGTTTAATCAGGGTATGATCAATGGAAAGAATGGAATCAAGATGAGTAAGTCAAAGGGAAATGTGGTATCTCCCGATGAGTTGGTGCGTGACTATGGCTGTGATGCTCTCCGTATGTATGAACTTTTCGTAGGGCCGCCGGAGTTAGATGCAGAGTGGGATGACAGAGGAATCGAAGGCGTCAGCCGTTTCTTGCACCGTTTCTGGAATCTGGTAGCGGAAAGCAGCGATAAGAATGTGGAAGCCACCAGAGAAATGCTTCGCCTGCGCAACAAGCTGATTTTTGATATTGAACAGCGTTTCAATCAGTTTAATTTAAATACAGTAATTTCCGGATTCATGGAATATAACAATAAGTTGATTGACCTGGCCAAGAAGAACGGAGGCATTGACAAAGAGACTTTGAAAGCCTTTGTGATTTTACTTGCTCCTTTTGCTCCCCATATCGGTGAGGAGCTGTGGCAGCAGCTTGGCGGCGAGAGTTCAGTATTCCACGCTCAGTGGCCAGAATGTGATGAAGAGGCCATGAAGGATGACGAGATCGAAGTTGCAGTCCAGGTAAACGGAAAGACCAGAGCAGTGGTAAAGCTTCCTGTAGATGTATCAAAGGAAGACGCCATTGAAGCGGGTAAGGCGTTGATCCCTGATAAGATAACCGGAACCATTGTTAAGGAAATCTATGTTCCTGGAAGAATTGTAAATATCGTGTGCAAATAAAACTGTCAAAACTTATAAATAAGCTGAAAACCTTGATTTTATAAGGACTGAACCTGTTATAACTTGTTATATCTTATTATGCTTTATTACCCACTTGGTGTAGGAATGGTGTAATGGAGTAAAGAAATTGGTGTAAAATCTAATAAAGAAGTTGAACAAATAAGCTTTAAAATAAGGGCATTATAGGCTATAGAAATATGGCTATAGTGTCCTTATTTAGCGTTCAAAAATGCAAACGTTCATTTGATGTAAAAACTTAAAAGAAAGGATAGCAACGCCACTATTGATATAATGTATGACAAGCTGGCATGTGTAAAGCAGGACTTCAGGGGAATGTATTTACTATTTCATGGATAGAGGGTCATTCTTATTCCTGTTGAGGCTTTTGATTCTAAGATAAAAGGATAGAAACAGGTATCTGGCCAAATGACAAAATAGGAGAATCAATATAATGTCAAATGGTACATAAAGGGGTAGAAGACATCTCTAATAATGTGCCCGCTATTATAGGTTTTGAAAATATTATATGGCTATCGAATGTTTTTGATTAAGATACTTAAAATTTAATACGTTGTTGTTATGAACGAGTAAGATTAGCATATAATTAAATTAATAAGATCATTTGAGGATAGCCATGGTCATACATGTTGTCCAGCCCGGTGAAACCATCTATTCAATATCAGAGTATTACGAAATCCCTGTTGACAGATTAATAATGGAAAACGGAATTACAAACCCTGAAAATTTAGCAATAGGCCAAACGATTGTAATTGTTCAACCCGAAACACTTTATACTGTCCAGGAAGGTGATACTTTGGAGAGTATCGCGGAGCAGCATGGGACTACGCCAATGGAATTATTAAGAAACAATCCCTATCTCTCTGACATGGATTTTATATACGCCGGTGAAACATTAGTTATAAGCTATCAGACAAATAGAACAAGAGCAATTGCCACTATGGGTTATACTTTTTCATATATAGACAGATCTGTTTTAATAAAAACACTTCCTTTTTTAACTTACCTGACTATATTCAATTATAGGACTACAAGTGAAGGTGAAATTATCTCAAGTGCCGATGATACAGAAATTATACAGCTGGCTAAAGCATATGGTGTTGCACCCATGATGTTTATTTCCACTATGACAGAAGAGGGGATCGTCAGTCGTGAAGTGACTTATAATATTATAAATAACCCTACTGTGCAGGATCGCTTTATAAATAACGCTCTTTACATACTAAGATCGAAAGGTTTTTATGGTATAAATATTTATGCAGAAAACATAACCAATGACAACATAGACAGCATTGCAGAATATTTGAAAAGAGCCTCTTCGATATTTCATTCAGAAGGTTATAAGGTGCTGATTACCATAACACCGGCTACGAATGTAGATATCCCCGGCGTCAATTTTGAAAAATTAGACTATTCAAAATTATCTGAATTTGTAGATGGAATTATATTTTCTTCTTATGACTGGGCAAGGTCTTACAGCTATCCAAGTGCGATTTTTCCGGTTAATATCTTACGAGAATTGATGGATTATGTGGTTAGTATAATTCCCTCCGAAAAAATTTTTCTAGGGGTCACTGCTCTAGGTTATGATTGGTCACTTCCGTATGTCCCTGGTGCCACAGAAGCTATTATAATATCTAATGATAGAGCCGTGCAAATTGCAGCAGAAAACGATATACCAATTCAATTTAATGAAGCAGCACAGTCATCCTACTTCTATTATATGGATGTCGATGGGATTTTGCATGTCGTATGGTTTAAAGATGCAAGAAGTTTTGACGCAAGAGCAGAGCTGGTAGAGGAATATAACCTGCAAGGTTTATCTATTTGGACTATCATGAGATTCATCACCCAGTTATGGCTTATTATCAATACTAAATATTACATAGAGAGGATTATGGGCATTGACTAAGAATTACCTGGGGTGATATGGTTGAGACGAAAGAACTTTTCTTATGAGGTAAACATTGTGGATAAAGCAACATTAATTGAAATTGACAGAACGATAAAAGAAAGATTACAAGCTACTCATGTAGCATATTGTAAATATCGTGTGCAAATAAAACTGTTAAATAAAACAATTTTAAAATAAGGACATTTTAGGCTGTAGAAATATGGCTTATAGTGTCCTTATTTAGCGTAAAATAATGTATGTAAAAAACCCCACCCATGCATAATGAAATGCTATTTATATTTTAGGGAGACAAATAATATCATTTAAATGTAAGCGATGATGTGGTAAAATGGAAATAATCGTGGAGTGATTTGGATTGTATATATTTCTTCCGAGGAGGAGTATGAATGAGAATTTATATGATGATGTAAAACTTAAATAATAACAGTTGAAAGGATGTTTTCATGTAGAATGGTAATAAGAAGAGCAGTCGAAGAAGATGTAAAGGCGATTATGAAAATTTATGAATATGCCCGTAAGTTCATGATAGAAAGTGGAAATCCAACACAATGGAGTCCCGCCTATCCAAATGTGGATGTAGTGGAAAGAGACATTGTAAACGGGAACTGTTATGTTTGTACTGAAAAAGAGACTATGGTTGGTACTTTTGCATTTATCATTGGGGAAGAACCTACATACCATACGATTGAACAGGGAAACTGGCATTGTGATATGCCCTATGGTACCATTCACAGACTGGCTGGGAGTGGACAGGTAAAAGGGGTATCGAAAGCTTGCTTTGATTTTTGTAAAAGCAAAACAGACTATCTTAGAATAGATACTCATGCAGACAATGTACCTATGCAAGCAGTTGTTTTAAAAAATGGTTTTAAAAAATGTGGAATTATCCATGTGGCGAATGGTGATCCAAGGATTGCTTTTGATTATTTATCATTAAATTGAAAAACAATCAAAATCAATATTTAGGAGGTCTAAATGAAGTCAGACAAAAACTGGGATTGGAAAAACAGCATGCCATTGATGCTTTGTACTATCATTGCAGTAGTCGGATTTATAATTGCTGCTTTGATTTTTGCAAACGTTATTGCTGACCGTCCAATGATGGGAAATTTTAGCGGTAGTATATCGAATGGCTATACATATCCTGAACTTATGGGAATTGATGATTTGAAGCAATAAGCAAGCAGTCGATGATTGGTTTGCTGAACAGAGTAAACAACAACTTCGCGTAAAATAAGCAGATTTATTTTGTAAAGTTAAATGAAATCTAATTTTCAGGAGGTATAGAAATGGAGATCCGCCCTCAGACAGTTATTAAAATGACAGTTGTAAAAAAGAATAATTATTGCCCCATCTTTGAAGAAGGTGATGAGATCATAATTAAAAAGCACTGCTTTGATATGAGTTTCAATAAATTGGAAAAGTACTGTTATGCTACCCTGGCTGATATATATCCCAAATGTAACAATTTAAGAAAGCAGCCGGTAGGATCAAAGGATACATTTACCTGCCGCGACAATGGAATTATTGAGATTGAATTAGAAAGGCTGGATGATGAGCCTTATGACTTCGAAAGAAGGGGTTAGAAAAACTGGAAAGAGAGTTACCTTATGACAGAATACATGAATGAGCCAATTAATTATGAGTTTACTGTACAGGATATTATTGATGAATATAAAAGTTGTGGAGACATCAGAAAGGTTGCAGGAATATATTGTTTGGAGAAAAAGTCGGTTAAGTCGATTTTAAAGAAGGAAGGAGTTTTATAATAAATCATGATTACACAATACAAAAAAACACCCATTAAATGGACGGTAATAACTTTGTTATGTCTTTTCTTATTAAACGGATGCTCAAGTACATCCAGCTCTGACCCCGGAACGAAACCGCAAAATGCCACAGAAATAGAAAATGATTCCAAGGGCGGCGAGGATTCTGCTGCACAGGCTCCCCCTAGTATCGTTTCCGAGGAGGAATCAGTTACTCAAGACCAAACTCCTTCATCGGAAATGGGGGGTACCTCTTTTGAGCTATATTTTGATTTGTTGGGTTCGAGTAAACAGGATTTGATCAACGATATAAGTGAAAAGCCGGAATCAGTCGACGAAGGTGGTTTGGAATTTAAAGAGACTGGAATTCGGGTATGGTTTAATACAGATACTGATGTAGTCAATCAGGTATTTACCCAACGGGAAGATTTAGACTTCAAAGGTGCTAAAATTGGTGATAAAATAGAAAGTTTTCAAAATGCCTTTGGGGAATCAATTAGTGATCAAAATGGCGACATGCACTTTAAATATAAAGAGGGTTATATATCTGTTATTTATGATACACAAACCCAAAATACCTTTGCCGTTTATCTCTTGAGCGAAGATTTTTAGGGTATTCCAATACGGTTAAATGGTTTGTAATAGGAATTGTTGTATTTTGTATGCAGATAACAAAAGAAGAAATTAGATTATAAAAGAATGGATCGATGTTTGATTTTATGAGATTGATAAAACAGAGAGGAGAATGAAATGGAACGTCAAAAAAGTTATGAGAAAACTCAGATGCTTATTTTCCTGGGAGTGGCCTTTGTATTACCATATATGCTGGGGATTTTAATGGGGATTGGCTATACGAAGGGGCTTGATGTATCGGTTTTTCCCTCAGCCCAGATGTTCTACCCTGCTTCGGGGGCAATACTTGCCGCTTTGATTACACACAAAGAAGATCCTCTGATTCCTAAGAGATTTTTTATTGGTTTTTTAATTCTTACGTTACTATTAGTTGTTTGTACGGTGTCAAGCATTCTTATACCTGGTGTGAGTTGGAACGCTATTTCCCAATATCTAATGATCCTTGGTTCTCTTATCGCTTGGATTTTACTGCTTACTGAAAAGAAAGATAAGCGAATTGCCTATGGATTGAAAGGAGGGCGTTGGAACGCAGCAGCTCTCATTGTTCTGCTATATTTCATTCTTTACATTGGCAGAACTGTTATCATGTATATTTTAAATGATCAAATACAAACCATGACTGAAATTATCCTAAAGCCTGTTACTTGGCTGATGCTAATAACATTACCCATAAACTATTTTTTAGTATTTACCGCATTTTTGGGAGAGGAGTACGGTTGGAGGTACTTTCTTCAACCTATATTGCAGAAAAAGTTTGGAATGGTTCGAGGTATTCTTATTCTTGGAGTTGCTTGGGGATTATGGCATTTACCCATTAATTTCTTTTATTATTCGTCACCTTCCGTAGGGTTTATAAGCTTAACAGGACAATTAATTACATGTGTAACATTGGGAATATTTTATGGATGGGCTTATTTAAAAACCGATAACATATGGACGGTTGTTATATTGCATTTTGTCAACAATAATTTAGTTCCGATTATTACCGGCAATTATACGGCGGAAGTTCTTCAAAATCAGGACATAACTTGGAATGGAGTAATTTTATTATTGGTGGTTAATTCACTGCTGTTTGCGGGTGTTATTTTTACAAGTTACTATAAAGACAATACTCGGAGACTTCCAACAATGGATGAACGTGTTAACCGTCAAATGATGAAATTGGAAGAGCAGGCGCAATGGGAAGATACGAAAGAATGAAGGGGAATAAGCGAATGGAAAGTAAAATTTTAATTGTATGAACAGGTCGGATTGGCATATATTAGAATTAATTAGATCATTTGAGGGAAGCCATGGTCATACATGTTGTCCAACCCGGTGAAACCATCTATTCAATCTCGGAGTATTACAAAATTCCTGTTGACAGATTAATATTAGAAAACGGAATTACAAACCCTGACAATTTAGCAATAGGCCAAACCATTGTGATTGTTCAGCCGGAAACAGTATATACCGTCCAGCCCGGCGATACTTTGAATAGTATTGCAGAGCAGCATGGCGTTTCGCCATTGGAATTACTGAGAAATAATCCCTACCTCTCAGACAGAAATTTTTTGTACACCGGCGAAACGATTGTTATAAATTATCAAACGAATAAAGTAAGAACAATTAGCACCGGAGGTTATGCCTTTCCGTATATAGATAAATCTGTTTTAATAAAGACACTTCCTTATTTAACTTATTTGACTATTTTCAATTATAGGGCTACAAGTGAGGGAGAAATCATCACCAGATCTGATGACACGGAACTTATCCAGCTGGCGAAAGAATATGGAGCTGCACCTATGCTGTTTGTTTCCACGATTACGGAAGAAGGATTAACTAGTCATGAAGTGAACTATGAAATTTTAAATAATCCTTCTATACAGGATCGCCTTATAGATAACGCTCTTCAAATACTAAAAAGGAAAGGTTATTATGGTATAAACATATATGTCGAAGACATTACCTATGACAACATAAATAACATTGCGGAATATTTGAAGAAAGCCTGGGATATTTTCCATTCAGAAGGATACAGGATCGTGATTACTGTAACACCTATCACGAATATTGATACTCCCTACGCCAGCTTCGAAAAATTAGACTATTCTAAATTTTCTGAATATGTAGATGGTATCATATTTGCTTCTTATGATTGGGCAAGGATTTATAACTATCCGAATTCAATTTTCCCGGTTAATGTTTTAAGAGAGTTATTGGATTACGTAGCCGGTATTATTCCTAACGATAAAATCATATTAGGAATCACCACTCAGGGTTATGACTGGACACTTCCATATGTCCCAGGTGCCACAGGCGCTGTTGTAATGTCTAACAATAGAGCAGTGCAAATTGCAGCGGATAACGATCTGGTTATCCAATTTAATGAGGCAGCACAGTCACCTTATTTCTACTATGAGGATTGTGATGGGACTTTGCATGTAATATGGTTTAAAGATGCAAGAAGCTTTGATGCAAGAGCAGAGCTGGTAGAGAAATATAACTTACAAGGTTTATCTATTTGGACGATTATGAGATTCGATGCTCAAATGTGGTTTGTTTTTAATATTCAATATTACATAGAGAAGATCATGGATGGTGTGACGAATCAATGGTATCGGCCAAGGGTCAGGCCAAAGTGCTGAATGATAAAATAAGGACATTATAGCGGATTCCTATTGGAACCGCCCATAATGTCCTTGTTCTTATTTTGTATTGCGCTTCATTAAGTTTTGGGAAAGCATCCGCAAGGTATCCATTCGTTTCCGCTCGTTAGGTGTCATGTTGGCGCTCATAATGGTAATGAGAAGATCAGTCTCTTCATTACTAAACTGAATGCCTTTTCGGCTTGCCTCTGCATTTAAGTTTAAAAGCGTTGGGACAAGCTGGTCTTTTGGAGTGGATTCTACCCGCTTTGCAAATTCGGTCAGCATGGAGAGCTTTTGTGGATTCATATTTCTAAGTCTGGGGTCTTGTTTCCAGTTAATGTTCATAGGTTGTTATTCGTCCTTTCTATGGGATATGGTAAGGGAGCCAGGGAGG
>Ga0213824_1001550_pt1 | contig 12983 bp, 14 predicted proteins | sample MC6MC0906MG_FD_179892 | JGI IMG/M metagenome (GOLD analysis project Ga0213824, IMG submission 179892) | Enriched soil aggregate microbial communities from Iowa State University, Ames, United States - MC6-MC0906-MG | ecosystem: Environmental > Terrestrial > Soil > Unclassified | place: USA: Iowa...
CCGAAAAAAGAGAAGTTATACTCTGCTACCTGTCTGCCATAGCTCCTTCACCTTTTCAGAGAGAATCGGTGTATCGTCTACAATTATTTTGCTAATTGATGATTTTTGTAATGGTGTTTGTATTTGCTCAATCGGAAGGATGTTTCCAACGATAATTAAAACAAACAAAATAATATATACTTCTAAAAATCCGAGGATTGCCCCCGCGAACGCATTGACCTGCTTTAAAACCGGTATTTCTGCAAACATATTTAACAAATTACCAAGTAATGAAAGTGCAATTTTTGTAATAATAAACAATATGATAAACGCAAGTGCTTGATAAAATACTGTTTCAATATTATTTGCATCAATCCATTCTGGAACAGATACGTTTTTATCAAATGGATACGGAATAAATTTCGCAAGCGCTGGCGCTAAATCTTTACAGTACCAGTATGCAACAAGGTATGCGATAATAAAGCTTGTTAACTTTACAAGTTGCAAAATAAATCCTCTGCGTAAGCCGAGGAAAAATCCCATAACAAGCAGTAAAATGATAATAATATCAATCATGTTATTCCATTCCTTTTTTTGTCATACTTTCTTTCAATTTCTCATGTTCTTCTTTTAATTTTATGTAATCGTGTATGACGTTTACCGCCGTCAATACCGCTAGTCTACTCGTGTCAAGCGAAGGATTCTTGGCATTGAGTTCGCGCATTTTATCATCCACAATCGCTGCTACCATGCGGATATGACTTGTACTTTCATCGCCAACAACTGAATATTGCTGACCATAGATTTCTACATTAATTCGACTTTTCTTTCCCTTTTGTTGTGACAACTCACCGGCCTCCAATCACGTACAGAATCCTAAAGTTTATCATACCATGAACCATCATAATATGGAAACAGAAAGAACAATCCGATATGATAAAAATAACAATATAAAAAAAGGAGCGACCATCTTGTCAAATTCTATCGTAATACAAACAAGTTCTACAGTAATTGAAGACATGAAACAACAATATAAACAAGCACTTAGCCCGAAAATTCCACAAGGCGGGATCTTCATGGCAAAGGTGCCATCTTGTACAATTACAGCGTATAAATCTGGAAAAGTAATGTTCCAAGGTGGACGTGCTGAAGTAGAAGCTGCTCGTTGGCAAACTGTCTCTCAAACACCTAAAACAGCTGTAAAAAAATCTGTCGATTCACACCGTTATGCTCCGCCATCTTCCATCGGTACAATGTCTATCGTAGGGTCAGATGAAGTTGGTACTGGTGATTTCTTCGGACCGATGACAGTAGTTGCTGTATATGTGGATGCGAAGCAAATTCCACTTTTAAAAGAACTTGGTGTAAAAGACTCTAAAAACTTAAATGATGATCAAATTACTGCCATTGCGAAACAACTTCTACACGTTGTTCCTTACAGCTCTCTCGTTCTTCATAATGAAAAATATAACGAGCTATTTGATAAAGGAAACAACCAAGGTAAGTTAAAAGCTTTACTACATAATAAAGCTATTACAAACTTATTAGCTAAAATTGCCCCTACAAAACCTGAAGGCGTCTTAATCGATCAATTCACACAACCTGATACATACTACAAATATTTAGCAAAACAAAAGCAGGTACAGCGTGAAAATGTTTACTTCGCGACGAAAGGCGAAAGCGTCCATTTAGCAGTAGCCGCTGCTTCTATTTTAGCTCGTTACTCATTCGTAAAACAGTTTGACGAACTAAGCAAAAAAGCTGGTATGCCACTTCCAAAAGGTGCCGGTAAACAAGTTGATATCGCCGCTGCTAAATTAATTCAAAAGCTTGGTAAAGAACGATTACCTGAGTTTGTGAAAATGCATTTCGCTAATAAGGAGAAGGCGTTTCGCTTATTAAAATAGTATCGACAAAAACAGGAGCCTACAAACTCCTGTTTTTTTGTTTCAACCTACTATTGTCCTTGTAATTTTGTTACAATTATAATATACAGATTATTCTAACATAGAAGGAGATTCCCATTGCTACTTCTTCAAATGATTCTAAATATCTTACTAGGCGATCCACACGAAAGACAGTTCGAAATTAGAGAAAACATTCAGTTACTAAGTGAACAACCAGCGTTCAACGATTTAATAGAGCGCTATGGCCGATCTTTCTTATTAAACTTTCGGATTCGAAGATTTATTGGGAAACACGATGCCCGCTTGTTAATACATAATCCAGCAAAACTACAACACTTCTGTGAGGAACTCGAATTTATGATTAGAAGAAAAGGATTGTTTACATAAGGAGGGAATTCATATGAACGCTGTAAAAGTTAAAAAGTTATTATATGTTTTCGTACACCTCGTGGGCCCACTTTCTTACCTCACTATTTCTACCATTTGGGGAGCTTTTTTCACTACTAAATCCACATTCGAAAATATATCTGATAATCTTGGTGTGACGGCCATCTATTACGTGTTCATAAGCTTACTGTGGTTTTTCTATTTAGATCGATTAGACAAAGATGTAGATAAAATCACAAAAGAGATTCATGATAATAAGAGGTAATACATAAAAAAGGAGAGCCGCCAAGACTCTCCTTTTTTATGTTAGCTTCGTTTCTGCTTCTTATTTGATGAAGATACTTTATGAGAACCTGTTTCATTTGTCGTCGTTCCTTGTCCTTCTACTTCTGGAGAACCTAGGCTTGATCTTGAATGATCTTTTTTCACTTTTTTACTCATTTATATTCACCCCTTCGCGTTACTTTTTGCTATAGGAGAATAAACTATACAATATACAAAATAAAAAGCGAGAGGAAATCCTCTCGCTTTTTTCATATTTTAGAACTCAGAAGAACCTGGAGTTCTTGGGAATGGAATTACGTCACGGATGTTAGCCATACCAGTGATGTACATTAGGAAGCGCTCGAAACCTAGACCGAATCCAGCGTGTTTTGTACCGCCGTATTTTCTAAGTTCTAAGTACCACCAGTAGTCCTCTTCGTTCATGCCTAGTTCTTTAATTCTGTCTACTAAAACGTCCATTCTTTCTTCACGTTGACTTCCGCCGATTAATTCGCCGATGCCAGGAACTAGAAGGTCAGTAGCAGCTACTGTTTTACCATCTTCGTTCATACGCATGTAGAATGCCTTAATGTCTTTTGGATAGTCTGTTACGAATACAGGGCGTTTGAAGATTTCTTCTGATAAATATCTTTCGTGCTCTGTTTGTAAATCAATACCCCATTCTACCGGGTATTTGAAGTCAGCACCTGATTCTTGAAGTACTTTAATTGCTTCTGTATATGTGATACGACCGAAGTCAGAGTTAATCACGTTGTTCATGCGCTCTAGAACTGTTTTATCAACGAAGCTGTTGAAGAAGTCCATTTCTTCTGGTGCATGCTCTAGTACGTATTTCATTGCATATTTCAGCATATCTTCTGTAAGATCCATTACATCGCCTAACTCAGCGAATGCAATCTCAGGCTCAACCATCCAGAACTCAGCTGCGTGACGAGTTGTGTTTGAGTTTTCCGCACGGAATGTAGGTCCGAATGTATAAACATCACGGAATGCTAATGCATAAGCTTCAGCGTTCAGCTGTCCACTTACTGTTAAGTTTGTTTCTTTAGCGAAGAAGTCTTTTGATTCATCAACTTGTCCGTCTTCACCTTTTGGTACGTTGTTTAAATCTTGTGTTGTTACGCGGAACATTTCGCCTGCACCCTCTGTATCACTACCAGTGATGATTGGTGTGTGAACATGTACGAATCCACGCTCTTGGAAGAACTGATGAATCGCAAATGCTGCGATAGAACGTACACGGAACGTTGCAGAGAATGCATTTGTTCTTGGACGTAAGTGAGCGATTGTACGTAAGTATTCAAACGTGTGACGTTTCTTTTGAAGTGGGTAATCAGAATCTGATAAGCCCTCGATATCAATTTTTTCTGCTTTAATTTCAAATGGTTGCTTCGCTCCAGGCGTTGCAATTACTGTACCTTCTACTTTAACTGAAGAGCTAAGTGGAAGTTTTGCAATTTCTTTGAAGTTTTCTAACTCTGTATCGAAAACGATTTGAACGCTTTTGAAGAAGCTACCGTCGTTTAATTCGATGAAACCAAATGCTTTTGAATCACGTAAGTTACGAATCCACCCTGATACTTGTACTGTTTGACCTGCGTATTTATCTGTATCTCTATACAGACTTTTTACTAATGTGTTTTCCATAGTGAAATTCTCCTTTGCTGATATATTTAAATACAAAAAAACCTTTCATCCATAAAGGGACGAAAGGTTAAACTTCGCGGTACCACCCAATTTGTCATAAAGACCAACTTTAACTCGTATGTAATACATACTTCCCGGTTTGTAACAGGCCGGATCCCCGTCTAAGTCTACTCTTGAATACAATCTTCAATTTCGGTTAGCAACTCCAAGGTGTTCTTCACATATACCGCCTCATCAGGCTCTCACCGTCCCTGACTCGCTTTGGATTATAGTATATACTACTTTTCCTTATCATCGTCTTTCATTTTGTTAAACTAAAATTAATGTACTACATTCGAGAGAAAGATGCAAGATGCCTTGATGTATATCGGCGATTTTTATAATATATCGAATTACCGATAACACTCGACAACCGCTCCAATAAAAAAATTGCCGGAATTAAATCCGGCAATTTTTAATTACTTACGTAACTCCGCACCAAATTTCTCTTCTACCGTTGTTAATACACGGTTATGTGCTTCTGTTACTTCTTCGTCTGTTAACGTACGTTCTGCATCGAAGTAGGTCATAGAGAATGCAAGTGATTTCTTGCCTTCTTCCATTTTTTCACCTTCGTATAAGTCAAATAGTGTTACGTCTTTCAGAAGCTCTCCGCCAGCTTCAGCAATTACTTGCTTCATTTCACCAGCTTTTGTTTCTGTTGTTACAACAACAGCCATATCACGTGTCATAGATGGGAAACGTGGAATTGCTGAGTAGTAAGTTTCCTCTGCGTCTGCACCGAATACTTTTACAAGAGATAGTTCGAATACGAATGTATTTTTCACATCTATTTGTTTTTCTGTTTCTGGGTGCAATTGACCGATGAATCCGATTACTTCGCCATCTAATACGATGTCAGCTGTACGACCTGGGTGCGTACCTTCACGTTTTGCTGGTGCATATGTGATTTGGTTGGCAACGCCTAGTACGTCGAATAATCCTTCTAGCACACCTTTCACAACGAAGAAGTCTACAATTTTCTTCTCACCTTGCCATGCATGGTGAAGAGCCAGACCTGTCATAACACCTGCAAGATGTTGTTCTTCTTTCGGAAGTTCTCCTGCTTCTGTTGGTAAGAAGACAGAACCTACTTCGTATAAAGCAACGTTATCGTTTTTACGTGCAACATTGTATGAAACTGCTTCTAACAATTGTGGCACTAAGCTTAAACGAAGTTGGCTACGCTCTTCGCTCATTGGAAGTGCAAGATTTACAGGAGCTTTTTCGTTTGGCTCAACCATATATTGTTTCGCTTTGTCAGCGCTTGTTAATGAATACGTGATTGCTTCATATAAACCAGCGCCTTCTAAGAAGCGGCGTACTTTACGACGTTTCGTTTGTGCTGATGTTAATTTACCACGTGTCATCGTTCCAGAAGGTAATGTAACTGGAATGTGATCATAACCGTACAGACGACCTACTTCTTCTACTAAGTCTTCTGAAATTGTAATGTCAGGACGACGTGCTGGTACATTTACATGGAATGTTCCTTCTACTTCTGTGAATGGGAATTTTAAGTTTGTGAACATTGTACCCATTTCACTTGCAGAAATATCTGTACCTAATACACGGTTGACTTTCTCAGCTGTAACAGATACTGTACGCTCTTCTACTTGTAAGTTATCAGCTTCTACTACACCTTCAAGTGCTTCACCGCCAGCGTATTTTGCCATTAAAGCAGCTGCATGTTGAATCGCTTCAAATGTGCGTGTTGGGTCGATTCCTTTTTCGAAACGTGCACTTGATTCACTACGAAGACCTAAGTCTTTCGATGTACGGCGCACAGTTTGTCCTGCAAAGTATGCAGACTCGATTAGAACGTTTACTGTGTCATTTGTAACTTCAGAATCAGCTCCGCCCATTACACCAGCAACAGCTAAAGCTTTTGTGCCGTTTGTAATTACAAGGTGGTGGCTTTGTAATGTACGTTCTTGATCATCTAACGTTTCAATTTTTTCGCCTTCTTTTGCAAGACGAACAACGATTTCTTTTGAACCTAATTTATCGTAATCAAATGCATGTAACGGTTGACCGTATTCCATTAAAATGTAGTTTGTAATATCAACTACATTGCTAATTGGACGAATGCCAGCTGCCATAAGACGAGTTTGCATCCAGATTGGTGATGGACCAATCTTTACGTTTTTAACCATTTTTGCAATATATAATGGGTTTTCTTCTTTCGCTTCTACACTTACAGAAATGTAATCAGAAGTTTTTTCTGCTGTTTCTTGTAAGTCGATAGCTGGAAGTTTTACTTCACGGCCGTAAATAGCAGCTACTTCATATGCAACACCTAACATATTTAAACAATCTGCACGGTTTGGTGTTAAACCAAGCTCAAGTACTTCATCGTGTAAGTTTAAAATTTCAAGTGCATCTGCACCAATTTCAGCGTCACTTGGGAAGATGAAGATACCATCTGCATATTCTTTTGAAACTAACTTTCCATCAATACCAAGCTCTTGAAGAGCACAAACCATACCGTGAGAAGCTTCACCGCGTAGTTTTGCTTTTTTAATTTTGAAGTTACCAGGAAGTACAGCGCCAACTTTTGCAACTGGTACTTTTAAACCTTTTGCAATATTAGCAGCACCACAAATAATTTGTACTGGTTCTTCTTCACCGATATCGATTAAGCATTTGCTTAATTTGTCGGCTTCTGGGTGTTTTTCACATTCTAATACGTGACCAACTACAACACCTTTTACACCTTTATTTAATACTTCAACGCCCTCTACTTCAATACCACTTTTCGTGATTTTGTCTGCTAGTTCTTGTGCTGTTACATCTTTAATATCTACATACTCTTGTAACCAACGATATGATACGAACATATTTATCCTCTCCTTCCCTTACGCTCGTTTGAATTGTTGTAAGAAACGTACATCATTTGTATAGAAATGACGAATGTCATCTACGCCGTATTTCAACATTGCGATACGCTCTGCGCCCATACCAAATGCGAAACCTTGATATTCTTTTGAATCATAACCAGCCATTTCAAGTACGTTCGGATGAACCATACCTGCGCCTAAAATTTCGATCCAGCCAGTTCCTTTACAAGTGCCGCAACCTTTGCCGTGACACATCATACAAGAAATATCCATCTCTACAGATGGCTCTGTGAATGGGAAGAAACTTGGACGAAGACGGATTTCACGGTCTTCACCGAACATCTTTTTCACGAATACTTGCAGTGTACCTTTTAAATCACTCATACGAATGTTTTTATCAATTACAAGACCTTCAATTTGCATGAACTGGTGTGAATGCGTCGCATCATCGTCATCGCGGCGATACACTTTACCAGGACAAATAATTTTGATTGGGCCTTTTTCTTTATTATTTTCCATCGTACGTGCTTGCACAGAAGATGTATGTGTACGTAGCAACGTTTCTTCTGTAATGTAGAATGTATCTTGCATATCACGTGCTGGGTGATCTTTCGGTAAGTTTAGTGCCTCGAAGTTGTAGTAGTCTTTTTCTACTTCTGTTCCTTCAGCTACTTCATAACCCATACCGATGAATACATCTTCAATTTGTTCAACAACTGATGTTAACGGATGGTGACAACCTGTTTCAACAGGACGACCTGGCAGTGTAACATCAATTGTTTCAGTAGCTAATTTCGCTTCAATTACTGCTTTTTCTAAGTTACCAATTTTGTCTTCTAGACGCGTTTGAATCGCTTCACGTACTTCATTTACTAATGCTCCCATACGTGGACGCTCTTCTGCTGATAATTTTCCCATGCCGCGTAATACTTCTGTAATTGGGCCTTTTTTCCCTAAATACGCTACGCGTACGTCATTTAAGCCCTTTAGCTCTTTCGCTTCTTCAATAAGCTCTAACGCTTTTTGCTTTAGCTCTTTTAAACGTGCTTCCATTTGGAACCCTCCTAATTTTAAAAATAAAAAAACCTCGCTCCCAAAAAGGGACGAGGTAAATTCGCGGTACCACCCTAAATTGACAGAACAAGTCTGCCCACTCATTAGTTATAACGATCAATTCTGACCGGAACGCCTTTACATATAAATGGTCCTGGCGTCAACTCCAGAGGTGAATTCACTTCCGTCTACCATAAGAATGCTTTCAGTCTATGGCACTCTCTCCCTATATGGCGATTTTGTAAGCTACTCTTCTCTATCAACGTTTTTCGTTATTTAACTTTTATTGTATGTTCATTACAAACATATACTTCAACTTATTATAAGAAGTTTTTTATTTGTTCGCAACCGGGCTTTGTAAATAATACGTTAAAATCCCTGCTGCAACTGCAACATTTAATGATTCTGCCCCGCCATAAATTGGAATATACAAGTTTTGATCAGTTTTTGCAAGAATTTCTTGGCGTACGCCGCTTCCTTCATTTCCTACAATTAATGCAAAACTTCCGGCCGGTGTTACTTCACCGTAAGGAACTCCATTTTCAAGAGCTGTTCCATATACAGGGACGTTATTTTCTTTTAACTTGTCTGCCCATTCTTCTAAGTTCCCTTTTACAATTGGTAAGCGGAAAATAGAACCTTGTGTAGAGCGGAGTACTTTACTATTATAAACATCAACGCATCCTTCTCCAAGCACAACGGCATGAATACCAGCTGCATCAGCTGTACGAATAATCGTTCCTAAATTACCTGGGTCTTGAAGGCCGTCTAATAAAAGAAACTTCCCATCAGTAAGAGCTACTTCTTTCTCATGCTTTTCACAAACAGCAAATACACCTTGCGTTGTTTCTGTTTCACGAAGTATTTTTACAATTGCTTCAGGCACAATATACATTTCCACATCATTAACTGTCCAATCTTTCGGAAGATCTGTCTGATCAGAAACGATAAGTTCTGTTACAACTCCCGCCTTTAAAGCTTCCTCTACTAAATGGAATCCTTCTACAAAAAATAAACCTTTTTTATCGCGCTCTTTTTTCGTCTGCAGCTTTTTCCACTGCTTCACACGCGGATTTTGTACTGAATCAATGTTTTTCATAATATGTATTTCCCTCTCTTCTTGTCTTATCATTATAGCCTATTTTTCATACATATTTACATAAAAAAGAACAAAAACTAACGTCAGTTTCAATTCTGAAGAAGAGGTGAAAATCATGAGTTTTAATTTACGCGGTGCTGTATTAGCGAATGTATCTGGAAATTCACAAGATCAATTACAAGAAACGATTGTCGATGCAATTCAAAGCGGTGAAGAAAAAATGCTTCCAGGTCTTGGCGTTTTATTCGAAGTCATTTGGAAAAATGCTGATGAAAATGAAAAACACGAAATGTTAGGAACACTGGAGCAAGGATTAAAAAAATAAACAATAAAAGGTCACCTTAGAAAAAAAACTAAGGTGACCTTTTATGTCTATAAAATTTTTCTTCTCCTAAACATTTCTACTTTACTAACGCTATCCCGATGGAGTACAATGTTCAAAATACATTTAAACCGATCGATTTTCTTATAGACACCATTAGATAAAAAGGAGTGAATGTTTTATGCAACGTATTACGCTTGAACAAGTTTTTAAACATCACATTACACAAAAATATGTAAACCGTTCTGGAATGGTCCACGCGATTGCTGTCGCTTACCATGCGTTTCACTTAGCGAAAAAGCATCATGCCTCAGTCGACGCTGCAACAAAAGCTGGTTTCCTTCATGATATCGGACATCACACATGGTACAGTGAGGGAGAATGGGACTATGACTTGTATAAAAAGAATGATATACATGCGATTAAAGGAGCCGAAAGAGCTCATAAATTGCTTATTAGATTAGGAGAACATCCGAAACTAGCAAAAGAAATTTCTGTTGCAATTCTTCTGCACACCGATTCTTTCCTACTAGAACAAACGCTTGAAAGAACACCTCTACAAAACGTTATTAAGTGGGCGGATGAAGCCGATGAAGAACCGGGTGGCGCACATCATTATAGAACGATTTCTTATGAAAAAGCATTGAAAGCTATCCAACAACTAGACCGATTGGTAGAGCGTGAATTGCAAATAGAGCAACAAAAATCGAATAACAAGGCAGAACATAGTTATCAATGAGAAAGAGGCATCACTACAGAGTGATACCTCTTTTATTATTTCCCCCTAAAAAACAAACGGAATATTTCAAATTTGAATCTTGTATGTAATATTTAAACGTAACATTCCAAATTCAAATCAACTATAATTTTATATATAAATATAAAGAGGTGATTTGAACATATGCAACCCGCTACACAAATTCCACACGAACAGAAAAACTCTATGTCATGGTTACAATTTCTTGGAGTTTTATTCATTCTCTTTCCGTGTCTCTCATTAATAAATATACTCTTTACATTTTTACCTATTGAGTTATATGGATACATTAACCCAGATACAAATAAACCTTTGCTTGAATCTATAAAAAATGCAAGTTATGAATTAGTTGCCCTACTTTTACTAATCGTATATATCATGAAATATAAACCACTGAAAGAACTAGTATTACCTACATTCGATTTTCGAGTTTTAAAATCTTTTCAGATGTACATCTATGTTCTCATTTATTATGTACTCACCCTGTTTGTAGATATGTTTGTACTAGATAAATTATTCCCTTCATCCGTACAAGAACAGTCTGATGCATTACAACTTTCAACACTAGAGCACTATCCACTTCTCTTACTTCTAGCTGGTGGGATTTTTACACCTATTTTTGAAGAGCTTGTATGCAGAGGTATTCTTCTTCGTTTTTTCGAAGAGAAGTTTACCTTTTGGCCAGCTGTAATCCTCTCAAGTTTAATTTTCGGTATTGCTCATACGTACTCTGTGGGAGTTATGATTAGCGCATTTATGACGGGAATATTTGCTTGTTTATTGTACAAACAAACTAAATCTATTATTCCAGCTATACTATTACATATTTTGACTAATGTAATCGCCTTTTCAACGTAAAAAAGAGGTATCATCCCGATACCTCCTTCATTCTTTTATAACAACTTCAAACGCTTCTCTCGTCACACTATCCCCTAGCTTTTCTAAGAGCCAATAACACATCATCCATACATTCCTATCAAATTATTCATATTTATTAACAATATCCAAAATAAACCTCATGTAGTAAAATATTACTTAATTAACATAAAGGAGTTTGCCTATGTTAATTAAGTAATATTTGGATGCTTTTTATGCCACTTCTCATGTTGTGCGGAATTGCTGGTGGTATTTTTTTAGTGGTAACCGGAATTATTCATCGTAAATTCCTTGCTATTTTAATGGGGATTATTTGCTGCTCATTCGTTATAATGCCTTTTATTTTTTTGAACAAAGGTATAAACGGAGAGGATGTTCTTCATATTCCAGCGGTTCTATATTGGATGCTTTTCTCTCTAGCTGGTTTATTAGCAGGGATTAATGGGGCACGTTCAAAAATTAAAAGTATACGTAATATGGGATCCATTATTTTCTCGTTAGGACTGTTCGCAGCTATTTGTTATCAGCTCATGTCTATGCCTGATTCATATTTCATTCATTAAGGAGTTATTACACATGGAAGTTACCGGATTGTTAGTTTGGATTATCTTAGGCCCTATTTTGATGCTATGTGAAGTCATCGTGGGCATTTTTTTAATTGCTGCCGGAATTAAATACCGGAAATTACTTACTTTTATAGCGGGATTGATTAGCATATCGCTTATCGTTGTTCCTATCATTTGTATAGGCTATGGAATAGATTTAGAGCGGATGCTCCCAATTTCAGGAACTTTATATTGGAGCTTCTTCCCTTTAGCCGGACTATTAGCTATTATAAGCGGGAGACAATTCACACATATCCGTTCTATGGGGATAATTTTGTTTATAACAGGATTATGCTCTTTGACTGCTTATCATCTTTTATATTTAACTACATAAAAAAGCAGGGAAATTAATTCCCTGCTTTTCTATTTGGTTTATTGCCTGATGGTAAGAAGAACGATAACACCCAAGCAATACCGGCTAATATTGTGGCAATTAAGAAGGCATCGTTAATACCGTTAATTGCAGATAACTTTGAAATTTGTCCGAATAATAGTTGCGTGCTCATCGCATCTCCTGCTTGAGCTGATCCGGCTAATGCCGCTAAGCTTTGGCCCATACCGTGTACTTTATCAACTAAAATTGGGTTTGACGTTGTTAACATATTGCCATAATCCGCTACGTGAGCAGTAGTTTGTTGCGTCATAAGCGTAATTAATATCGCCGTTCCAATTGAACCAGCTACTTGTCTTGACGTATTTTGCGTTGCTGTACCGTGAGAAATTAATTTCATCGGTAACGCGTTCATACCAGCTGTCATAATTGGCATCATAATGAATGACATACCAATTGAACGTATAATATAATCCATCATAATAACGCTATACGGTGTATCCATCGATAACGTTGTAAATTTATATGTCGCAAATGTTGTAATGGCTAATCCGACAATTGCTAACGGACGAATACCATACTTATCAAATAGTTTACCTGCAACTGGTCCCATAATCCCCATAATTAATGATCCCGGAAGGAGTAGTAGACCAGATTCCATCGGCGTAAAGCCGCGAATATTTTGCAGATATACTGGAAGTAATAACATACCTCCGAATAATGCCATCGTTACGATTGCGTTAATTACTAATGTGAAAGTGAACGTTGGATATTTAAACACTTGTAAATCGAGCATTTTATTGTCCGTTGTTAACTCTCTCCAAATAAATACTGCTAAACCAATGACACCGATGAT
>Ga0213824_1001551_pt1 | contig 12978 bp, 5 predicted proteins | sample MC6MC0906MG_FD_179892 | JGI IMG/M metagenome (GOLD analysis project Ga0213824, IMG submission 179892) | Enriched soil aggregate microbial communities from Iowa State University, Ames, United States - MC6-MC0906-MG | ecosystem: Environmental > Terrestrial > Soil > Unclassified | place: USA: Iowa...
CCGCCTTCCTCATGACTATAGAGCTTCACTGAGCCGCCCGCGCGGGTCACGCTGGCCTTGCTCAAAAACAGGCCGAGGCCGAAGCCTTTGCCCTTGGTGGTAAAGAAAGGTTTGCCGATCTGCTCGGCGATGGCCAGCGGCACGCCTGCACCATGGTCGCGAATGCTGATCGTCAGGTCATCCACATCCCAGTCCAGCCGGACTTCCAGGCCTTCGGGGCAGGCGTCGGCGGCGTTGTTCAGCAGGTTGAGCAAGGCTTGGGTCAGGTCCGGCGGTGGCGCCAGGCGCGGCACGGTCCCCTGCCCCAGCAGATGGAAACGGTAGCTGGCTTCGGGGCGCATCAGGTGCCAGCGGTTCAGGGCTTCGTCGAGCCACTGGGTCACGTCCTGCATCTCGACCGCCAGGCGGCGATTGGCTTCAGCCGCGCGTACCAGTTGCTGCAAGGTTTGCTTGCATTGCTTGACCTGTTCGCGCAGCACGCCGAGATCCTCTTGCAGCGCCGGGTCGTGATGGTCCTGGGTCATTTCGTTGAGCAGCACGCTCATGGTCGCCAACGGCGTGCCCAATTCATGGGCCGCGCCGGCGGCCTGGGTGGCGACGGCGAGCAGTTGCTGGTCACGCAGGCCTTCTTCGCGGCGAATGGCGCGCAGTTCTTCCTGGCGGCGCAGCTCTTCGGCCATGCGCGCGGCAAAGAAGGTGATCACGGCGGCAGACAGGGCAAAGCTCAGCCACATCCCGTAGATCTGCAGGTTTTCTCGGGCGATGGGGAACGTTTGCAACGGATAGAACCGAGCCAGCAGCAGGGTGTACAGGGTCAGGGCGATACCCGACAGCACCACCGAATAACGCCACGGCAAGGTCACTGCTGCAATGGTCAATGGCACCAGGTAATAAGAAACGAACGGGTTGGTGGAACCGCCGGAGAAATACAGCAACACACTGTGGATAAACAGGTCGCAGGCCAATTGCAGGGCGTATTCCAGCTCGGTCACCGGCCAGGTGGTGCGCAACCGAATGGCGGTAAACACACACAGCACGATGGAGAAACCCAGGGTCACGCCCAATTGCAGCCACGGCAGCGGCAGCAGGTCGAACCAATAGGCGAGCCCGACCGAACCGGCCTGTGCGGCCAGCACCAGGGTGCGGATGAACGTCAGGCGCCAAAGGTTCTGGCGGGTGGCGGAAGTCAGTTTTACGGCGGCGAGCATGAGCTCTCCCGATGAGCGCTGCAGGCGGATCGGCAGGAGTATAAACGAAGCAGGCGCCCTGGCATGGCGCGTGTGGCTCTTTGCCGCAGGCCGGGCAAATGACCGTTCGTCGGCGATTACCCGATGTGTAGCGAATGTGTAAACCCGAAGAACCCGACACCACCGTCTACAGTCATACCGATACGAACCCCATAAGGAGCTTCCATGTCTCGTTTCACTCGCAGTGCAGTTGTTCTCACCCTCAGCGCCAGCGCCCTGGCCAGCCTTCCGGCACTGGCCGCCGATGCACTGAATTACAACCAGATTTCCCTGCGCGCCGAGGTCAGCCAGGAAGTGGCCCGCGACAAGATGATCGTCACCCTCTACACCGAGTCCCAGAACGCCGACCCGGCCAAGCTCGCCGCCGAAATCACCACCACCATGAACAAGGCCCTGGGCCAGGCGCGCGAAGTCCAAGGCGTGACCTTGCGCCAGGGCAGCCGTAACAGCTACCCGATCTACGACAACAAGAACCAGAAGATCACCGGCTGGCGCGAGCGCGCCGAACTGCGCCTGGAAAGCGCGGACTTCCCGGCGCTGTCCAAACTCACCGGCGAGTTGCTCAATACCCTGAAAATGGAAAACATGGACTTCGCCATCGCCGACACCACGCGCAAGGCCAGCGAAGACGCCCTGCTCAAGGACGCGGTCGCCGCGTTTAAAGCACGCGCGCAACTGGCCACCGATGCGCTGGGCGGCAAGGGCTACAAGATTGTCAACTTGAACTTCAACACCAATGGCTACCCACAACCTTATGCCCGTGGCGGAATGATGATGAAGGCGGCCATGATGGATTCAGCACCGACGCCGGAAGTGGAGGCAGGTACCAGTCAGGTCAGTATGAGTGCTGATGGGGTGATTGAAGTCTTGCAGTAAACAGTTTGCAGCATTAGAAACGGCGCAGCCTCAAAGGCTGCGCTTTTTTTTGGACGGTTCTTATGTCGCCAATCAGCCCCCACACCGCCAGAATAAAATCACTACTCACATCGCCGCTCTCGAAGGCCATGCAGGCAAAGTTTCACTAACCGCAGCAGTAAGACTCAAATGGCAAGTGCCCCAACTCAGACAGCCATGAAACATGCTTACGCTGCTTGCGCGTAAAAAATTTCTTCCGCTCCATAGGAATAAGCTTAAGGGTTACGCTACGCGCCCAATCCAATTGTATAAAGGGAACTCGATGCATCCACGTGGCCACGTAACTAAAGTCACTGCCATCTTAGTTTGAAAAAATGTGGCTTTTTCGAGGTTCTCGGTACGATGCCTGCTAATGCACAGCAGTTTGAAATCATTGCCGCTTGGCAGCACATAGATGATCAACGATAGAGCTTAAAAACCACTAAGTAAATCGAGCCGCCAATGCAAAAACTGACTCCCCCCCCACTGCAATTTTCCTCGACAGCTGATCCTTCATCAACAGCCTACGCCCTGGATCCAAAAGCGTACTCCGCAGAACAAGAACCCGCGCGGAATCGAGTCCGTCGCTCAATCGCCCCTCCGGACCCGGGAGGCAATACTCCGCACGGCAAGAAGTTTTATATTGGCGGGTTAATAAACGGCCACACGCAAAAAAAAGATCTTAAACCAGGTAATTACAACGGTGTCATTTATGGGTGGCGCGTAACTCCGCCCAAGGACAGCGCTTCTATGCAAGAACGGGAGAAGCGTGTCAAAGAATATGCGTATCGCGTAGATTGGAAGATTAAGGATATCGAGTCCGGTAAAGAAGGCGAAAGGAATATTAAATACCAGGATGCTCGTCAATTCATGGAACCCGCAGGTTACTTCAGTGCTGGTTTGTTGGCAGCCGGATACGACCCGCATAAAAAAATCACGGTGACATTCGAGTCCTATGTAGGGCGGGGTACTCCCGAGAATTTAAGCGCCTCAGAAAAACGCACTTACTATGCATGGGAAATTGCAGCAGGCGCACTGCTGCACGATAAAGTAGAACGCGGTGGGCCGATCAACTTTAACTTCATGAATATCGACCCTAAAGACAGGAGTACGGTGAGTGACTTGGAATCGCTGGGCAAAAGCCTCCAAAATAGGTGGGAAACGACCGTAGCAGCGCCAATGCGAGACGCCTCGGGAGAACTGGCAAAAAGATCAGGAAAAGCAGACATCTATCTTCTACAGGGAAACTTACAAAGCCTGCGCAGTGTTAAAAGCGCATTCAACAGCCTAAGCCCTGAAGGTCAGGAAGCCATTAACCGGACATTGGATAAAAATGGGCAGGTTATAATCCCAAACATATACGGCTACCCACTGGCAGGGCATGCATTTATTCCTTACACCCCCTACGACGGCGATTACAACAATAGGCCCAACAAGGGAGTGATGGTCGACTTGAAAAACGGCATCATCCGCGAAATACACGGGGACAAGGACTTTGCCAGCTGGGCCAAAGACCATCGTGACAGCGTGCTTAAAAGTTTAAATACCAAGGATAGACAAGGAGGAAAAGACGCACATTGGCCGAAGGCAGGTGAAGTTCTCGACAACCTGATTTCAGGCGAAAATGCTCACCTTGAGGGGTATAAAAACTTGCTTTCAGACCAATCCATACCGGTATCTGAGGCATTTAATTACACTCGTGCGCGAGGCGCTGACTATCAACTTAAATATGGCGACCTGAACAACGGACTAGCCGATAAATACCAGGACATAAACACAAAAAATTCGGTATGGGCCGACCAGACAGAAGTGTTTGGCTCCTCGCAACAATCCTGGAAAGCAGCCAGAGAATTCTGGGGGAATACCTTCGGCTACGTTCCCGTCATTGGCAACGCTGGCAACATTGTCTTTGGCATTCATGATGGCACCTATGGCATGACGGCAGAGGATCGCGTTGGCGGAAATGCTGCGGCCGTGATATCGGGGCTGCAATTGGCACACGAACTGGTACCAGGTGCGGAAGAGCTTGGGGAAGGTGATCTGCCCGGCCTTTCTAATGCGCTGAATGCAGAACTTTACAATTGGAGGTTCAACCCTGAAACAAGCGATGTGGAATTGGTACGCCCACCCAAGGCTTCGAACACTATCGATGGCATGCCCGCCGAACCTGCGCCCGGTGGAGCAACAGGAGACATTCAGTTGCCACCGACTGGAGAAGTCGACCGGATACGCCCAAGCCAATCGGGAAAGATCAGCCAGCATGCAGTGCCGAACGGTGAGCAGGTGATTGAAAATGCCCCGCGCAACGCCAAAGGTATTTACCGGGTCAAGGGGCCAACCCCCGGGGAAGACCGCTGGTACATTCGTTATACCGATGCGACAGGTGTTCCCGAGGTCTATGAGATCAAAAGCAATTTCAAACTGAGCAACAACCGTGTAGAGATCATTGATCCCGGAACCCGAAAACAGGTGATGATCGTTCACTCTTTTGGTGATGGCGAGTGGGCGCCTGCCAAGGGAGATGGCGGCATCAGACTGCCTTGGAGACGTGCGCCCTTACCCGCCCCCAGCGATGAAGCAAGGCACCCTGCCAACTTCGCTACACAATTTCGCGACGTCGAAGGCAATGTGATGAAAGGGGCCGAGGCCGTCGATCAGTATTTGCAAATCAATGATGGAGCCGAGTTTGACCTCGCCACTAAAAATTTCCGCGATCCAAGCGGCGACAAAACGAAATTCAACGTTAACTGGTCAATCGACAAAAAATCCGACTTTGAAGTTCTAGCTGCAGAAACCGCCGGCCCCTCGGAATATGGCAGCAGCGACTATGCATCGCCCTTTATCAAAGATGTACGCCGTAACCCTTACATCATAAATAACGGGGAAAGTCGCACGGAAATCAACATCAACATGCAATTAAACGAACTCCGCCAAACAGGGAATGAAGTCTCGGCAGAAACCGCTGATCTTCTTATGAGAAACAGCATAGACCGCTTTGAAGCTGCCATTCCCGATCCGGAACTGCGTGCCAGGATCTCCGAAGTAGCCCACCAGGGAGCAACCGGGCCAGGTGTAGTCGACTTGAATAGCCATGCGGTTCTGAAAGAGCCTTATCTGTTCAGCGCTACGGATACGACCTTTCAAATCGATCACGATCCTTCCACCAACGTCACCAAGGTCAGCGTGATATCCAAAGGACGTCTCTTGAATCCGGATGTCGAACCCAGCGAAGTCAAGGGTGTGGACGTGTCCATCAAACGAACCTTTACCATCCGGGAGAGTAACGAGCTGGACTCTGATTATGCTATCGATAAACACGCCCCGACTACCTTGGAGACTTCCGTCACGCCGACTTGATCAACCGCACAAGCATGCCCTCTTTCGTTACGCAAAGAGTGCCCACGCTAACAGGGAGTGCTGTGGCAGTACTTATTCACTTCACGAGAACTGAAACCATGTACGCACCTTCAAGCAATACCATCTCCCCCATTCGGCAATACATCGACCCCGTTTCAAGCGGGCCGATAAACAACAGCGAATCAGCCGTCACGCGGGCGTCACAAGATACGCCTGGCCCGTCCACCTCCCCTCACGAAACAGCGCTGCTTAACGAATACCTGGCAGCGGTGCAAAGCAAAGTACTGGGCAATAATCCTGGGCTTATAAAAGTCCCCCCCGAGAGCAATTTGGGCCAGTGGCTCGAAGTCTATCGGGCGCAGTTGCAGCACCCCGTGGTTCAAGGTTGGATGCGCGACCAGAAGATCGACCAGAACACGCTTTTAACCGTCAACCCCCGCACAGGCACTCTGACTGCCATGGCGGACGGAAACATGAAAACGTTCTCCCTCACGGACAACTCCGGTTGGGGCCAAGTCAGCCGCCCACTTCTTGAGGCGGCCAAAATCATTGCGCCGGGAACTGTTGAGAAGTTGCAGATACGCTTTGGCGAAGACTACATTCAAGTACGCGCAGGGCTGGTAGCCAACTTCCAGGGTGAGCGCCTTCCCACATCACTGGCCGAGGCACGGACACAAATCAGGCGACTGGAACACAACAAAGCCTTCGACCCCATCCCGCCGGATGATCCCGTACGCCCAGCCAACCAGCGCTCGGCGCAAGCCCTTGAACAACTCAAGCTCAGTGCCGAAACGTTCTACACCCATGCACCTCAGGCATTGGCCTACAAGCATCTGGCAGTGGAGGTTGCCGAGACACTGCCAAACGTACGTGCACAAGCAAAACAATGGGCGGAGTCCGTCATTTTCAACCTGACGGGCAAACATGTGGATGCCGATACACTTTACTTGAACCGTTTCAATGGCTCGCAAAGCGCTTCAACCGCTACCGGCTGGGAGCATATGGACGAGGAGCCGACCGCCTCCCTGCGCCTGCCGGATGCACTATTGAAGAACTTCACTGAACACGACTGGGTCCCCGGTAATCTGGACTCGGAAACCGGTTTATACCTAGACGGCCCGGGCAAAAGTAAAACCGGGGGGTACGGTGCACACAACCAATTCCCGCTGGCCCCTTCGAGCCTTATGCATGAGAGTTGGAAAACCGACTTTCAATCGGTCATGACGCAAAAAAATGACGATTTCTGGAACACCCACAGCGTTGACTACCAGACGGCGATTAAAGGCGAATTCGTCTACCAGGCCCGAAAACAACTGAAGGCAGCCGCCGCCAGGCCACCGGCCGAGCTAGCGCTGCAAGCTCCCGAGCATAGGTTCACCCGGGAAGACTACCGCTTGGTCATGGGCGCAGTGTCCAACCTCCCACTGGACGAAAATGCACCGCTTGACGTCGAGCAACTCAAGACCGAGGCCCCTGTAAAAGACCAGGTCCAGGCGCATGCCTTCAATATCAAAGGCCTCTTGTCCAACGATATTGTGCGTTTCAGTGCTGCCGATGGTGGCCGCCAGGTCCTCTACATCCCGGGCTCGGAGCCCGCATTTCTCCGGTTCGACTCCTTGGAGAAACTGGATCAATGGGTGATCGACCAAACCAAGGATCCGAAAAAGCGCGAATCCTTGATGGCTCATTTCCCCCTGATGGCCCGCCAGGACCACGAGCCCGGGACTATTGGAGAGCTGGCAAGCGTGTTCATGCCCATATTGCGCTTTACAAACGTGGGCAGCAAAACCGAAGGCTTGGCGAGCACTCTGGAAAAACTCTCCAGAGGAGAATTGAGAGACCCAACGTTCGATGGTGACGGGTCGCACATTAAAGGCGATGTCTTCGCTGCCATGACATCCGCCAGCAAAGCGCGCATGACAAGTGATACCGACGCTGTGATCAAGTCCAACAGCGAGGTCGTCCGGGACATTTGGCTTAACGACATTACCGTCGCTGCCGGCCTGCTGGCCAAGCTGGCGCCTATCGCCCCCCCCGTTGCAGCTGCCGCAGTGATCACCGGGCTCACTGAACTGGCCTTGGGCGCGGAAAAACAAGCCTCTGGGGACACCTTGGAGGAACGCCAGGACGGCGCGTCCAAGGCTTTTGACGGCTTGCTCAATAGCTTGTTTTCAGTCGCCAGCCTCAAAGGCCCTGAAACCCCATCGACCGTACCTGAAAATAAACTGGTACCACCCAAGGCCCCTCCTGTGTCGGAAGGTCCTGAGATCGTGCCTCCCACTCAGGCGGAATCGGCTCCAGGCACCAGCTCAGGCGTGCGCGCCCCAATGACCTATCCACCCCAGCGCCCATCTACCAGCCTGATCAAGATTAGCGAGCACGCGGTGCCCAACGGTGAACATTTCATCGAGAACGTCACACCGAATGCGCAGGGTGTTTACCAGGTCAAAGATAGCGAAGGCACGTACCGGAATTTTATTCGTTATACCGATGAAACCGGCACCGGCAAGGTGTTCGAAATCGATCACAACTATAAGACAGGTGAGGTGACCACGCAGATCGTCAGCGCCAAAACCGGAAGATCGATATTGCGGATAGGCCAGGATCTCGACGGTAATTGGGTCCGGGTCACGGCGGATGGTGGTATCAGGCTGCCATGGCGACGCGCCCCCTCACCCACGCCCAGCGATGAAACAAAGTCCCCCGCCACCTTTGCCGCACAGTTTCGCGACCTCGAAGGCCATATGATGAAAGGGGCCGACACCGTCGATCAGTATCTGCAAATCAATGAGGGAACCGGCTTTGAGTTCGCCAATAAAAATTGGCGCGATGCAACCGGCGACAAAACGAAATTCAACGTTACCTGGACAATTGGCAATAATCCCGACTTCGAAGTGCTAGCTGCAGAAACCGCCGCCCCCTCGGAATATGGCACCAGCGACTACGCATCTCCCTTTATCAAAGATATACGCCGTAACCCCTACGCAATAAATAACGGGGGAATTCGCACGGAAATCGACATCAACAAGCAAATAAAAGACCTACGCGAAGCAGGGCAGGAAGTCTCGGCAGAAACCGCCGATCTTCTTATGAGAGGAAACATAGACCGCTTTGAAGCTGCCATTCCCGATCCGGAACTGCGTGCCAGGATCTCCGAAGTAGCCCATCAGGGAGCGACCGGCCCAGGTGTAGTCGACTTGAACAGCCATGCGGTTCTGAAAGAGCCTTATCTGTTCAGCGCTACGGATACGACCTTTCAAATCGATCACGATCCTTCCACCAACGTCACCAAGGTCAGCGTGCTATCCAAGGGACGTCTCTTGAATCCGGATGTCGAACCCAGCGAAGTCAAGGGCGTGGACGTGGTCATCAAACGAACCTTTACCATCAGGGAGAGCAACGAGCTGGACTCCAGTTATGCTATCGATAAAGACGCCCCGACTACCATGGAGGTTTCCGTCACGCCGACTTGATCAACCGCACAAGCATGCCTCTTACCTCATGCCCCAAACGGCGGTAACCTCGGTGACCGCCGTTTTCGTTCGCGCAGCTTTTATATGCCAGCCACTTCAGGGGTCTCCATGCCAAGAACTGCCTTAAAACCGCTGCTCCTCACCGCTGGCCTGCTGGCCTTTATGCCGATGGCCCACGCAGCCAGTACCCTGGTCTACTGCTCCGAAGCCAGCCCCGCCGGGTTCGACCCCAGCCAGTACACCAGCGGCACCGACTTCGATGCATCCGCCGAAACCGTGTTCAACCGCCTGACCCAATTCAAGCGTGGCGGCACCGAAGTCGAACCGGGCCTGGCCACACGCTGGGAGGTGTCCGAGGATGGCCTGGCCTACACCTTCCACCTGCGCGATGGCGTCAAGTTCCACACCACTGACTTCTTCAAACCCAGCCGCGATTTCAATGCGGATGATGTGCTGTTTACCTTCAATCGCCTGCTGGATGCCGAGAGCCCGTTCCGCAAAGCCTACCCTTCCGAATCGCCGTATTTCACCGACATGGGCCTGAACACCACGATCAAGAGCGTCGACAAACTCGACGAGCACACTGTGCGATTCAACCTGAACAACGTCGATGCCTCGTTCGTGCAGAACCTGGCCATGAGTTTCGCCTCCGTGCAATCGGCCGAGTACGCCGCCCAGCTAATGAAGGAAGGCAAGGCCGAAGACATCAACCAGAAGCCGGTGGGCACCGGGCCGTTTGTGTTCAAGCGCTACCAGAAGGACTCGCAGATTCGCTACGTGGCGAATAAGCAGTACTGGAAACCCGAGGATGTGAAACTCGACAACCTGGTGTTCGCCATCACCCCGGACGCTGCGTCGCGCCTGCAAAAACTCAAGGCCGGCGAATGCCAGGTCAGCGGCTACCCGCGCCCGTCGGACATCGAGGTGATGAAGCAGGACCCCAACCTGCGCGTGCTGCAGCAAGCCGGTTTTAACCTGGGCTTCCTGGCTTATAACGTGACCCACCCACCGCTGGACCAACTCAAGGTGCGCCAGGCCCTGGACATGGCCATCGACAAGCCGGCGATCATCAAGGCGGTTTACCAGGGCGCCGGACAATTGGCGCAGAATGCACTGCCACCCGCGCAGTGGTCTTATGACCCGACCATCAAGGATGCCCCGCACGATCCGACCAAGGCCCGCGCGCTACTAAAAGAAGCAGGGGTTGCACCGGGCACTACCATCAACCTGTGGGCAATGACCGTCCAGCGCGCTTCCAACCCGAACGCGCGCATGTCGGCCCAAATGATCCAGCAGGATTGGGAGAAAGTCGGCATCAAGGCCAATATCGTCAGCTATGAATGGGGCGAGTACATCAAGCGCGCCAAAAATGGCGAGCACGATGCGATGATTTATGGCTGGACCGGCGACAACGGCGACCCGGATAACTGGCTCGGCGTGCTCTACAGTTGTGCCGCGGTCAAGGGCAGCAACTACGCCAAATGGTGTAACCCGGCCTACGACAAACTGGTGCAGCAGGCCAAGGTCAGCAGTGACCGCGAACAACGCATCAAGTGGTATCAACAGGCACAAAAAATTCTTAAGGAACAAGTACCTATAACGCCCATTGCGAACTCGACGGTTTTCCAACCCCTGCGCAAGGAAGTGAAGGACTTCAAGATCAGCCCCTTTGGGCTGACACCGTTCTACGGCGTGAGTCTAGATAAGTAACAGCAATGCCCCAACCGAGTGCGCCAGACGCCTCGGTTGACCCTTCCTGGTGCACCTCCTGCACCGAAAAAAACCTATAAATAAGCTCAAATATGTCAAAACTTTCATAATTGCGACATTCCTGTACGTTCGTACCACTCTTTCCGCCTTGCGACGGTTCAGCATCTTGCAATGGGTATGGCGCCTGCATAAGTATCCGCAGGCCGACTCACGAGGTCGCCCTCACCACCAAAAATGACAACAAATCATGAGGCCAACATGCTTAAACACGCAGTCATTCCGTTAATTGTTAGCGCTGGCCTTATGGCCGCAGCTCCTTTCGCCCAAGCGGCGACTAACCTGGTGTTCTGCTCCGAAGGGAGCCCGGCCGGTTTCGACCCAGGCCAGTACACCACCGGAACAGACTTCGATGCCTCGGCCGAAACCATGTTCAACCGCCTGACCCAGTTCGAACGCGGCGGCACCGCCGTTGTTCCTGGCCTGGCCACCAGCTGGGACGTGTCCCCGGATGGCCTGACCTACACCTTCCACCTGCGCGAAGGCGTCAAGTTCCATACCACCCCGTACTTCAAGCCGACTCGTGAATTCTCGGCTGACGACGTCCTGTTCACCTTCAACCGGATGATCAACAAAGACGATCCATTCCGTAAGGCCTACCCCACCGAGTTCCCGTACTTCACGGACATGGGGATGGACACCAACATCAAGAACATCGAGAAGGTCGATGCCCACACCGTCAAGTTCACCCTTGGCACCGTGGACGCCGCCTTCATCCAGAACCTGGCCATGAGCTTCGCTTCCATCCAGTCGGCCGAATACGCCGCCCAGCTGTTGAAAAACGGCACGCCCCAGGACATCAACCAGAAGCCGGTCGGTACTGGCCCGTTCGTATTCAAGAGCTACCAGAAAGACTCGAACATTCGCTACACCGGCAACAAGGACTACTGGAAACCTGAGGACGTGAAGATCGATAACCTGATCTTCGCCATCACCACCGATCCGTCGGTGCGTATCCAGAAGCTGAAGAAAAACGAGTGCCAGATCACCCTGTTCCCACGTCCGGCCGACCTCAAGGCGCTGGGTGAAGACAAGGACCTGAAACTGCCGCACCAGGCCGGTTTCAACCTGGGCTATGTCGCCTACAACGTCATGGACAAGGTCAAGGGCAGCGACCAGCCCAACCCGCTGGCTGACCTGCGCGTGCGCCAGGCGCTGGACATGTCGGTGAACAAGCAGCAGATCATCGACTCCGTCTACCAGGGCGCAGGCCAACTGGCGGTCAACGCCATGCCGCCAACCCAATGGTCCTACGACACCACCATCAAGGACGCCAAGTACGATCCCGAGAAAGCCAAGGCGCTGCTCAAGGAAGCGGGTATCAAGGAAGGTACCGAGATCGTTCTGTGGGCGATGCCGGTTCAGCGTCCGTACAACCCGAACGCCAAGCTGATGGCCGAAATGCTGCAAAACGACTGGTCCAAGATCGGCCTGAAGGTCAAGATCACCAGCTACGAGTGGGGCGAGTACATCAAACGCTCCAAAGGCGGCGAGAACCAGGCCATGATCATTGGCTGGAGCGGCGACAATGGTGACCCGGACAACTGGCTGAACGTGCTGTTCGGCTGCGACTCCCTGGCCGGCAACAACTTCTCCAAGTGGTGCGACAAGAAATTCGACGGCATCGTGAAAGAAGCCAAGGCGACTTCCGACGTAGCCAAACGCACCGAGCTGTACAAGCAGGCGCAACATATCCTCAAAGATGCAGTCCCGATGACACCTATCGCGCACTCGACGGTGTATCAACCCATGCGCAACAACGTGCAGGACTTCAAGATCAGCCCATTTGGCTTGAACTCCTTCTACGGCGTGAGCGTAAGCGGCAAGTAAGGATCTCTGGCGGCGACGTTTCATAACGTCGCCGTTATTGCATCCGCCAAGACCGTAGGAAACAGACCACCTCCGCACACGCTGCCGTCCTACGGCAGCTAACTGCGAATCGCGGTTCCGTTACCTACAAGGTCTGTCAGATTCGTTGCATTTACTGCCCGGCTCCCGACCCATAACGTCGTGGTACGGCAGACGCATCGTCTCTGTAGGGCAACTGCCGTTGTGGGATCAGTGTTGTCGCAAGGTCGTGAATGACCTTGCGATTGCTCACTGACGAAAACAACAAACAAGGATCGGGATTGTTATGCGCCATACCACCGTTCTATCCGCGATATTTGGCACCAGCCTGCTGGCTGTGGCCTCGATGGGCCAGGCTGCCGAGAAAAAGAGCCTGGTGTTTTGCTCCGAAG
>Ga0213824_1001553_pt1 | contig 12965 bp, 9 predicted proteins | sample MC6MC0906MG_FD_179892 | JGI IMG/M metagenome (GOLD analysis project Ga0213824, IMG submission 179892) | Enriched soil aggregate microbial communities from Iowa State University, Ames, United States - MC6-MC0906-MG | ecosystem: Environmental > Terrestrial > Soil > Unclassified | place: USA: Iowa...
AACAGATTTCCCAATGCGAGGAAACTTACCGGCAAATGAACCAAAAATGCAAGAAAAATGGAATGACATGGACATTAACAAATTACAGATGGAGCGTACTGAAGGACGACCTGAATATGTACTTCATGATGGCCCTCCGTATGCAAACGGTGATATTCATATCGGTCATGCACTAAATAAAGTGCTAAAAGACATGATTACACGCCATCGCTCTATGAATGGTTATCATGTAAATTATATTCCTGGTTGGGATACGCATGGTTTACCAATTGAGCAAGCTTTAACAAACAAAGGTGTAAAGCGTAAAGAGATGTCTGTTGCGGACTTCCGAAAACTATGTGAAGAATATGCATATGAGCAAATTGACAACCAACGTGCTCAATTTCGTCGTTTAGGTATTCGTGGAGATTGGGAAAATCCATACATTACTTTAAAACCAGAATTTGAAGCTCGCCAAATTGAAGTATTTGGGAAGATGGCTGAAAAAGGCTATATTTACAAAGGCTTAAAGCCAGTTTACTGGTCTCCTTCTTCTGAATCTGCACTTGCAGAAGCGGAAATCGAATATAAGGATATTAAATCACCTTCTATTTATGTAAGCTTTGCTATTAAAGATGCTAAAGGTGTCGTACCAGCAGATGCAAAATTTATCATTTGGACAACAACGCCTTGGACAATTCCAGCAAACTTAGGGATCTCTGTGAACCCTGAATTTATGTATGTAGTTGTTGCAGTTGCAGATAAAAAATTCATTATTGCAAAAGATTTATTAGAAACAGTGGCGAATGCCCTTGGATGGGACGCATACGAGGTTATTCAAGAAGTGAAGGGTGAGACATTAGATCGTATTGTCGCTCAGCATCCTTTCTATGATCGTGAATCTCTTGTGATGGTGGGTGAACACGTTACTGCTGACGCAGGTACTGGCTGTGTTCACACAGCGCCTGGACACGGGGAAGATGATTATTACATTAGTAAACAATATGGCTTAGGCATTCTTAGCCCGCTTGATAATAGTGGCTGTTATACGGATGAAGCACCTGGTTTTGAGGGCGTATTTTATAATGATGCCAATAAACTAATAACAGAAAAGCTAAAGGAAGTAGGCGCATTAGAAAGCCTTGGTTTTATTTCGCACTCATATCCTCATGATTGGCGTACAAAGAAACCAGTTATTTATCGTGCAACACCGCAATGGTTTGCATCTGTTGAAGCATTCCGTGGTGAGTTACTAGAGGCTGTTAAAGCAACTACGTTTACGCCAGCTTGGGGAGAAACACGCCTTTTCAATATGATTCGTGATCGTGGAGATTGGGTAATTTCCCGTCAACGAGCTTGGGGTGTGCCAATTCCAATTTTCTATGCTGAAAATGGAGAGCCAATCATTACACCTGAAACAATTGCTCATGTTTCTACGTTGTTCCGTAAGCATGGCTCAAATATCTGGTTCCAAAAAACAGCTAAAGAACTATTACCTGAAGGCTTTACACACGCAGGTAGCCCGAACGGTGAATTTACAAAAGAGAACGACATTATGGATGTTTGGTTTGATTCAGGGTCATCACATCAAGGCGTGCTAGTAGAACGTGGAATGAAATATCCGGCTGATTTATATTTAGAGGGCTCTGACCAACACCGAGGCTGGTTCAACTCTTCTTTAATTACTTCTGTGGCTATTAACGGCTACGCTCCATATAAGGGACTATTAACACACGGTTTCGTACTAGATGGAGAAGGACGCAAAATGAGTAAATCATTAGGAAATGTCATTATTCCACAAAAGGTTATGGATCAATACGGAGCTGATATTCTTCGTTTATGGGTTGCCTCTGTTGATTATACTGGTGATGTTCGTATCTCGATGGATATGTTAAAACAAGTATCTGAGGTTTATCGTAAAATCCGAAACACATTCCGTTTCTTACATGGGAATGTAGCTGATTTCGACCCGACAAAGGATCGAGTAGCCTATGCAGATCTTCGTGAAATGGATCAATACGTTTATATGCGCCTACAAGATGTTCTAAAAACAGTACATGCTGCCTATGATCGCTATGATTTTGCAGCTGTATATCATGCTGTTAATAACTTTGTTGCTGTAGAGTTATCTTCATTCTACTTAGATATTGCAAAAGATGTTGTGTACATTGAAGGCACTGACAACAAAGATCGTCGTGCAATGCAAACGGTGATTTATGATACATTAATGACGTTAGTAAAAGTAATGACACCGATTATTCCTCATACAACAGATGAGATGTGGTCTTACTTACATGCGCAAGGTGTAGTACAAGAGGTTTCTGTACAATTAACAGATTTCCCTGAAGTTGATGTACAAGAGAATTTTGAGGATTTACGTGCAAAATGGGTGAAAATTATAGACGTTCGTGACGATATTCTAAAAGCATTAGAAGAAGCTCGTAATGCAAAAACAATTGGTAAATCTTTAGAAGCAAAAGTAACGGTGTATGCTAAAGAGGATGTTGCTGCATTATTGAATGATGCAAACATTGATTTTGCTCAGCTTTCTATTGTTTCAGCCTTTGAGGTAGCCTCTATTGATAAGGCACCTGAAGATGCGCTAGTACTTGAGCATGCATCAATTGTTGTTGAAAAGGCAACAGGAGAAAAATGTGAGCGCTGTTGGTCAATTTCTGAATCAGTTGGTGCAAACGAAGCCCATCCAACAGTTTGTGCGCGCTGTGCGGAAGTTGTAGAAAAATATTACGCTTAAAAACAGGCTTTAATTGTGAAGAAAACGCAAGTCTCCCAAATAAGGGGCTTGCGTTTTTTGCATGTAAAATGAGTATGTATATGGAATTGCATTCTCGCCCTTTACTGGTTGTGGCCTGTCTTTCGTGTTGAATAATAGTTGGACTAACCTAGTCTACTAGTTATGTCACTTGATGAAACATGATGATGGGCGTGAATGCACTTTTTTATTTAAATAATATTTCCTTCGTGTTGCGGTAGTCTGTTGGGGAAATGCCTACATATTTTTTAAAGGTCAGGCTGAAATAATTTGGTGTGTTAAAGCCACAGATGGAGGAGATCTTCTCAATGGTATAGTCATATTTTCTTAAAAAAGGCAATGTTTTAATGATACGTGTAAAGGCTACATAGTCGACAAAATTGCGACCAGTCTCCTTTTTAAATAATCTGCTAAAATGCGTCGCACTAAAATTTATATATTTGGCAACATCACTGATGGTAAGTTGCTCATCATAATGCTCTTCAATATATAGAATGGCCTTTTGAAGCTGTTCCTGTTCTGTTAAGTCTTCATAAAACCTTGCATGTATATTCTCAACAGGTGGTTTTCTCCTTGCCTTACGAGCTTGGCTATAGGATTCCTTCACCTGCATGGGATCATGAAAGACACCTCCTATCCCCATAAATAGATGGATACAATACTCCTTTTTTAGGTCTTCAATTACCTCATGGAGAGAGGCTACACCTTCAGTCCAATGCTTAAACGAAGTAATTTCATTTGGTATACGCATTAGAAGCAGTAAATATCGTTCAAAATTTAAAAAGGAAAGGGAGGCTTTATCCGCAAAACCTTGGCGAAACATATTGGTTATAACACTATTTGCATCATGAGGAATACTTCGATTTTCATTTATATCAATATAGCCTTGAATTAAAAAAACTATATTTGGGATACAATCCTTTGATAAAAAGGAGGCAGATTGAATAATTTCCTGCTCATTTTCAATTTCTCCACGAATAAGACGTTTTAAAAAGGCTTCTCTGAATGGTGAGGTATGATCTTGTGAAATTTGCTGTGACAACTCAAGCATGGTAAGTGTGCTTGCTTGTTTTTCCTTATATGATGTATAAAGCTTTTTAACAATTCTGATGAATTTTGATTTCTGTAACGGTTTTATAAGCAATGCCGATAAATTTAATTCAATCGCTATTCCAGTTGAGTAGGTAAGGTGTTCTGCAACAATAGGGACGATTAAACTATTAGGATAATTTCTTTTTAAGCGATTTACCTTTACCCAATCAAATAAGTGATTAATATCATAGACAAAGATTGCGACACCCTTTGTATTGGGCTGATTGCAGTTAATAAAGGTATTCGGTAGATATTCTTCTAGCCAGTTGTTCATCTGTTGTTTTTCTACGGAACTTTCGATATACCAAACAATATTTAAAATGGTAACAGCTCCCTTCTGTTATAAATATATAACGATAAAAGTATTTTAACTTAAAATAGCATTTTTTTGTACTAATACAGCAATATTTTGTAACTATATTATAAACAAAATAGAATAGAATAATTGTAGTAAATAATAATTTGAAATTTCAGATAATTATTTACGTATAGAGAAAAGGGGGAGTTGACATATGGCTGAAGTAGGAAGTAGTGATTACGAGTATGTGGAAGCTGGAACAATCGATATTAAGGATCTTCCACCACTAGATGCAACAACTAACAAAATTATGAAAGATGAGTTTCTTACAGGTTTTGGCTTAACGGTATTTTATTTTATTTTAATTTTTAGTATTCCGATTATGAACTGGTTCGCTCCAGAGTTTGCATTTAAGAAAATTTGGGGTGGAATGACGGTTACATGGTTTTACACAACTGTCATTATGATGGCCATGGCTTTTATTATTGCTTATGTCCATACAACATTGTATGAAAAACGCCTAAAGAAGTATGAAATAGCTAATAAGTAGGTCTGGGGGGAAATGCTGAATGATGAAAGCTCTATTGGAACCGAAAATGATTATGACCATTGCTTTAATGGGAACAATTGTCTATATTACGTATTTAACGAAAAAAAATACAACCGCATCCGATTTCTTCGTTGGGGGGCGTAGCTTCGGATGGTTTACAAATGGTTCGGCAATTGGCGGGGATTATTTAAGTGCAGCAACGTTTCTTGGGATAGCTGGACTAACCTTCCAATTGGGGTATGATGGTGCCTATTATGCATTTTGTTTCTCTATCGGTTTAACACTATTAGCTATTTTCGTAGCTGGTCCATTAAGACGTTTTGGTGCATTTACTGTTGCCGATTTTTTAGCCTATCGTTTTCATAGTAAACGAGCTCGACTAGTTGCAGTAGCGGTTGTTTTAGCAATTTCCGGTTTCTATGCTGCCCCGCAGTTATTAGGTGCTGCGCAAATTTTAAGCATGTTCTTTGGTACTTCATATGAATTTGGCATTATCTTTACATGCGTAGTAATGATTTTCTATGTTGGTATAGGTGGTATGAAAGGAACTACGATTAATCAGGCACTAGAACTTTGGATTCGTCTTGGTGCATTTGTAGTTATGCTAATTGCTGCAATGTATAGTGGGTTACATTACGATAAGATTTTAGCAGCAATTAATTCATTTAGCGGCCCAATTACGGGAACTTCACCATATGCGCTAGATGGAAAAGATGTTAATTTTGATGGGGCGGCTTGGACTGGGACAGGCTTCTATTTCCCAACATTTTGGCAAACCATAAGTATGACAATAGGGTTAGCATTAGGAACAATTGGTCTGCCTCATATTTTACTAAGATTTTATACAAATCCAAGTGCCAGGGCAGCTCGTAAATCGGCGTTAATGGCAATTGGAATTGCCAGTACGTTTTTCTTATTAGCTGTATTCTTAGGTGTTGTAGGTCGAGCTATTTTTATCTCTGGTACAGCAAGTGGAGAAGTAATGCGTGATTTAGTGCTGGGTGGTAACAATATGGTTATTCCTACAACAGCACTTGCATTAGGCGGAAAGTGGCTTCTTGGACTTGTTATAGCGGGGGCATTTGCAGCCATATTCTCTAACTTATCAGGGTTATTCATTACAAGTTCAGGCGCACTGGCACATGATTTATATGCAACGATTATGAAAAAAGATATTACGCAAAAACAACGAGTAATCGCAGCGAAGGTTTCCATTGTTATATTAGGCATTATTTATGGCGCTTTGGGCTTACTTGTAAAGGATGCATCTATTGGTCATTTAGTAGCACTAGCCTTTACTGTTGCCGCGAGTACCTTTACACCAATATTTATTTTAGGTATTTGGTGGAGAGGAATGACAGAAAGAGGAGCGATTGCAGGTTTACTAATTGGACTTGGTGTTTCCATGTGGATGATTTTTCTACCAGGAACATTACCAAGCTTCCTGCAATTTAAAATACCTGGAATTGTGACAGTACCCGTTGGCTTCCTTTCAGTAATCATTGTGTCTATATTAGATCGAAAAGTACCTGCGGATGTAAATGATTTTATGAAGCGCGTGCATTCAAAAGAATCTGAAACTGTCTAATTTAAATTGGCTATATCCAATTACTTTATAAAGTAATTAGGTATAGCTTTTTTGTTGATCTTCATTCAGCAGGCGTTTGTATAATTTCATGCTATATTAGTTATTCTGTGATGGGCTGTTATGGTAGAATAGGTTAGATGTTGAGCGAACGGAGGAATGTTTGTGTATAAGTACTATGGACTGGCCGCATTTGTCATCCTTTTAGATCAATGGACTAAATGGCTAATTGTCAAAAATATGGAGTTTGGTGAACGAATTGCAGTATGGGACCCATGGCTTGGGATATTGTCCCATCGAAATAGAGGAGCAGCATGGGGAATGCTAGAGGGACAAATGTGGTTGTTTAGCATTGTTACAATAGGCGTTATTTGTGCAATCATCTATTTTTATCATAAAGAAGCAAAGGGCAAGCCAGTCTTTCAAGTAGGCTTAATGTTTTTATTAGGTGGAGCTATTGGTAATTTTATTGACCGTTTATTTAGAGGCGAAGTGGTCGATTTTGTGGATGTATTAATTCCAGTTATTAATTATGATTTCCCAATCTTTAATATTGCGGATGCAGCCTTAACAATAGCTGTTGTCATTTTAATGATTGGCTTAATTGCTGAAGATAAAAAAGAAAAGAAACAGGTGAAACAATGACGCAAGTAGCATATACAATGGAAGAACAGCAGCAGGGAGAGCGCATTGATAAGGCACTTTCAAGTGTGCAATCAGAATGGTCGCGCACACAAATTGGGAATTGGATTACAGACGGCATTGTCAAAGTAAATGGCGAGACAGTTAAGGCGAAGTATAAGGTAAAAGCAGGAGATTTGGTTGAAATTGATGTTCCAGAAGCAGAGCCATTAGATGTCATTGCTGAAAACTTAAAACTTGACATTGTTTATGAGGATGCAGACGTTCTTGTGGTGAATAAGCCTAAGGGTATGGTTGTACATCCAGCGCCTGGACATATGACAGGAACACTCGTTAATGGTTTAATGTATCACTGTAAGGATTTATCAGGCATTAACGGTGTTTTGCGCCCAGGCATTGTCCACCGCATTGATAAGGATACATCGGGATTATTAATGGTTGCTAAAAATGATGCAGCTCATGAATCATTAGTCAATCAGCTAGTCAATAAAACTGTAACACGTAAGTATACTGCCCTTGTTCACGGGCATATTGCACATGATAAAGGAACAATTGATGCACCGATTGGACGTGACCAAAAGGATCGTCAAAAGCAAGCAGTTGTAGATAATGGCAAGCATGCCGTAACCCATTTCCAAGTCATTGAACGTTTTGGTGACTATACGCTTGTAGAATGTCGTTTAGAAACAGGACGAACTCATCAAATCCGTGTGCATATGAATTATATTGGCTATCCACTTGTGGGTGATCCAAAATATGGTCCGAAAAAGACAATAGATTTTGGAGGACAAGTTTTACATGCAGGTATTTTAGGCTTCGATCATCCTACGTCAGGTGAATATTTAGAGTTTGAAACACCACTCCCTGCTGATTATGAACAATTATTAAATGAATTAAGAAATAGGCATTGACGTTTAGTAAAAGAAGGTCTATACTAACGAAAGTGAATGAACTACAAAACAAAATATTCACCTTTAATGGCAGTCCAGAGAGGCTGAGAAGGTACATGTGATCGTGTTGCAAATAATTTGTCCTGCAAATTATTCAACATGCCTTTTAAACACGTATTCGACCCTCTCAGGCTATTCGCCTCGAGAGGTTTTTTTATGGACACATGACCAATCAACTAGTAGGGAGGAGGAAACGTATATGGCACAAAATGAGCTAATAGATGGCCCATCCATGGCAAGAGCAGTAACACGTATTGCTCATGAAATTATTGAACGTAATAAAGGGATTGATGAATGTATTTTAGTTGGCATTAAAACGCGAGGTGCTTTTCTTGCAAAACGACTTGCAGAAAGAATTGAAAAAATTGAAGGTAAACCGATTCGAACAGGGGAGCTAGATATCACCTTATATCGAGATGATTTATCGACAAAGCATGCTAACGAACAGGCACATGTTGAACAAGTTGATATTGATTATCTTGTAGTCAATCAAAAGATTATTCTTGTGGATGATGTTTTATATACTGGACGGACAGTACGCGCTGCACTAGATGCAATCATGGATTTAGGGCGACCTGCTCAAATTCAACTTGCTGTCCTTGTTGACAGAGGTCATAGAGAGCTACCAATTAGAGCCGATTATGTTGGTAAAAACGTACCAACATCTGGATCAGAGCGCATTATCGTAAATTTACAAGAAGTAGACGGAGAAGATTGCGTCATTCTTTATAAAGAAGACTAACTACAAAGTGAGGAAACATCATGTCAAATGCAGTATTAGATATTAAGGACAAACCAACAACACTTCAACTAGTGACATTAAGTTTCCAACATATGTTTGCTATGTTTGGTTCAACAATTCTAGTGCCTCAGTTGGTTGGACTTAGCCCAGCAATTGCCCTTTTAACAAGTGGAATTGCCACATTATTCTTCTTATTAATAACGAAATTCCAGGTGCCGGCTTATTTAGGATCATCGTTTGCTTTCATTGCACCGATTATTATTGCCACAAAAGCGGGTGGTGTTGGTAGCGCAATGATAGGCGCAATGGCAGTCGGAATTACGTATGGTATTGTGTCTCTTATCATTTGGAAGAGCGGCTATAAATGGATCATGAAAATATTACCACCAATTGTGGTAGGGCCAGTAATCATGGTTATTGGTCTAGGGTTATCAGGGACAGCGGTTAATATGGCGATGAATGTAGATGGAGAATACAGCTTCTTACATTTCTCAGCTGCATTAGTAACATTATTTACTGCGATCATTTTCACGATTTTCTTTAAAGGAATTTTAAGTACAATGCCCATTTTAATTGGCTTAATTGTAGGCTATATTTATTCGATGATTATCGGCATTGTTGATTACACACCAATTGCTAAAGCAAACTTCTTTGCAAGTCCAGACTTTTTAATACCAGGTGTTCATTATGACTTCGAAATTACAACAAAGCTTCTTCTAACAATGGTGCCAATCGTGATTGTAACCATTTCAGAGCATATTGGTCACCAATTAGTTCTAGGCAAAGTTGTTAATCGAGATTACATTAAAGAACCAGGCTTGCATCGTTCACTGTTAGGTGATGGACTGGGTACATTCATAAGTGCATTAATTGGTGGCCCACCGAAAACAACTTATGGTGAAAATATCGGTGTTCTTGCTATCACTCGTGTTTACAGCGTGTATGTCATTGCAGGTGCAGCAGTTGTCGCCATTTTACTGTCATTTTTCGGGCAAGCAATGGCAGTAATTGCAACGATTCCAACATCAGTACTTGGAGGCGTTTCGATCCTGCTCTTCGGTATTATTGCTGCAAGTGGGTTACGTATGCTAGTTGATAATCATATTGACTTTGGCAATAGTCGAAATTTAGTGATTGCCTCTGTTATTCTAGTCATTGGTATTGGTGGAGCGAAGTTTGTGATTTCAGAATCATTAAGTATAGAAGGTATGGCATTAGCAGCTATAATCGGTGTTGTATTAAACGCAATCCTACCTGGTAAGAAGGAAGCTGAAAAACCAATACCATACAATCAAGAAACAAATTCATAGTAGTACCTTTTAATGAATTGTCCAGAGAGGCAAAAAAAGGGAAGTTGTGGACATGCTAAAGCAGGAATAGATGCCTGCTGTGGTTTGTCACGCCTCCTTATGCCTCGTTGATGACATCAGCGGGGCTTTTATTATCTTCATTCATCCCACCCTTGAAGGTGAGATGAATGAAGATAAAGCCTCCGGACGCAATTACGCCAAGGCGAAATTGATTTTAGCGAACGTTATACATAGACGTTCATGAAACACAACCTAATGGAGGTCACATGATGAAGAACTTATTATCGATGGAACATTTAACAACTGAAGAAATTAACTACATCCTAGATCGTGCGCAAGCTTTTGAAAATGGTGAAGCATCATCGTTATCTCGCACATACAACATTGCTAACTTATTTTTTGAACCAAGTACCCGGACAAAAACAAGCTTTGAAATGGCTGAGCGCAAAGTTGGCTGTACAGTTATCCCTTTTGATGCTGGTTTTTCGAGTGTTACAAAAGGGGAAACAATGTACGATACAGTAAAAACGTTAGAGATGATTGGATTGGATGCTGTGGTCATTCGTGCAACTGAAGATGAATACTATAATGAGCTTCTAGAAGGTATTAATGTTGCCATTATTAACGCTGGAGATGGAGCGGGTCAACACCCCTCCCAATCATTACTGGATCTTTACACAATAAAAAAAGAGTTTGGTTCATTTGAAGGGTTGAATGTTACAATCGCTGGAGATATATCCCATAGTCGTGTAGCAAAATCAAATGCAACAGCGTTACAGCGCTTAGGGGCTAACGTACATTTTCTTTGTCCAGAAGAGTGGGCAGGTGATTTCAAGGCCCATCATTCATGGGATGATTTAATCGAAATAAGTGATGTCATTATGTTACTTCGTGTACAGCATGAACGTCATAAAGTAAATAAAAGCTTCTCGAAGGAAAGCTATCACCAAGAGTATGGTTTAACAATTGAACGTGAGAAGCAAATGAAGGATACAGCAATTATCATGCATCCAGCACCCGTAAACCGTGATGTAGAAATCGCTTCTGAGCTGGTTGAATGTGAACGCTCTCGAATTTTCGAGCAAGTCCGAAATGGTGTCTATACAAGAATGGCAATCGTAGAAACGATTTTAAAGGGGAGAGAATAACATGTCAAAGATACTTCAAAATGTACAAATGTTAAATGAACAAGGTGAACTGCATAGGGTTAATATTGCCATGGCTGAAGGGAAAATTACAGCAATCGGACAAGACGTAACTGTAGAAGATGCTGAAATTATTGAAGGAAATGGTTTTCTTGTTGCACCAGGCTTTGTCGATGTCCACACACATTTACGCGAGCCAGGCTTTGAGCATAAGGAAACAATCGCAACAGGTTCAGCATCAGCAGCAAAGGGTGGCTTTACAACAATTTGTGCAATGCCGAATACAAAACCGGTACCAGATTCTGTTGAAAACATGCAACTAATTAATGGACTGATTAAGGAAAGTGCTGTTATTCGAGTACTTCCATATGGCTCGCTCACAAAGGATATCTCTGGAGAGGTTCGTACAAATATTGAGCAATTAAAAGCACAAGGAGCAGTTGCATTCTCTGATGATGGTGTAGGTATTCAACTTGCTTCAACAATGTATGAGCAGATGAAGGATGCTGCTCAGCACGATATGGTTGTGGTGGCACACTGTGAGGATAACTCATTAATTTATGATGGTGTTATGCATGAGGGGAAACGAAATAAAGAGCTTGGTCTTCCCGGGATTCCGTCCATATGCGAATCTGTACAAATTGCGCGAGATGTTTTATTAGCTGAAGCAGCTGGCGCGCGCTATCACGTCTGCCACGTATCAACGAAGGAATCTGTCCGTGCAGTACGAGATGCTAAAGCAGCAGGTATTCGTGTAACTGCTGAAGTATGCCCGCACCATTTATTACTTGAAGAAATGGATATTCCATCAGATGATGCAAACTGGAAAATGAACCCTCCATTACGTGGAATAGATGATAAAGACTCACTTCACGCAGCGCTGCTGGACGGTACAATCGATTGCATCGCTACAGATCATGCTCCACATACAGTAGAAGAAAAATGCTGTGGCATGGTAGGCGCACCATTTGGCATTGTTGGCTTTGAAACAGCCTTCCCACTCCTTTACACACAGTTTGTAGAAACAGGGAAATGGACGTTAAAACAGTTGATTGACTGGATGTCTGTAAAGGCAGCAAAAATTTTCGATTTACCATATGGCACATTAGAAATTGGAGCTTCAGCAGATATGATTTTACTAGATTTAAATAAAGAACAAACCATTGATGCGGAAGGCTTTGTATCAAAAGGACGCAATACACCATTCAATGGTTGGACTGCAAAGGGATGGCCAGTCCTTACAATTTTTGAAGGCAATATCGTATACCAGGAGGCAGAGTAATGAAAAAACGTTTACTTATTTTAGAAGATGGCACAGTATTTACAGGTACAGCGTTCGGTAGTGAGCGAGCTTCACAAGGTGAGGTAGTTTTTACAACAGGTATGACAGGTTATCAGGAAACTATTTCAGATCCTTCATTCTACGGACAAATCGTAACATTAACATACCCTTTAATTGGTAACTATGGAATCAACCGTGATGACTTTGAATCGATTACACCTGCTATTCGTGGATTTGTTGTTCGTGAATTAGCGAAAACTCCTTCAAACTTCCGCTGCGATTTAACAGTAGATGATTATCTGACAGCAAAAGACATTCCAGGAATTGAAGGAATCGATACTCGGAAATTAACACGCATCATTCGTAGTAAAGGATCGGTAAAGGCCATTTTAACAGCAGCCGATGAGGAAGTAGTGAATGTGGCTGAAATCGTAGCAAAGTTACAAGCAACACCAGCGATTACACATCATGTTCGTGAAGTTTCACCAAAAGCTGCCTATCCGTCTCCAGGACGTGGTAAACGTGTTGTATTAATTGACTTTGGTATGAAGCACGGTATTCTTCGTGAATTAAATAAACGTGATTGTGATGTGTTAGTTGTACCTTATAACACACCA
>Ga0213824_1001557_pt1 | contig 12925 bp, 10 predicted proteins | sample MC6MC0906MG_FD_179892 | JGI IMG/M metagenome (GOLD analysis project Ga0213824, IMG submission 179892) | Enriched soil aggregate microbial communities from Iowa State University, Ames, United States - MC6-MC0906-MG | ecosystem: Environmental > Terrestrial > Soil > Unclassified | place: USA: Iowa...
TGGATCTAGCACAAGCAGTCGAAAAAATGGGATATCAACGATATTGGATTGCAGAGCATCATAATACTCCAACACTTGTCAGTTCTGCTACTTCTATTTTAATCAAGCATACATTAGAACATACCATTCACATTCGTGTTGGGTCCGGCGGTATCATGCTGCCTAACCATTCCCCATTAGTCGTGGCTGAACAATTCGGAACGATGGCCACAATTTATCCAAATCGTGTCGACCTGGGGCTAGGCCGTGCGCCTGGTACAGACATGATGACGGCAGACGCCTTAAGACGTTCGAAAAATGATTCTGTTTATACATTTCCAGATGATGTTAATGCTTTGCTCTCTTATTTTGGCCCGGAAGATCAGCAAAGTTATGTAAGAGCCTATCCTGGTGTTGGTACGAATATTCCAATCTTTATCCTCGGTTCGTCTACCGATTCAGCGTACTTAGCGGCAAGATTAGGTCTGCCATATGTATTTGCTTCCCACTTTGCACCGAGGTATATGGAAGAAGCGATTTCGATTTACCGTGACCGCTTCCAGCCTTCTGAGTACTTGGACAAGCCATATATGATGGTATGTTTAAATGTGATTGTAGCAGAAACCGATGAAGAGGCAAAATGGTTAGCGACAACGATGCAGCAATTTTTCCTAAATGTGGTACGAGGTTCGAGGAATCAGCTGCTTCCGCCTGTTGAGAATATGGACGAGGTTTGGAATTCCATGGAAAAAGAAATGGCCACATCAATGTCAAATGTAACGCTGATGGGAAGCAAAGCGACAGTTAGACAACAATTGACTAGTTTTCAAGAAAAATATAACGTAGAAGAACTAATGGCTGTGTCATATATTTATGATCCTGAAAAACAAAAACGATCGTATGAAATATTGAAGGAGGTTGTGGACGGGAAATAGAGAGTAATTTGAATATTAAACAAAATCGAGTGGGGCCCTAGCTGATGAGCGATTAATCGCTCTTATTCAAAGGAATTTAGTTAAACGAAAAGGCATGTACATTTCATTGCGTACATGCCTTTTCGTTGAGTGATGGATCATTCATTCTCAACTACTGTATTTGCCTGTAGTTTTTCTAATTGATTTATCCGCTCTACTATTCTCCGTTTTCGGTATAGCATCATTCCTGTTTCGGCTACATCGCCAATAGATGATCTATTTATGAATGCACCAAAAATGATGCCGGTAATCGGGATTATCTGAAAAAGTTTTTTCCAGCCAAAATTATCTCGAAAAGTAATAACAACTTCACGCCATCCTTGCAATTGGGAAATCATCTGTTCGTTCTGCTTGTCTTGATTAAATGTGGAAAGTTCCTCTAAAATAGCCTTTTTACCAACAATATCTGAGGAGGTAAATTGCAGACATTTTACAATGAATATTCTTTCCGACTTTTCTTTCGGGTCATACCCATAACATAGGGAAATCTCTTGTAAAACTTTTAGTGATAATCCTAGGAGGATTGGGATATCAATTGCCAGGGTAAACAATCCGCCAATCCCAGTTGTTGCCCCTTGGATAGTTGCCATTTTAGTTCTAGAGTTTCTTATTTCATTTGCAACCTCATCCATCGTGCTGATTGGTAACTGCTCTAGTTGATTAATGCTAATGATATCCCGTTCTATTGAAGAATCTTTGGATGTAAACTTTTTTAGAATACTTTTCTCACTTATTAAATATTTCCCACCGGTCTGTATGAAACTGCCTAATTCATCAATCATCAGTCCAATTTTTTCTTGAATAAATTTTGGAGTTAGTTTATCAAGGAACACGAATGGTAATCGTCCAATTTTTTCCCAAAACCATAAACCCTTTTGGTTCTTTTCCCATTTTTCTATCTTTTTCAATTCTTTCTTTAAATAATCAGCTGATTCAACTTTTGTCAAAACATATCAACTCCCATTCGTCATATATAAATATCTTTGAATGGATATACGGACAATAATAAAACTAGTTTCAACTTTATTAGGTGAAATATTCCTTTGTCACAATTGTTTATACATAATGCTGGGAAAAACCTAAAGGAGAGGGAAGAAGTACATTTAACGCCCAAGGAAAGGCTGAAGAAGGAACAGAGATGAAGGATGATTTACGGAAAATGAAGAAAGCTCTTTCTGATGATGTGAACATCAACTTAATTAATTTGATAAGTGGAGGCAATTCTTTTAAAAAGAATGCCTCCGTTTTTTGATTATTAGGGTTTGATAAGTTCAGCTATGATCCTTTTGGAATTGAATCATAAACTCACTGAATGCTTTGCACGCCTCATAAGGAACAGCATTGTAAGCTGATACGCGGCATCCTCCGATGGAACGATGGCCATTTACTCCTATAAAGCCTTCTTGTTTAGCTTGCTCCAAGAATTTCTTTTCTAATTCCTTCGTTTTTAAGGTAAAGGTAATATTCATGAGTGACCGACTATCCGGTTCAGCATGACCACTGAAAAACCCATTACAACCATCGATTACGTCATAAATCAGTTTTGCTTTTTTTTCATTTTGCTCAGCGATCGCAGTTAATCCTCCTATTTCACGTGCCCAGTTAAGGACCTCTCCCAGCATGTATATACCAAAGGTTGGTGGAGTGTTATACAAGGAGTTGTTCTTAGCATGGGTACTGTACTTTAACATCGTAGGAATATTAGTGTTCGCTTGTTCAAGCAAATCTTTGCGAATAATGACAACAGTCACGCCTGATGGGCCGAGATTTTTCTGGGCACCGGCATAAATTAGGGCAAACTTGCTGACCTCAATCGGCTTAGAGAGAATATCACTAGACATGTCTGCGATTAATGGAACATCCCCAGTTTCAGGGAAGTCCTTCCACTGTGTCCCAAAAATCGTATTGTTGGAAGTAAGATGTAAATAAGCATCACCTGAATGATACTGCATATCATCAACGTTCGGAATTCGGCGATAGTTGCCTTCCTTTGTGGAAGCAGCATGGTAAACATCGCCAAATAATTTTGCTTCGGAGAATGCCTTTTCAGACCAAGACCCGGTCATAATATATCCAGCTTTTTTCCCTACTTGTAAAAAATTCATTGGGATCATTGAAAACTGTAGACTAGCTCCGCCCTGTAGAAAAAGCACTTCATAGGTATCCGGGATAGCTAGGAGTTTCTTTAAGCTGCTAATCGCCTGATTATGTACTTCCTCATAGACGAGACTCCGATGGCTTAACTCCATTACTGACATTCCTGTACCACGAAAATCAATCAATTCCGCCTGAGCTTTCTCCAGGACGGAAATAGGTAAAGCGGATGGACCAGCATTAAAATTGTATGCACGGCGTGTTTGCAATTTCATTTTCCTCACTCCATTTTTTATTTACTTGAATATATCATATTTTTTTAATATTAGGAAAATTAAAGCGGTTACATTATAAAAATAAATAATTATGGTGTGGTGATTTGTAACCTAGATAGGTTTTACGTTACCTGAAGTGAAAAAAGAGGGGGGGAATGGTCATGTAGAGAGGGTCTACGTGACTGAAACAAATATAAAAGGAATTGAATGGTCACATAGAGAGGTTTTACCTGTTCGAATTGAAAAGAGAGAGATTGGTAACGTAACGAGGTTGTTGGTTATATCGGGACGGTACCCAGCGGATAAAAAATATTTTTGTTATAGGAAAAAAGGTATTTTTCAAACCATTTTATTACATATAAACTATATAATAGGAGAGGGAAATTTGATTACGATATAACTTCATATAGTGGCGTCAATTAATCTTGTAAGAAAAATTTAAATAAGGAGAGATGCAGAGAATGTTAGATTGGATCAATTCGAACATAAGTCTCGAAACTTTGATATGGCTGTTTCCAATTACTTTTTTATTGCATGATTTTGAGGAAATTATTTTTGTTGAGTTATGGTTTAAAAAGAACTATGCAAGATTAGAACCAATGGTACCCAAAAGAATGAAATCGGTGTTTCAAGACTTATCGGAAACGACTGCGGCAAGATTTTCAATTCCCGTCTTTATGCAATTTATTGTCTATATCGTTGCTTCCTTCCTCGTAGTTGAACATCAATTTTATGATGCATTTTTAGGTTTAAATGTCCTATTATTTCTTCATGTTTTTACTCACCTTGGTCAGTCCGTATTTTTTCGTTGCTATACCCTTGGGGTGGGTACAGCCCTACTAATTACGTTGCCCTTTTCCCTTTATTTGTTTTATAGGCTTATAAATGAAACTATCATTGGATTTGATGATTTGATATTCAGCCTCCCTTATGGATTGATTACCATTTTGATTGTATGGACTGGCCATAAAATTGTACCGAAAATTCTTCCTTATAATTAGTAGGATATGATTAGTAATAACCGAATCTTCATGAAAAAAGGATCTCGTAATATGTTCAAGGTAAAATATGAGTGCAATTTGCTTATCGGGTATTAACTTTTGACATTCTTAATGCTCGCAAACTCTTCAAAGTCGATATCTTGCCTGCCAAATTAGTCATAATAGACATGATTTACATCCTCCGTACGAGAATAGTATAAAGAATGATTAGCAGAATCCTTTTCCTGATACAAGATCAATTAACACTGTTTGCAAAATTGTACAGCTGTTGTTTTTTCTTAACATTTGTGCAAATACATTCAACATTTCAAGCGCTCAAAGAGTTGGTCATCTCCATGTACAATTCAATGGAAAACGATCCTGAAAATTAAATTTTCCTTCATTTTTGAGTGTCGTAACACGGCATGTTTGTCTACCATTTTTAGAATGATTTTTCTTACATTTTCTGTGGTGAAGCCCTGATTCTTAGTTGGCTAAATAGAAGGTTGGTACAATTCTTGCATTTCCCTTTTGTAGGTCGTAAACCCCAAACTGCATTTTTGGACATGTGTAATTATAAAATTCCACTATCCAGAAATAGTAAGGGGGAAATTTTTAACAAAGGAGGAATCACTGGAGTGTACGAATGGAAGGAAATCGTTTCTGATTTACAGGAGCTTTTGAAAATTAAAACCGTGCCTATCGGTATGAAATTATTTCAATCCCGGACAGAAATGGAAGCGATTCCAAGAATTAAACGGCCCAAGCAGGTTCATACAACTGATCAAATTGTGGCTCAAGCAGCCAGACTTGGCTGGACAGTGGGGATCACGAATGAGGATTTAGTAGGTGCTCAATGCGGCGCTGTTATCGGTCTTCACCCGCAAGATGAAAAATGGCTTTCAGGAAAAGAGTATGCCGGCGTTTGGTATGAAACAAGTGAAGATGCAAGCGAACATCAAAAGGCAATGGACGTAGTTCCTTTCGGAAGGTATGATGCAATGGCAGTTTCACCACTTGTGTCAGGGCGTCTTAATCCGCCAGATATTTGTCTAATCTATGCAACTCCAGGGCAAATGATTTTATTCATAAATGGATTACAATGGCGAAATTATCAGAAGTTTGATTGGAGTATTGTTGGTGAATCTTCCTGTGCTGACTCCTGGAGACGTGCTTTGAAAACGGGAAAACCAAGCTTATCGATTCCTTGTTATGCAGAAAGAAGGTATGGAGGAGTTTTAGATGATGAGCTATTATTGGCACTTTCTCCAGATGATTTGCTGAAAGCAATTGAAGGGATGAAGCATTTGAGCAGAAATGGCTTACGTTATCCGATTCCTCAATACGGTATTCAGCAGGATGTTAGGAATGGTCTCGCGGTAAGCTATGGCAAAATGAGTTAGTTTTTCAAAAATAAAGGCTGTTTTCGTAAATTTTGTTGTTTTTCCCTAAACTTATCACCTTAAAAAGTCATAAGATGGTGTAAAATTACACTTTATCATCGGATTATTGGGTACTTTAAGCGATCTCAAATTATTTATCGGCGAATTTTATAAGTTTATCAGCGAATCTGAGCAATTTATCAGCGAATTTTTAAGTTTATCAGCGAATCTAAGCAATTTATCGGCGGATCTAAAAAGCAACAATCTTTTAGAAATGAGCCAAAATAAAAAAAACTAGAGGTGAAGGATATAGTGAGTGAGATTACGATCTTAAATCGTGTCGCAATTGGTGATATTGTTCGCAGGACTGCCGCAAAAAGTCCTGAAAAAACGGCGATTATTTCCGGTGAAAGAAGGATTAGCTATAAAGACTTTAACAATGATTGTAACCGATTTGCCCACTACTTATTAGACCTTGGATTAGAAAAAGGAGATACAGTGGCAACGATTTGCGGTAATTCCTGGCAGTTTCTTGTTGCTATTTTCGGAATTGCAAAGGCTGGTTTAGTATGGGTTCCGCTTAATCCTGGAGTTTCTTTCAATGAAAAGTCATATATTCTTTCGGAAGTACAAGCAAAAGTACTTGTAGGAGACGAGGTATTTATACAGGGGAAAAAAGAAGAATTTTCAAGCATTTGTCCTGAATTACTCGTGATTGGCAGTGGGGCTCTTGAATCAGAAAAATTTGAAAATACACTGCAAACCAATAAAACAGATGAACCGGAAGTAGATATTGGTGATCGGGATATTGCCCAGATTATGTTTACGAGTGGTACCACTGGAACACCGAAAGGAGTACTTATTAACCATCAAGCGGTGTACATTGCTAGTCTGGCGAATATTATAGAGGCTGAATTGGAGAAAAAGGATATTGCTACACTAATGATGCCCGTGTTCCATTGCGCTCAACATGCACTTGTTGCTGCCTTTTTCCATCTGGGTGTTACCGTTGTAATCATTCAAGGGTTCGAGCCAGAATCATTTATGAAAACGGTTGAAAAAGAAAAGATTACATGGATGTTTGGTCTGCCTATGATGTATAGAGCGTTTCTCTATCATCCTTCTTTTAAAAAATATGATTTATCTAGCCTGAGCTATTGTTTATATGCGATGGCACCAATGGATCGGAATACGCTTGAAAAAGGAATCAATGAACTTGGCTGTGACTTTGCACTTGGGTCTGGGCAAACCGAAATGTATCCGGCTACCTGTGTTTTTAAACCAGAGGACCAGCTAAGTAAATCCGGACCTTATTGGGGTGTACCTTCAATAATAACGGATATAGCGATCATGGATGAAAACGGGAAAATGCTTGGCAAAAAGGAAGTCGGTGAAATCGTTCATCGCGGACCGAATGTTATGGCTGGCTATCTCAATAATCCAGAAGAAACGAATCGAGCAAGGCAATTTGGCTGGCATCATACTGGAGATTTAGGCTACTTTGATGAGGATGGACTGCTCGTCTTTGTCGATCGAAAGAAAGACATGATTAAGTCTGGCGGAGAAAATGTTGCTTCTATTCAAGTTGAACAGGTGCTGATTTCCTATCCGAAAGTATTAAATGCTGTTGCTGTGGGACTTCCACATGAGCGCTGGATTGAAGCGGTAACGGCATTTGTCGTCTTAAAACCAGGGGAGGAAGCGACGAAGGAGGATATTATTAACCACTGCAAAGAACATCTGGGTTCATTCCAAGTTCCAAAAGAAGTCTTAATTGTATCGGAGCTCCCACAGACAACTACGGGTAAAATTCAAAAGCACGTGCTTAGAGAAAAGTATCAAAATCTATATTCTAATAATCCGGTTTAATCTCCGTTTTTACTATCAAATGGGCAGGTGACAGTTTTGCAAGATTGGATTGTGCATAAAGTATTAGCGAATGCAGCTGCAAAGTATCCTGATAAGTCTTTTTTATTCTGCAATGGACAAAGCATTAGATATCTAGAGCTTGATGAAATTACGGATGTTTTAGCTTCAGCACTGCTTCAGGAAGGATTTACAAAAGGAGACACGATTGCGATTTTGGCATTAAATCAGTTTGAGTGGCTCTATACCTATTTTGCTGCCGCAAAAATTGGCGTGGGTGTGGTGGCCTTAAATGTCCGCTATCGTGAAACAGAATTAGAATATATGCTGAACAATTCAAAAGCAAAAGGTATTGTCTCAATCTCCGGCTACAAAGGATTTAATTTTGCAAGTTTCTTTGAGAGCTATCAAGAAAAGGTACCAACAGTTAAAAAGTATATTTTCATAGAATCTGGTTTTGATGGAAGTCTATCTTTCGAGGAATTATTAAATCGTCCTGCTGAAAGAAGAAAGCTAGAGGATTGTAAACAATCAGTAATGGAAAATGATACAGTCATTGTCATCTACACATCCGGTACAACAGGTAGGCCAAAGGGGACGATGATTACAAACCGAAGTATTTTAGAGTCTGCAAAAGCACAGGCAGAACACTTATCCATCGGGGAAAATGATTGCGCTGTTGGGAATTTGCCGCTTAACCATGTTGGGGGAATTACCTGTACCGTACATGCCCTGTTGTTAAGTTTTGGAAGTGTTGTATTGATTCCCGAATTTATTCCAGAAACTGTGCTGCACGAGATTCATCAAGTGAAACCCACGATATTTGCAGGGGTGCCTACCATGTTTCTCATGGTACTTAATCATAAGGATATTGAAAAATATGACCTAAGCTCGATAAAAATTTGCATAGCTGGTGGATCTAATGTCGATCCAAGTCAATGTGAAATGATTCAATTCCAATTTCCAAATGCCAATATTATTAATTTATATGGCCTTAGTGAAACATCCGGTGCTTGTATTTTGACGAAATTGACAGATTCTCTTGAGAAGGTGCAGGAAAGCATAGGAGTGCCAATTGGTGATTTCAAAATTAAGATTGTCGATAGTCAACAGAATGAGCTCCCGAATGGCGAGGTTGGAGAAATAGCTGTAAAAGGCAATTGCCGGGCAATAGGATACTACGGGCTTGGCGAAGAATCAAAATTAGCATTTTCAGATGATGGCTGGTTATATACCGGTGATATTGGCTATCTTGATCATGAAGGGTATATTTATTTAAAGGGCCGGAAGAAGGAGATGTATATTCAAGGAGGATATAATGTATATCCCACTGAGGTGGAAAACATTCTTTTGTCCCATTCAAAAGTTTCGTTTGCAGCAGGAATTGGAGTCCCAGATCCGTTTCTTGGTGAAGTCGGCCTGTATTATATTATCCCAAAAGAAGGTGTGTCAATTTCGGAAGAGGAAATAAAATCATTCTGTAGACAGAATTTGGCCGATTATAAAGTCCCAAGACAAATTGTTTTTGTGAAGAAGCTGCCACAGACACCAGCAGGGAAAATACAAAAGTCAGTTTTAAAACAGGAATATATGAAACAGTTGCAATAAGTAGACAAAAAACAACCATATGGGCAGCTTCCCATATGGTTGTTTCTGTTATTATTGGACCATGAGGTTTGCTCAACTCCAGTGCTTTTCTATGTTGAAATTATCTTAAACTCAAATTCTTCTTTAATTTGATATTTTTTCATTTTCTGGTAAAGCGTTGTCCTGCTGATTCCCAATATTTCCGCAGCTTTTGTGCGGTTTCCGTGGCATTTTTTTAAGGCCTGGAGGACAATTTCTCTCTCAGTCTGGCTAATGGATTGCTTCCTATTGATAGTAAAATTGGAATCTGTCTTTTTTGATAATGGAGGAGAAGCTGGTGCATCAAGTAAATTCATCTCTTTAGGCAGATGCTCCAACTGAATCAAATTGGATTGACAAAAATAGAATGCTCGTTCTAAAACATTTTCCAATTGCCTTATATTGCCCGGCCAATGGTATTGCTGAAATCTCTTTATCACTTCTTGGGAAACACTAATGATGTTTTTGCTTGTTTTACGATTAATCTTATTGATGAAATGACTGCACAATAAGGGAACATCATCCAGCCTATCTTTTAAAGGCGGGATGTGTAATTGGATAACATGGATACGGTAATAGAGATCCTCTCTGAATTTTCCTATTTTAACAAGCTCGGCTAAGTCTTTGTTTGTTGCTGAAATAATTCTGACGTTTACCTTAGTTGTTTTGGTTGCACCAATTCTTTCAAACTCTTGTTCTTGTAGGACTCTCAATAGCTTTACTTGTAGGGATGGCGGCATATCCCCGATTTCATCTAGAAAAAGCGTTCCATTATCGGCTAATTCAAATTTACCAGGTTTGCCCCCTTTTTTTGCCCCCGTAAAAGCGCCATCCGCATAACCAAAGAATTCGGATTCCAATAATTCTTCAGGGATGGCCCCGCAATTAACCTTAATAAAGGTTCCTTTTCGACCAGATATCGTATGAATGCCTTCAGCAAACAATTCTTTGCCAGTGCCACTTTCACCAGTTATCAAGACATTGGATAAAGATTTTGCGGCGATGACAGCATCTTGTTTAAATTTCTTCATTTGAGGATTCTGAGAGATGACATGGGCAAATGGGTTCGTATCTTTAGACATACGGAATAATTCACCACGATAATACGAAATTTCGCTTTCTAATTTTTCCATATGTAACAGGATATCTCTCCAAGCATCCAGCTGCCGGAAGATGATTTTAAAGATAGCCCCTAGTCTTTGTCCATCTTGATAAATGGGCATTTGTGCAACAATACATTTTTGATCGTTGATTTGAATGAATTCACCATCAATTTTTTTATCAAACATCAGACTGAGGTGTGAGGGGATCTGTGGTGCAATTTTTGTAATTGGGGTTCCAAGGATTTCGTCCTGATAATCATTAGCGAAGAGATCCATGAACCCTTGATTGATCATGGTAATATGTCCATGCTGATCGGTAACAGCCACCCCGTCATAAGCCAGTTCAAGCGCACTGTCCAAAATTTTCTTTAACCGGTTGGTCGTTTCTAATTCATTCGCAATGATTTCATAGGAAGTGACATCCCGTAATACAACCAATGCCCCGGTAACCTTGTTCATTTCTCTGATGGGGATAAAAGATGCAATGACGGATAGGTTTTCAAAACTGATTTTTTTTGCATTCTGAATTTCCCCGGTTTTCAACGTTTCAATCAACCATCTTCTAAAATGGGGAAGAAACCGATCAATAGGTGAATTCATTAATGACTTGCCATTTAGTCCAAGCAGGTCGAGGGCAACTTGGTTAAACGTCGTAATTTTCAAATTTGAATTAACTGAAATGACAGCATCCTGAAGGTTTTCAACTAGAGACTTCATTCGGTTCAGGGTATCAGCTAATACAGTCATGTTAGAGTTTACCAAGTCTAATTTCGACATGATGCCATATACTTTCTGATGTTCGTCAAGAACTACAGCTTGGCTGACATTTCCTTCTATCATTATCTCTCTTGCTTCTAATAAAGACTGATCCTTTTGAATGGTGACAATATTTTTTTTGATAAGTGGTCGAATAGGAGAATCGAGTGAGTAATTATTCAGCAATGCACGGTAAATAGCATTTTTATGAATGATGCCGAGTAAATTCTTATCAGTGGTTACACAGCCGATGTCCACCCGATGTGTAAGAAATGCTGATATGGCTTCACGAATCGTACTATCAAGGGTTAAATTGACATAATTAACGGTTGTAAAGCTGCTAACATTCAATATCTATCACACCTCTAATAATCTGAAAATTATTATTATTCTTATAACAATCATTATAACGGCTACTTGAAATTAATACAAATGCTGCATTGTAAACTTCTCTTAACACCTGTTCACTTTTGTACGCAAACGTACACATCTCATTATCTTTTTCACGGTTTGTTAGATGAAATACATGATTCGAGAATGATTTGCAGGAATAAGTGGTAAGGAAAAAATTTAATGATTTCGATAAAAGTTGGCACAGTTATTGCAATATACATGGATAATGATTTAACACCATCAAAAAGAAAGAGGTGAGTGCATGATGATCTATGAAACAATCATTTATGAAGAATATGAAAACATTGCTAAAGTGACGTTAAATTTACCTGAAATGAGAAATCCTTTAACTGAAAAATCGACTAATGAACTAATTCATGCCATCAGGGAAGCAGACAAGGACCCAAATATTAGAGCCATTATTCTTACGGGGGCCGGAAAAGCCTTCTCGGCAGGAGGAAATCTAAATGAGTTCAAAAAAAACGTGGAGAAAACAGCCCCTGAGCTTTATGTTGAAGGGCGGGAGAGTACTGAATTGTTCAAACTGGGTACTGAGGTCAAAACCCCATTAATTGCAAGTGTAAATGGTCCGGCATTAGGAGGGGGAACGGGGCTTGTCGCTATGTGCCATCTTGCTGTCGCCTCCACCACGGCAAAGTTAGGGTTGACGGAACTTAAGCTCGGGCTGGTTCCATTTGTCATCATGCCTTGGGTACGGCGTGCCGTAGGTGAGCGAAAAATGATGGAGATGATGCTCACTGCTGAAATCATATCAGCAGAACAGGCAAAAGAAATTAACTTGGTTCATCGAGTTGTCAATCCGGATGAGCTTGAGACCGAAACAATGAAACTTGCCAAGAAAGTTGCCAGTTTCAGTCCACTGGCAGTCAAGTTAAGTTTTGATGCATTTTTCAATACGGAACAAATGGATATTCAGAAGTCTTTTGATTATTTAACGACATTAAGACTAGTGTCCTTTATGAGTGAAGATGTAAAAGAAGGGGCATCTGCTTTTCTTGAAAAGCGGCAGCCTATATGGAGCGGAAAATAAAAGAGGGAGTGATTGACATGGTAGAAATATTATCTAATATGGCAGGAAGTGTATGGAAAATAGAGGTAAAAGAAAATGATGTGGTGAAGGAAGGCGATGTATTAATCATTTTGGAGTCAATGAAAATGGAAATCCCGATTGAAGCGACACACAGTGGGGTGGTAGCGGCGATTAACACCACAGAAGGAGAGTTTGTCCAAGAAGGTGATTGTCTCGTAAAGATTAGTAACGATTAATGGTGGGAGGGCATTTTAGATGAAAAAAGTAAGGATCGGCGCTGCCCAAGGGTTTTATGGAGACACCATAGAAGCTGCTGTTGCAACAGCAGAAAAAGGCGATGTGCAATACCTTTGTTTCGATGCTTTAGCTGAACTGACAATGGCTATTTTGGTAAAGGATAAACGGAAAAATGAAAACGCTGGTTTTACAAAGGATATCCCACAGCA
>Ga0213824_1001558_pt1 | contig 12925 bp, 10 predicted proteins | sample MC6MC0906MG_FD_179892 | JGI IMG/M metagenome (GOLD analysis project Ga0213824, IMG submission 179892) | Enriched soil aggregate microbial communities from Iowa State University, Ames, United States - MC6-MC0906-MG | ecosystem: Environmental > Terrestrial > Soil > Unclassified | place: USA: Iowa...
GGGTAAAACGCAGTACGCCTAGCAGGAAAAACCAGTGCGCCACCACCAGCAAACCGTTGGCAAACCAGATACCGATGAACAACAACCCGACCCCGCGCAACAAGGCCAGGACACAACCGACAGTAATGGTGGCAAACCCGGCACTCCAGAACAGCAGTGAGGATTCGCGGACACTGCGCCACTCAATCGCCAGGTACAGGGCAGCAGCCGCTGCCAGGGCGACCGAGATGGTCAGCATCGTGGGTGGATCTAGCGCCATATACGCATTGGCCTATCTGGTTAACGAGGAAAAGGCCCGATTGTATGCGCTCGTGATGACTTTTCAGAGGGGGCCTTGCACGGATGCCTGCAAATAGAGTCCAGCGCTTGTGGGAGCCCGTGCGAGCGGCATGTCATATTGATATCACCGCACCCTTCCCACCACAAGGACCGCTTCCAGCCGCTGATCAGGTAACAGGTGGGCGGTGTTAGCTCGGTGCTTGCGCGGCAAGCCGTTGCCCGGACAAAAAGCTTACCAGCTGACGCCCGTGCGAACTCAGGCGCTCCCAGTCGCGGAAGCACAAACGCAGCTCCAGGGTGGCCCAGCTTTCCGCCAGGGCCACCCAGCGCACTGGCAATTCCTGCGCGGCGCGCACAGCAGCCGTTTCAGGCAGCATGGCGACTCCTGCGCGCTGCGCCACCAGCTGCGCGATGGCCTCGAAACTGGGGGCTCGCACGCGCACCTTCAGCGGCATGGCAAGGTTCATGGCCAGTTCTTCGACAAAGCGTTGCATCGGCCGCCCTCCCGGCAGGCAGATGAACGCGTAGCCCAGCGCATCGACCAGGCGCAATTGTTCGCGCGCGGCCAGGGGATGGTCGGCGGGCACCAGCATGACCAGGCGCTCAGTGCGAAAAGGCAGCGATACCACCCCCTCGCTGTGCAGGATGCCGTCGTACACCCCGATCTCGCACTCGTTGGCCACCACCACCCGCAGCACGTCCACGCTCTTGTGCTCCATCAGTTGCAGGTCGACCTCCGGGTAATCCGCCAGAAACGGCCCCAATATAGCCGGCAGCAGTGTGCTGTTGGACACGGTCGAGGCCGCCAGGCGCAAGGTAATGCGCTGTTCTCCAGACAGTTGCTGCAAAGTCTCCTGCAGCTTCTGCGCCTCACCAAGCACGCTACGTGCGCCCTCCAGCACCAACCGCCCGGAAGGCGTCAACTGCATGCCATCGGCCTTGCGGGTAAACAGCGCCAGGCCATAGCGCGCTTCCAGCAAGCGCAAGCGGTTGCTGGCAGCCGACACGGCCACCGGAAAGGTCGCAGCGGCCTTGCTCAAGCTGCCCGTGGCGGCAATGGCCAGCAGCAGGCGCAGGTCTGTCAGGTCAAATGGCATGGCTTTCTCCAAAAACGAATGCCCTGTTCGCTAAAAAGCGATTCTAGCGCGACAGCCTTCTGTTCAGAATAAGCCTTGCCTTTCTTCTGCCGCAGGTACCTCCATGAGCGCATTCCGCAGCCTGATCCAGCGCCAGCTGCAAAGCGGTGCCTTGTACGCCGTACTGGCTGCCTTGGGTTTCAGCTTCAAGGCCATCTTCGTCAAGCTGGCCTACGCCGCAGGCCCGGTCGACGCCATCAGCCTGCTGGCCTTGCGCATGGGGCTGGCGCTGCCGTTGTTCGCCTGGCTGGTATGGGCCAGCCGCAGCCAGGGCAGCGCCCCGGTCAACCTGGGTGACGGGTTGCGCGTTGCCCTGCTCGGGCTGCTGGGCTATTACCTGGCCAGCCTGTTCGACTTCTATGGTTTGCAGTACATCAGCGCCGGGCTCGAGCGGCTGATCCTGTTCACCTATCCAACGCTGGTGCTGGTGTTCCAGGCCATTGCCCTGCGTGAACGGCCAAGCCTGCGCACCTTGTCGGCGATGGGCCTGTGCTACCTGGGCCTGGGCATCGCCTTTGTCCACGACATCAGTGTCGCCGGGGTTGGCCAGCAGGTGGTGCTGGGCGCGGTGTGGGTGTTCGCCAGTGCGGTGACCTATGCGCTGTATTATTCCGGCACCGGGATGATGCTCAAGCGCATGGGCTCGATGCGCCTGGCCGGGCTGTGCGGCACGGCGTCCTCGCTGATGGTGCTGGCGCATTACCTGCTGGTGGCACCGGTCGGGCAGTTGTGGCAATTACCGGGCGCGGTGTGGGCCAATGCCGCGTTGATGGCGGTGTTTTCCACGGTATTGCCGATCTATTGGTTAGCGCTGGCAATCCAGCGGCTGGGCCCTACCCATACGGCGGCGGTGGGCAATCTGGGCCCGGTGCTGACGGTGTTGGCATCATGGGCACTCTTGAGTGAAGAGATTTCTCTGTACCAGATCGTCGGGCTGGCGGTGGTGCTGTTTGCCGTGTCGCGGCTCAAGCCGCGGGGCAAGAAGGACATCGTGGCGGCGCCATCTAAAGGTGCTACGGCCTGACGCGGCCTCTGTCGGAGCGGCCTTTCGCGACACAAGGCCGCTCCCCCCCAAAAACGCGCAGCATCGCCTGGTGCAAGGCCTCAGAGCACGCGCTTGATCAACGGTTCCAACCGGCTGAAACGCAAGCGCCGCAGCAACTTGCGGACTTCCTTGGGATGTTCGGCCTTGACACCCAGCGCCTCTGCCGAGCCAATCATCGGCGCATGCCGGCGTAGCCCGTTCAACTCCGCTTCCCGTGGCCCCAGCCATTGCCCTTGCGGGTCATCGATCAGCAAGCCGTTCTCCAGGTCCAGGTTGAACCCGCGCGGGTTCATGTTGTTGCCGGTCAGCAACGAATAGCGCTGGTCGACCCACACCCCCTTGGCATGGAAGGTATGCCCGGGATCGTTCCAGATCCGCACTTGCAACTGGCCGCTGGCAATCGCGCCATGGCGGCGCCGGGCGAAGGCACGCAAGTTGTCCTCGTACAGATAAGGCAAGGCACCACTGGCACTGAACGGCTCACCGGGGGCGATATAGAAGTCGTTGGCCGTGCGGTCACCGACGATCAGCTCAACGTGCACACCGCGCTCCAGCGCATGGTCAAGCTCGCGCATCACCACCCGCGGTGGGTTGAAATACGGCGTACTGATGATGAGCTGCGTGCGCGCCGCCGCCAACAAGGCGCACAGCGCCCGGTTCAACGGGTTGCCACGGCCCACGCCCAACAGCGGAATTACCCGCAGCCCCTGCCCCGCCACGCTGGCCGGTGCCTCGTAGGCCATGCGCCGCAACCGCGCACGCAAGCGCCGGATGTCGCCGCGCAAGCTACGGGTGGCGGGTGGTGCAGGCAAGTCGAGGCGCGGTGTGGCGGTGTGGTGCAGCAGGCGCCGCACCAGGTCGACCATGGCGTCGGCCAGCCCCGGCGACTGGAACAGGTGGTAGCGGTCCAGGCGATAACGGTCAAAGCGGTGCAGGTAGACGTTGTTCAGGCTGGCGCCGGTGTAGACCACGCAGTCGTCGATGATGCTGCCCTTGAGGTGTAACACGCCGAACAGCTCGCGGGTCTGCACCGGCACCCCGTGAATGACGATATCCAGCCCGCGCAACTGGCGTTGGGCCTGATACCAGGCGGCGTTGCCCGGCTGGCGCCCGCCCCCCAACAGACCTCGGCGGGCACGAAACCAGTCGACCACGATGGTGATGTCCAGGCCTGGCCGCTCGGCCTTGGCCTGATACAAGGCATCCAGCACTTCCTGGCCGGCCTCGTCTTCCTGCAGGTACAGTGCGACGATGACGATACGCCGGGTCGCGGTGCGGATGCGTTCGAGCAGGCAGGCGCGGTATGCCTTGGCATCGGGCAGCACCTGGATCGACTCGGGCGACACGGCGTAGCCTGGCAATGCCGCCAGCATGGTTTCGGGGTTCACGAACGATCACCTTCTCTGTGCAATCACTGTCGGCCCTGCCAGCCGGCGGGGCCATTCCTGGCCGCTGCGGCCGGTGTGTAAGATCGACCCGGCAACGACCCATAACAACAAGAACCACGCGAGGCTGTATTTCTCGCTGCCCCTGACGAACTCTGCCTCAGCTTGCACAGGAACAGCGCAATGGTCCACCCCGCTTCGGCAAACCTATCGCCCTCTATTGTAAAGCGTTGTTCCGAAAAGACCTTCGGCTTTCTGATTTTGCCCAATTTCACCACCATCGGCCTGGCGTCGGCGGTGGAAACCCTGCGCACGGCCAACCTGGCAGCGCGCAAGCCGCCGCTGGGGGAGCGGCGGCAGGCTTCGCTGCATTAATTCGAGGTTTGTATTGTTTTTACCGGCCTCTTCGCGGGCACGCCCGCTCCCACAGGAACCCCACAGATTCGAATACTGTGAAATCCCTGTGGGAGCGGGCGTGCCCGCGAAGAGGCCGGCTGCACCTTCTCGCCATTACCGACGAGGACGCTTTTGATCTATCCGACCTGATCACCCATGCCGTTGGAGCTGCTTTGCAGCCCTATCGCGACACCGCTACTTCAGGTCAAAACGATCCAGCTCCATGACCTTCTGCCAGGCGGCCACAAAGTCCCGCACGAACTTGTCGCCCCCATCACTGCTGCCATACACCTCGCTCAACGCCCGCAACTGGGCATGCGAACCAAACACCAGGTCGACCCGGCTAGCGGTCCATTTAACCTGCCCGGTCTTGCGGTCGCGGCCCTCGAAGGTTTCGTTGTCCGCCGAAGTGGGCTTCCATTCCACGCCCATGTCCAGCAGGTTGCGGAAGAAGTCGTTGCTCAAGGTGCCGGGCTTGTCGGTGAACACCCCCTGCTTGCTGCCGCCATGGTTGGCGCCCAGCACACGCAGGCCGCCGATCAGCACGGTCAGCTCCGGCGCAGTCAGGGTCAGCAACTGGGCCTTGTCCAGCAACAGCTTCTCGGCCTTGACGCTGTAGCGGGCCTTGGTGAAGTTGCGGAAGCCATCGGCCAACGGTTCCAGCACGGCGAACGACTCAACATCGGTCTGCGCCTGGGAGGCATCGACGCGGCCCGGGCGGAACCCGACGCTGCCACTGTAACCGGCATCCCTGGCAGCTTTTTCAACTGCAGCGGTACCGGCCAGCACGATCAGGTCGGCCAGGGAAACCTTCTTGCCGCCATTATTGAACTCGCCCTGAATCTGCTCCAGCGCCGTCAGCACCTTGTCTACACCCTGGTTGGCAGCCCAGTCCTTCTGCGGCACCAAGCGCAAGCGGGCGCCATTGGCACCCCCGCGCTTGTCCGAGCCACGGAAGGTTGACGCGGATGCCCAGGCGGTGGAGACCAGCTCGCCCACACTCAAGCCCGAAGCCAGAACCTTGGCTTTAAGAGCAGCGATGTCTTGCTCGCTGATCGTGGAGGGGTCGGCCTTGGGCAAGGGGTCTTGCCACAGCAACTCTTCATTGGGCATTTCCGGGCCCAGGTAGCGCGCCAGCGGGCCCATGTCGCGGTGGATCAGCTTGTACCAGGCACGGGCAAAGGCATCCGCCAACTGCTCAGGGTTGTCCTTGAAGCGACGGGCGATCGGCTCGTAGATCGGGTCGAAGCGCAGCGCCAGGTCGGAGGTAAGCATCGACGGTGCGTGTTTTTTACCGGGATCGTGCGCATCTGGCACCGTGCCTGCGCCTTTGCCCTCTTTCGGCCGCCACTGGTGCGCACCGGCCGGGCTTTTGGTCAACTCCCACTCAAAGTTGAACAGGTTGTTCAGGTACTCGTTGCTCCACTTCGTCGGGGTGGAAGTCCAGGTCACTTCCAGGCCGCTGGTGATGGTATCCCCCCCTTTGCCGGTACCAAACTTGTTGGGCCAGCCCAGGCCCTGCAACTCCAGGCCTGCCGCTTCCGGTTCGGGGCCGACGTTATCGGCGGGGCCGGCGCCGTGGGTCTTGCCGAAGGCGTGGCCGCCGGCGATCAGCGCCACGGTTTCTTCATCGTTCATGGCCATGCGGCCAAAGGTTTCACGGATGTCCCTGCCAGACGCTACCGGGTCTGGGTTACCTTCCGGGCCTTCCGGGTTGACGTAGATCAAGCCCATCTGCACGGCGGCCAGCGGGTTTTCCAGGTTACGCTCGGCCGACAGGTCGCGATTCTGCTCTTCACCATGCTTGGCCGGCTCGGCTACCAGGTCACCTTGCCCAGGCGGCTGCGCCTTGACCTGATCATTGCCGTAGCGGGTATCGCCGCCCAGCCAGACCTTTTCCGACCCCCAGTACACGTCTTCGTCCGGCTCCCACACATCGGCGCGTCCGCCGGAGAAGCCGAATGTCTTGAAGCCCATGGATTCGAGGGCAACGTTACCAGTGAGCACGATCAGGTCGGCCCATGAAATCTTGTTGCCGTACTTCTGCTTGATCGGCCACAGCAGGCGCCGGGCCTTGTCCAGGCTGACGTTGTCCGGCCAGCTGTTGAGCGGGGCGAAACGTTGCTGGCCAGAGCCCGCGCCACCGCGGCCATCGCCAATGCGGTAGGTGCCGGCGCTGTGCCAGGCCATGCGGATGAACAGCGGGCCGTAGTGGCCGAAGTCGGCGGGCCACCAGTCCTGCGAGTCGGTCATCAGCGCAGTCAGGTCGTTCTTCAGGGCCTGGAAGTCGAGGCTCTTGAAGGCTTTGGCATAATCGAAGTCCGGATCGGGGCTGGATTTCGACGAATGCTGGTGAAGAATACGAAGGTTGAGCTGGTCAGGCCACCAGTCACGGTTGGTGGTGCCGCCACCTGCGGTTTGATGGAACGGGCATTTCGATTCGTTCGACATCTGCGGGTACCTTTGGGTCGGTTATCCAGATTTCCGGTCTATGCCAGGTGTTCTTTCAGCCGAGCGTGTGGGGGCTCGTGCAACCCCTCATCAGGTCTACACGGGGCCACGGGAAAGACTAGACGAGCTTGCGCAGAGTTCTAATAGAGTGGCTGTTAGGGGCTGATAGGCTGGCTCTGTCAGGCCGGCACATTCATACAAGGCAAGCAGGCCAACGGCGTGCTTCAATACACCGCCAAGCCCTCTAGTCCAGGATCCTGAGCCCAATGAACCGCAACGACCTGCGCCGCGTCGACATGAACCTGCTGGTGCTGTTCGAAGCCCTGATGATCGAACGCAACCTGACCCGCGTCGGTGAAAAACTGTTCATCACCCAGCCCACCGTCAGCGCCGCCCTCGCCCGCCTGCGCGAGCTGTTCGACGACCCGTTGCTGATACGCAGCGGCCGGGCCATGGAACCCACGCCAAGGGCCCTGCAGATTTTCACCGAACTGGCGCCTGCGATGGATGTGATTTCCGCCGCCATCAGCCGAGCCCGCGAATTCGACCCAGCCAGCAGCTGCAATGTGTTCCGCCTGGGGTTGTCGGACGATGCCGAGTTCGGCCTGTTCCCCGCCCTGCTGCAGGCCCTGCGCGAAGAAGCCCCGGATATCAGTGTGGTGGTGCGGCGGGCCAACTTCCTGCTGATGCCTGGCCTGCTGGCCAGCGGCGAAATTTCGGTCGGTGTGAGCTACACCACCGACCTGCCGGCCACGGCCAAGCGCCGCAAGCTGCGCGACATCGGCGTGCGCGTGCTGCGCGCCGACGACCGGCCCGGCCCGCTGACCCTCGACGAATACTGCGCGCGCCCGCATGTGATGGTGTCGTTCTCCGGCGACATGAGCGGCAACATCGACCTGGACCTGGCGCGCATCGGCCGCTGCCGCAAGGTGGTGCTGGCGGTGCCGCAGTTCGGCAGCCTGCGCGCCCTGCTGCGCAACACCGAGCTGATCGCCACCGTACCGGACTACGCCGCCTGCGCCCTGGCCGACGACGGCAGCCTGCGCGCCGACCCGGCGCCCTTCGACATCACCGAGGCCGAACTGTCGATGGTCTGGAGCGGCGCCCAGGACAACGACCCCGCCGAGCGCTGGCTGCGCGAACGCATTTTGCAGTTCATGGCCAGGCCGTGACATCCAGCCTGTCGATAGCCACCCTGGCTGCCATGGCGGTACAGGTTTTTACTTGCGCCGCTGCATCCAGGCCGCCCCCAGCCCACTGAGGCAGATCACCGAAATCCCCACCAGGCTCAGGGTATCCGGCACCTGGCTATAGAATACAAGCCCAAGCAACCCGGCAAACACGATCTGGCAGTAGCTGAACGGCGCCAGCAACGCCGGTGCCGCATGGCGGAAGGCCTGAGTCAGCAGCAGGTGAGCCGTCATGCCAAAGCCCCCCAGGGCCAGCATCAGCAGGGCATGGTCCCAACGCGGCACCTCCCAGAAGAACGGCACCAGCGCGCTCATTGCCAGGGTGTTGCACAGCCCTGCGTAGAAGTTGCTGGTGGTCGGGCTGTCGTGCGCAGCCAGAATGCGCGTCAGCAACTGATAGAAGCAGAAGCCCAACGCCGAACCGAACGGATACAGAATGGCCGGGGTAAACATCGCCCCACCCGGGTGCACCACCACCAGCACGCCGATGAAACCCAGTACTACCGCCACCCACTGCCCCACCGTCACCCGCTCTTTCAGCAGCGGTGCAGACAGCGCGGTGACCAGCACCGGGGCAAGGAAGTTGACCGCAGTCGCCTCCGCCAGCGGCAGATACTGAAGGCCGCTGGTGAACAGCAAGCTTGTGCTCAGCAGGCTCAAGGCCCGCAAGGTCTGCAGTACCGGCCGGCGGGTGCGCAATACATTGAGGCCAGACTTGGGCAGGAAAATGCCGGCCATCAACAGCGTATGCACGACATAACGCGCCCATACCACCATCACAATCGGGTAAAGGCCGCCGAGGAATTTGGACAGGGCATCGTGGCTGGCGAACAGGAACGTCGCCACCACCACCAGCGCGATACCGCGCAAGGGTTGGTTGACGCCGGACAGCGGTGTGCTGGAACTCATGGCTCTCTCGATGACGGCACGGCGGCATGCCACGCCCAGGGAAGGCCGCACAGGCGTGGCCTGGCGGATGCAACAGCTCGAATTCTAGAAGAGATGCCGCAGGATAAGGAAGTTCATTTGCCGCTTGCCCATGCTGGCTGCAAAAACTGTTCGCTGATCGACCACTTTGTGCCTTGAACGCATGGCCCGTGCCTCGCTGATCACCGACCATCGAGTACGAACCCTGCACACCCTACAAGGAATTTACATGCAAAGGCTCACCACCCGTAACGGTCTGGCCCTGCCTGCAATCGGCCTGGGCACCTGGCCGATGACCGGCACAGAATGCACCCAGGCCGTGCACCAGGCGCTGGACGTGGGTTACCGGCACATCGACACCGCCACCGCCTACGAAAACGAAGCGGCCGTTGGCCAGGCCCTGCGCGACAGCGATGTGCCTCGCGAGCAGATCCACCTGACCACCAAGGTGTGGTGGGACCGCCTGGAGCCCAAGGCCATGCGCCAGTCGCTGGAAGACAGCCTGCGCGCCCTGGGCACCGAGCAGGTCGACCTGTTCCATATCCACTGGCCCGGCAAGGATTGGGACATGGCTCGCAGCATCGACACCCTGGTAGCACTGCGTGACGAAGGCAAGGCCCGCCACATCGGCGTGGCCAACTTCCCGCTGGGCCTGCTGCGCCAGGTGGTGGAAACCCTGGGCGCGCCGTTGTCGGCAATTCAGGTGGAATACCACGTGCTGCTCGGCCAGCAACCGCTGCTGGACTACGCCCGCCGCCATGACCTGCTGCTCACCGCCTACACCCCGCTGGCCCGCGGCCAGGCGGCGGCGCAGCCGCTGATTCAGGCGATTGCCCGCAAGCATGGCGTGCTACCCAGCCAGGTGGCGCTGAAGTGGTTGCTGGACCAGGACGGTGTGGCGGCAATCCCCAAAGCCAGTAGCCGCGAGAACCAGCTGGCCAACCTGGCAGCGTTGAACGTGCAACTGGACGACGAAGACCGCGCGGCGATTGCCCAGTTGCCGAAAGATCAGCGCGTGGTAAGCCCGGCGTTTGCGCCAGACTGGAATAGCTGAGGCAGGTAACTGCCTTGCGCCAAACCTGAATTTTTGCACCCCTCACTGTGGGAGCGGCCTTGTGTCGCGATAGGGCCGCAAAGCGGCCCCGGCAATAGTTGCGGCGAGCTGACAAATGTGGGGGCGCTGCGCACCCCAATCGCGACACAAGGCCGCTCCCACATTGACCGCATCGCCTTCAAGCCATGCGCCATACCTGTGGCCGTCAGCCTGGCGTAATGACCTGCTTCAACCGCTCGCTCGCCGGTGCCGGCCGCCCGTACAGGTAGCCCTGGAAATGCGAGCACCCTTCCGCCGCCAGCCGGCGCATCTGCTCTTCCGACTCCACTCCCTCGGCCGTGGTCTTGATCATCAGGCTGTTGGACAGGTCGGTAATGGCGCGGATGATCGACATCGCCTCTCGGCTTTCGCACATGTCATGCACAAACGACTTGTCGATCTTGATCCGGTCGAACGGGAACGACCGCAGGTAGCCGAGCGATGAATACCCGGTGCCGAAATCATCCAGCGAAATGGACACGCCCAGGTCCTTCAGCGCGCGCAAGGTGCGCACGTTTTCTTCGCTGTTACCCAGCAGCACCGACTCGGTTATTTCCAGCTCCAGGCGTTGCGCCGGCAGGCCCGAATCGGCCAGGGCCAAGGCCACGATCTGCACCAGGTTGGCATTCTTGAACTGCACCGGCGACAGGTTCACCGACACCGTCTGCTCGCTGCCCCAGCTGGCCGCTTCCTGGCAGGCCAGGTTCAAGGCCCGGATGCCCAGCTCATGAATCAACCCGGTTTCCTCGGCAATGGGGATGAAGTCCATAGGCATCACCATGCCACGGCTCGGGTGCTCCCAGCGCAGCAACGCCTCGTAGCCGGTGATGCAATGGGTCTGCTGGTCGACCACCGGCTGGTAGTGCAACTGCAACTGGCCAAGGTGCAGCGCGGTGCGCAGGTCGGTTTCGACCAGGCGGCGCTGGCGGGCTGCAACGTCCAGTTCCACCTCGAAGCACTCGTAGCGGTTTCGCCCGTTGCGCTTGGCCTCGTACAGCGCCATGTCGGCATAGCCGAGCAGCTGCTCTGCCTGGTCGTTGTCATCGGGGGCGATGGCAATACCGATACTCACCCCCACCGTGAACTGGTGGCCTTCGATCTGGAACGGCGGGCAAATGGCATTGATCAGGCGCTGCGCGGTGTTGCAGGCGGCATCGCGGCCATCAAGCCCGGTCAGTACCACGGCAAACTCGTCACCGCCCAGCCGGGCCAGGGTGTCGTGCTCGCGCAGCTCACGGCGCAGGCGTTTGCCCAGCTCGCGCAGCAGCTTGTCGCCGAAGGCATGGCCGAGGGAGTCGTTGATGTTCTTGAAGTTGTCCAGGTCCAGGCACAGGGCGGCGGTCAGCTTGGCATTTTCGCTGCCACGCACCAGCGCCTGGCGCAGCCGTTCGTTGAACAGGGTGCGGTTGGGCAGCCCGGTGAGCGCATCATGGTGCGCCATGTGGTGAATCTGCGCGTGGGCGGCCAGTTCCTCGGTGGCATCTTCGGCGACAAATAGCACGTAGTCGGCCTGGCCTTCGCAGTTCTGGCTGAGCAAGGTGCGGCTGCGCAGGGTACGTGGACCACGGGCGGTGTCAACCCGGGTCTCGGCAGCATGGCCCTTGGTGTTGCGAGCACCCCGCGCCAGTTGTTGTTCAAGGTAATCGGCAGCGGCCGGGCTCAGGCATTCGCCAGGCAGTTGGCCGATCATGCTGCGCTGTGGGCCGCCGAACAGGCGCTCGGCCTGCTGGTTGGCCAACAGGATGCGCTGGCTTTCCAGGTCCTGCACGATGACGCTGGCGGGGATATTGGCAATTACCGAGTCCAGGAACTGCGACAGCTTGGCCATTTCCTGGCTGTACTGCTCGGCCAGTTCTTTGGCCTGCAGCAGCTCCACCTCCTGGCGGCGGCGTTCAGAAATGTCGCGGGTAACCTTGGCAAAACCCACCAGCTGCCCGGCATCGTCGTACACCGCATCGATTACCACATGGGCGTGAAAGGCCGAGCCGTCCTTGCGCAGGCGCGAACCGACCTCTTCAAAGCGCCCGGTGCTGCGCGCCTGCTCCAGGTTATGCGCGGGCAGCCCGGCGGCGCGCTCGGCATCGGTGTAGAACAACGAGTAATGCTGGCCGACAATTTCCTCGGCGTGGTACCCCTTGGCACGCTGGGCGCCGGGGTTCCAGTTGGCGACGACACCTTCGGGTGTGAGCAGGTAGATGGCATAGTCCACCACACTCTGAATCAACAGCCGGTACATGATGTCGGGGCTTGCGACTAGCGACATGAACTTTACCTGAACCTTCGAAGGGCATGAAAAGGGACCCCGGCAAGCGGTGGCCGGGTGCAAGGAAGCGTTGATGGCATTATGCCGCTCATGACGGTTTTGTGAAGTAGCTCACAAAAATGCCGCTATCCCTCTTCAAGGACGAACGAAGGCTGGCAAACCCTCAATGGCGGGCGCCGCTCACCAGGAAACTGAGCAGGTCCTGCTCATCCGTCAGGGTAATGGCCTGCGCCGGGCGCGACAGGTTCGCCAACACGGCCTTGCAGAACGCCACGGCCGGTGCGTCTTGTGCGTAGCACCGCAGCAACCAGTCCCCCTCGCCGCCCAGCAGCTGCAACGCCACCGCCTGGCCGATGCCCTGGCGGCGGTACTTTTTCAGGATGAACAGGTCAGCCAGTTCAAGCGCATCGATGCCCGGCAATTCGCTGCGTTCCACCAGGACGAAACCGGCGATGAAGCCGTCCGCCAGCACCAGGTAAGCGCCCCAGCCGTCGTCCTGCCAGTAGCGTTGCAAGTGTTCGTCGTGGATGTAGTAGCGGCCGTCCACTTCGACGTCTTCCTGCTCCCAGTCGGAGGACTCGTAGGAATAGAACTGGTAGAGGTTGCGGATCAGCGGAGCCTGGTCAGCGGTGGTTGGCAGCAGCGCGATGGGCAGCATGGGCGGGGCTCGGGCAAAAGGTCGATTCTAGATCACCGGGCCCAACAGCAAAAAGCCCGGGCCCTCCCCGCACGGAAAGGCCCAGGCAAAACACAGCGAAAA
>Ga0213824_1001567_pt1 | contig 12887 bp, 9 predicted proteins | sample MC6MC0906MG_FD_179892 | JGI IMG/M metagenome (GOLD analysis project Ga0213824, IMG submission 179892) | Enriched soil aggregate microbial communities from Iowa State University, Ames, United States - MC6-MC0906-MG | ecosystem: Environmental > Terrestrial > Soil > Unclassified | place: USA: Iowa...
CCATCGGCAGTTCGGGCGACCGCCCCGCCGCCCTCTCCGAACTGGTCGGCATCATCCAGAACGACGGCATACGCCTGCCTACCTTGCGCATCGACACCCTGCACTTTGCAGCCAACACACCTTATGAGACCAAGTTGATCACCGACCCGGACCGGGGCGTGCGGATTCTGCCGGTGGAAGTGGCGCGGGCGCTCAAAGGCGCCATGTCGCAGGTGGTCGATGCAGGCACTGCGCGGCGTATTTCCGGCAGCTTCAAGCTGCAGGACGGCACGCCGTTGGTGATGGGGGGCAAGACCGGTACCGGTGACAACCGCATCGAGAGCTTCGGCGCCGGCGGTCGGCTGATCGGCTCGCGCTCGCTGAACCGTACCGCCACCTTCGTGTTCTTCCTGGGCGACAACCACTTCGGCACCCTCACTGCCTTCGTGCCGGGGCGCTCGGCAGAGGCGTTCAAATTCACCTCGGCGCTGCCGGTGCAAGTGCTCAAGGGCATGGCCCCGATCCTCATGCCATACCTGCAGCCGGGCAATCCGAATGAATGCAAACCGCCGCAGGTTGCGCTGCATACACCCCCCGCAGCGGGGAATGCATCGAAAGACTAGATGATAATCATCTGCACTTAGGGGCTTGTCTTTAGATATATCTTGAGTAACATCTTACGATATATCGCAAACGACGGAGCCCTGCCCCCATGCGCGAACACACCCCCCATGATCCCTTCGAGCGGCGCCCCGGCCGCGGCGAGCGCGGCCCACGCGTCTTCGCCCCCGGTGACCTCAAGCTGCTGATGCTGGACCTGCTCGCCGAGCAGCCCGGCCACGGCTACGACCTGATCCGCCAGATCGAAAACCTGTTCGACGGCAGCTACAGCCCAAGCCCTGGGGTGATCTACCCCACGCTGAATTTTCTTGAAGAGGCCGAGCTGATCAGCGGCCAGGTGCAGGGCAGCAAACGCCTCTATGCCATCACCGACGCCGGCCGTAGCGCCCTGGCCGAGCAGGCTGTCGCGCTGGACGGCGTGCGCATGCGCATCGAAGTCAGCAAACGTGCCCTGCGCGGCCACGACCGCCCGCCAGAGATCCATGAAGCGGTCGGCAACCTGCGCCACGCACTGCACATGCACAGCGGCCGCTGGACACCGGAGGAAATCCAACGGGTCCGCGACTTGCTCAACCATACCGCCAAGGCCATCGCCTCCGGGCCGGCCGAACCTGTCAGGGAGACCTCCCATGAGTGACACCATCCACCGCGTCAACCACGAGATCCGCCAGCGCCGTTTGCAGGTACTGCGGGTCACCGAGCTGACCCCTCGCATGCGCCGCATCACCCTCGGCGGTGCCGAACTGCAAGGTTTCACCAGCGTCGGCAGCGACGACCATATCAAGCTGCTGTTTGCAGAAACGCCGGAGCAACAGCAGGCCATCGAGGCCCGTAATATGGGCCGGGACGGTGGCGCACGGCCCACCATGCGCGAGTACACGCCCCGGCGCATCGACCTGGTGGCCAATGAGCTGGACATCGACTTCGTGCTGCACGGTGATGGCCCTGCCTCCACCTGGGCCGCCCAGGCCACACCGGGGCAAACCCTGGACATCGCCGGGCCACGGGCATCGATGGTGGTGCCGGATATTTTCGACAGCTACCTGCTGATCGGTGACGAAACCGCCATTCCGGCAATTGGCCGCCGGTTGGACGAACTGCCGGCTGGCCGCCAAGTGCTGGCGGTGATCCAGATCGAAGACGAGCAGGAGCGCCAGCCGCTGCCAAGCAAGGCGCAAGTCGAAGTTATCTGGGTGCGCCGCCGGCAGGAAGATTTGCTGGCCTTGGTGAAGAACCTGACCTTGCCGCAAGGCCGGTTGTATGGCTGGGTGGCGCTGGAAAAAGCCCTGACCCGCCAGGCCAAGGCGCTATTGCTGGAAAAAGGGGTGCCTGAGGATGCGCTGAAGGCTGCGGCCTACTGGCGTGCCGACGGGACTGCGGACGACGAGTGATCTTCGTTGTCCTATCGCCGGCAAGCCAGCTCCTACAGTGACTGCACAGCCCTTGAAGGCTGTGGGGTACTTGCAGGAGCTGGCTTGCCGGCGATAGGGCCATTGCAGGCTAAGCAAATTTCCGCACCCCGCGCCACTTATCCAGCCCAAGCAACACCAACCCAATCCCCCAGAACCCCGCCAGCACCCCCAGGGCATTGAGCATCACCTGCCCATACCCCAGGTTCGCCACATCAATGAACGGGTAGGCATACATGCCAATCTCGCTCCCCCGCCACAGCGCATAGGCGAAATACACCGCCGGGTACATCGCCCACACCGCCAAGTGCCATAGCCGCAGGCTGCCCTTGGGCACCTCGCACCACCAGTACAAGGCATACAGCAACGGCATCACGTCGTGTAGCAACTCGTCCGCCAGCCACTGCCAGCCCTGCGGTTGCCACAAGTGGCGCAGCAACACGCTGTAGGCCAGCGCCACCAGCACGATGCTGGCGGCCACTGCAGTACTCACCGCCGGCGACAGGAAAAAACGCCTGGCTCGGCCGTCACGACCGAACGCCGCATAACTGAGCACCGTCGCCACCAAGGTATTGGTCAGCACGGTGAAGTAGCCAAACACATTGATCAGGCCGCCAATCAGGCTGGCCTGTTCCTGCCAGCGCGCCAGCAGCACCAGGTAGACCTGCACGGTCAGGCCGAACCAGCCCAGTACGGCGATGCCGGTCAGCCAGGGGCGCAGCGGCATATCAGGCCTGACGCTGCAGCTTCACGTACAGCTGCTCGACCTTTTCCCGCGCCCACGGTGTCTTGCGCAAAAAGGCCAGGCTCGACTTGATGCTGGGGTTGCTCTTGAAGCAACGCACATCGATGCGCTCGGCCAGGCCCTGCCATTGGTAGTGCGCCACCAGCTCGGTGAGGATCTGTTCAAGGGTCTTGCCGTGCAGCGCGTTGTGTTGGGCCGTGCTCATGCTGTGCTCCGTGGGAAAGATGCGCACCTTACACGAGTGTAGCGATGGGTGGGATCAGTCGAGGCGCCAGAAATAATGCTGGCCAGGGGCAAAACCTCTGTGCTGAAATAGTTATGTTATGTTGTAACATTACAAAAGCATCTGCCAAGGAACGCCCCAACCCCATGTTGTACACACCGCTTCGTCTCTCCCCCCTTGCCGTCGCGCTCTGGCTGGCGGCATCGCCCAGCCAGGCCGTGGAACTCGAACCTCAGGTGATTACTGCCAATCCGCTGGGCAACCGCCAGCTGGCCGCCCCCAGCACCGTGCTCGAAGGCGACAACCTGCTGCAACAACAGCACGGCAGCCTCGGTGAAACCCTGAACAAGCAGCCGGGTGTCGCCTCTACCTGGTTCGGCCCTGGCGCCAGCCGCCCGGTGATCCGCGGCCTGGACGGCGACCGCATTCGCATCCTGCGCAATGGCGTCGGCGCCCTGGACGCCTCATCGCTGTCCTATGACCACGCCGTGCCGCTGGACCCGGTGACCGTCGAGCGCGTCGAGATCGTCCGTGGCCCGGCCGCACTGCTCTACGGCGGCAACGCCATCGGTGGCGTGGTCAACACCTTCGACAACCGCATCCCGGACGCACCGATCGAAGGCATCCACGGTGCCGGCGAGCTGCGCTACGGTGGCGCCGACACCACCCGCAGCAGCGCCGGCAAGCTGGAGGCGGGCAACGGTGCCTTCGCCCTGCACCTGGATGCCAACAGCCGCCAGTTCAACGACCTGCGCATCCCCGGCTACGCCCGCAGCGCCAAGGTGCGTGACGCCGATGAGCCCGGCAGCAAACATCGCCTGGAAAACAGCGACGGCCGTCAGGACGGCGGTGCAGTCGGTGGTGCCTATCACTGGGATCACGGTTACGCCGGCCTGTCGTACAGCCGCTACGACAGCAATTACGGCTCGGTGGCCGAGCCCGGTGTGCGCCTGGACATGAAACAGGACCACTACGCCTTCGCCTCCGAGCTGCGTGACCTGGACGGCCCGTTCAGCTCCATCAAGGTCGATGCGGGCTATACCGACTACGAACACAGCGAGATCGAAGAAGGCGAGGTGCACACCACCTTCAAGAACAAAGGCTACGAAGCCCGCATCGAAGCCCGCCATCAACCGCTCGGGCCAGTGGAGGGGGTGATCGGTGCACAGGTCAGCCGCAACGAATTTTCCGCCCTGGGCGAAGAAGCTTTCGTCCCACACACCAACACCGACAGCCTGGCGCTGTTCATGCTGGAGCAATGGCAGGCCACAGAGCGGCTGAACCTGAGCCTGGGCGCACGCCTGGAGCACACCCGGGTAGACCCGGACGCCAAAGGCAACGACAACTTCGTCGATGCCGACAGCGCGAGCAGCTTCAACGCCTTTAGCCTGTCCTCAGGTGCGGTATACCAGCTCGACCCGATCTGGTCGCTGGCCGCCAACCTTGGCTACACCGAGCGCGCCCCGACGTTCTACGAGCTGTACGCCAATGGTGCGCATGTGGCCACTGGCGCCTTTGAAGTCGGTGACGCCAGCCTGAACAAGGAAAAGGCCATCTCCGCCGACCTGGCGCTGCGCTTCGACAATGGCACCCACAAAGGCAGTGTCGGGGTGTTCTACAGCCACTTCCGCAACTACATCGGGCTGATCGGCACCGGCAACCTGCGCGACGGCGGGCATGACCACGACCATGGCGAGGATGACCACGACCACGATCATGACCACGACGGTTTCCCGGAATACCAGTACCAGGGCGTGCGGGCGCGCTTTTACGGCATAGAGGCCCAGGACCGCTGGCAACTGGTCGAGAACCGTTACGGCAGCTTCGCGCTGGAGTTGTCCGGTGACTACACCCGGGCCAAGAATCTCGACAGTGGCGAACCTTTGCCACGCATCGCCCCGCTGCGCTTGAACAGCGGCCTGGTGTGGGAACTGGACCGCTGGCAGGCGCGGGTGGATGTGCAACATGCGGCATCGCAGCACCGCAAGCCGGCCAACGAAACCAGCACCGATGGCTACACCACGCTGGGGGCTAGCGTTGGTTACCGCTTCGACATTGGCCAAAGCCAGTGGCTGGCGTTTGTGCGCGGCGAAAACCTGACCGACCAGACCGTGCGCTATGCCAGCTCGATCCTGCGCGATATCGCACCGGCACCGGGGCGCAGTGTGGAAGTGGGGTTGCGTACCACCTTCTGAAAATCGCGGGGGCGCATTGCGCCCCAATCGCCGGCAAGCCATTGTTACCCGGTGAACAACAATCCCCTGCGACAATTTGTCTTTTTTTCTTACAACTTCCGCTATATCCTCCCCGCCTGAAGCTGAATCGCTTCACTGAAACCCTCTTGTCGCCATATCCATTGAAGGGCATGCCCTTCGGTGCGCTTGCCGTTTTTTCAATAATCAAAAGATAGCGCTATCTCATGCTTCAACTGCCTAAAACCTGTTACATCGGCCTTACCCTAAGTGCCTTGGCGATGCCCGTCAGCGCCAGCGAAATGTTCGCCAGCGACTCCCCATGGATGCTCGGCGACTGGGGCGGCACGCGCAGCGAATTGCTGGAAAAAGGCTACGACTTCACCCTCGGCTACACCGGCGAGATGGGCAGCAACCTGCACGGTGGCTACGACCACGACCGTACCGCGCGCTACAGCGACCAGTTCACCTTTGGCACCCATCTGGACCTGGCCAAGATCCTTGGCTGGCATGACACCGAGGTCCAGCTGACCATTACCGAGCGCCACGGCGACAACATCAGCAACGACCGCATCAACGACCCCCGCGTCGGTGGCTTCACCTCGGCCCAGGAAGTCTGGGGCCGTGGCGAAACCTGGCGGCTGACGCAGATGTGGATCAAGCAGAAGTACTTTGATGGTGCGCTGGACGTGAAATTCGGCCGCTTCGGCGAAGGCGAAGATTTCAACAGCTTCCCTTGCGACTTCCAGAACCTGGCCTTCTGCGGCTCGCAGGTGGGCAACTGGGTGGGTGGCATCTGGTACAACTGGCCGGTCAGCCAGTGGGCCCTGCGCGTGCGCTACAACCTCAGCGACACGCTCTACACCCAGGTCGGCGTGTTCGAGCAGAACCCGTCCAACCTCGAATCTGGCAACGGCTTCAAACTCAGCGGCAGCGGCACCCAAGGCGCGGTAATACCGGTCGAACTGGTATGGACCCCACGTATCCAAGGCCTGAAAGGGGAATATCGCGCCGGCTACTACTACAGTAATGCCAAGGCACAGGATGTTCTCAAGGACAGCAACGGCCAGCCGGCCGCCCTCAGCGGCGCCGCCTACCGCAGCAGTTCGAGTAAGCACGGCATGTGGCTCGGCGCCCAGCAGCAGGTAACCTCGCTGGCCTCCGACCAGTCGCGTGGCCTGAGCCTGTTCGCCAACGCCACAGTGCATGACAAGAAGACCAATGCCATCGACAACTATGTGCAGGCAGGACTGGTATACAAAGGGCCTTTCGACGCCCGCGCCAAGGACGACATCGGTTTCGCCCTGGCCCGCGTGCACGTCAACCCTGCCTACCGCAAGAACGCCCGCCTGGCCAACCAGGCCGCCGGCCTCCACGACTACGACAACCCCGGTTTCCTGCCTGTGCAGGACACCGAGTACAGCGCCGAGCTGTACTACGGCATCCATTTGGCCGACTGGCTCACGGTACGCCCCAACCTGCAGTACATCCGCCACCCGGGCGGGGTGTCGCAGGTCGATGGCGCCCTGGTCGGCGGCCTGAAGATCCAGAGCAGTTTCTAACCCCCTTTTTGACCTGACGGAGAACCTACGATGAGCACTGAAGGTGCCAACCAAGGAAGCCGCTGGCTACCTCGCCTGATCGGCGCGCTGCTGTTGCTGATGGGCCTGGCCCTGCTGGCCGGCGGTATCAAGCTGAGCCAGCTGGGCGGATCGCTGTACTACCTGATCGCCGGTATCGGCTTTGCGCTTTCGGGCATCCTGCTGCTGGCCCAGCGCCGCATTGCCTTGGGCCTGTACGGCCTGGTGCTGCTGGGCAGCACCGTGTGGGCCCTGCTTGAAGTGGGCCTGGACTGGTGGCAACTGGTGCCACGCCTGGCCATCTGGTTTGCCATCGGCGTGGTGCTGTTGCTGCCATGGGCACGTCGCCCGTTGACCGGCCCGGCCAGCAAGGCCAACACTGCACTGCTGGGCGTTGCCGTGGTTGCTTCGGGCGCATGTGCCCTGGGCAGCCAGTTCACCCACCCCGGCGAAGTGTTCGGCGAACTGGGCCGCGAAAGCAGCGAAATGGCCAGCGCCGCCCCGGCCATGCCTGACGGCGAGTGGCAGGCCTACGGCCGCACCGAGCATGGCGACCGCTATTCGCCGCTGCGCCAGATCACCCCGCAGAATGCCTACCGCCTGGAAGAAGCCTGGCGCATTCAAACCGGTGACCTGCCGACCGAAAACGACCCGGTGGAGCTGACCAACCAGAACACCCCGCTGAAGGTCAACGGCATGCTCTACGCCTGTACCGCACACAGCCGCCTGCTGGCCCTGGACCCGGACACCGGCGCGGAAATCTGGCGCTACGACCCGCAAGTCAAGAGCCCGACCGGCACCTTCAAAGGCTTTGCCCACATGACTTGCCGCGGCGTTTCGTACTATGACGAAAACCGCTACGTCAGCCGCGACGGCAGCCCGGCGCCGAAAATTACCGACGCCGGCCAGGCCGTGGCCCAAGCCTGCCCGCGCCGCCTGTACCTGCCTACCGCAGATGCCCGCCTGATCGCCATCAACGCTGACAACGGCAAGGTCTGCGAAGGTTTTGCCAACCAGGGCGTGATCGACCTCACCACCGGCATCGGCCCGTTCACTGCCGGCGGCTACTACTCCACCTCGCCTGCCGCTATCACCCGTGACCTGGTGATCATTGGTGGCCACGTCACCGACAACGAGTCGACCAACGAGCCGTCAGGCGTGATCCGCGCCTACGACGTGCACGACGGCCACCTGGTGTGGAACTGGGACAGCAACAACCCGGACGACACCAAGCCATTGGCCGCCGGCAAGATGTACAGCCGCAACTCGGCCAACATGTGGTCGATTGCCAGCGTCGACGAAGACCTTGGCATGATCTACCTGCCGTTGGGCAACCAGACCCCTGACCAGTGGGGCGCCGACCGCACCCCCGGCGCCGAGAAGTACAGTGCCGGCGTGGTCGCCCTTGACCTGGCCACCGGCAAGGCCCGCTGGAACTACCAGTTCACCCACCACGACCTGTGGGACATGGACGTGGGCAGCCAGCCGACCCTGGTCCACCTGAAGACTGACGATGGCGTGAAACCTGCGATCATCGTGCCGACCAAGCAAGGCAGCCTGTACGTGCTCGACCGCCGCGACGGTACGCCGATCGTGCCGATCCGCGAAATCCCCACCCCGCAGGGCGCAGTGAAGGGCGACCACACCTCGCCGACCCAGGCCCGTTCCGATCTCAATCTGCTCGGCCCTGAGCTGACCGAACAGGCCATGTGGGGCGCTACACCGTTCGACCAGATGCTGTGCCGCATCCAGTTCCGCGAACTGCGCTACGAAGGCCAGTACACCCCGCCATCCGAGCAGGGTTCGCTGATCTACCCGGGTAACGTGGGTGTCTTCAACTGGGGCAGCGTGTCCGTCGACCCTGTGCGCCAACTGCTGTTCACCTCGCCCAACTACATGGCCTTCGTGTCGAAGATGGTCCCGCGCGAGCAGGTAGCCGAAGGTAGCAAGCGCGAAAGCGAGACCAGCGGCGTGCAGCCCAATACCGGCGCGCCGTACGCCGTCACCATGCACCCGTTCATGTCGCCTCTGGGTGTGCCGTGCCAGGCCCCGGCCTGGGGCTACGTCGCCGCCATCGACCTGTTCACCAACAAGGTGGTGTGGAAACACAAGAACGGCACCACCCGCGACAGCACCCCGGTACCGATCGGCCTGCCGGTTGGCGTGCCGAGCATGGGCGGTTCGATCGTGACCGCCGGTGGCGTCGGCTTCCTCAGCGGCACCCTGGACCAGTACCTGCGCGCCTATGACGTGCACAACGGCAAGGAACTGTGGAGTGCCCGCTTGCCAGCGGGTGGCCAGGCCACGCCGATGACCTACACCGGCAAGGATGGCAAGCAGTATGTGCTGGTGACCGCCGGCGGCCATGGCTCGCTGGGCACCAAAATGGGCGATTACATCATCGCTTACAAATTGGCTGAGTAAGTTACTAGCTTAAGTATCGAGCCCTGCTTGCGGGGCTCATTCCCCTGTACCGGCCTCATCGCCGGCAAGCAAAGATGAAACCCCTGGGCTGCTGCCTTCATCTACCATTGAAACCCATTCCCACGCGCCCCATCTAAGCACCATAGCCATTCACGCAGGTGCCCCATGAGCAACCAGCAGGATTTCCCGGAACACCCCGACGAAGACAGCGAAGTCGAGCACACCACCCCGGCCGAACCCGGCCATGCCCTCGCCCTGCCCGGCCAGAACCTGCCGGACAAGGTCTACGTGATCCCGATCCACAACCGACCGTTCTTCCCGGCCCAGGTACTGCCGGTCATCGTCAATGAAGAACCTTGGGCCGAAACCCTCGACCTGGTCGCCAAGTCTCCGGACCACTGTCTGGCGCTGTTCTTCATGGACACACCGGCGGAGGACCACCGCCATTTCGACACCTCGGCCCTGCCGCAGTACGGCACGCTGGTCAAGGTGCACCATGCCAGCCGCGAAAACGGCAAACTGCAGTTCGTCGCCCAGGGCCTGACCCGGGTACGCATCCGCAACTGGCTCAAGCACCACCGCCCACCCTACCTGGTCGAAGTTGAATACCCGCGCCAGCCCGCCGAGCCGACTGACGAGGTCAAGGCCTACGGCATGGCCCTGATCAACGCGATCAAGGAACTGCTGCCGCTCAACCCGCTGTACAGCGAAGAGCTGAAGAACTACCTCAACCGCTTCAGCCCCAACGACCCCTCACCGCTCACCGACTTCGCTGCCGCGCTGACTTCGGCCACCGGCAACCAGTTGCAGGAAGTACTCGACTGCGTGCCCATGCTCAAGCGCATGGAAAAGGTCCTGCCGATGCTGCGCAAAGAGGTGGAAGTCGCGCGCCTGCAGAACGAGATCTCGGCCGAGGTGAACCGGCAGATCGGCGAACACCAGCGTGAGTTCTTCCTCAAGGAGCAACTCAAGGTCATTCAGCAGGAGCTGGGCCTGACCAAGGACGACCGCAGCGCCGACCTCGAACAGTTCGAACAGCGCCTGGAAGGCAAGACCCTGCCGCCCCAGGCGCGCAAACGCCTTGATGAAGAAATGGGCAAGCTGGCCATTCTCGAAACCGGCTCGCCCGAGTACGCCGTCACCCGCAACTACCTCGAATGGGCCACCGCCCTGCCATGGGGCGTGTACGGCAAGGACAAGCTCGACCTCAAGCATGCCCGCAAAGTCCTCGACCAGCATCATGCCGGCCTCGATGACATCAAGGAACGCATTATCGAATTCCTCGCCGTGGGCGCCTGGAAAGGCGAAATCAGCGGCTCGATCGTACTGCTGGTGGGCCCGCCCGGGGTGGGCAAGACCAGCATCGGCAAATCCATTGCAGAGTCGCTTGGCCGGCCGTTCTATCGCTTCAGCGTTGGCGGCATGCGTGACGAGGCCGAAATCAAGGGCCACCGCCGCACCTACATCGGCGCACAGCCCGGCAAGCTGGTACAGGCCCTTAAAGAGGTCGAAGTGATGAACCCGGTCATCATGCTCGACGAGATCGACAAGATGGGCCAGAGCTACCAGGGCGACCCGGCTTCAGCATTGCTGGAAACCCTCGACCCGGAGCAGAACGTCGACTTCCTCGACCACTACCTCGACCTGCGCCTGGACCTGTCCAAGGTGCTGTTCGTGTGCACCGCCAACACCCTCGACTCCATCCCGGGGCCGTTGCTCGACCGCATGGAAGTGATTCGCCTGTCCGGCTACATCACTGAAGAAAAACTGGCCATCGCCAAGCGCCACCTGTGGCCCAAGCAACTGGAAAAAGCTGGCGTTTCCAAGGCCAGCCTGAGCATCAGCGACAGCGCCCTGCGCCTGGTGATCGAGGGCTATGCCCGCGAGGCCGGCGTGCGCCAGCTGGAGAAGCAACTGGGCAAACTGGTGCGCAAAGCCGTGGTCAAGCTGATGGAAGACCCCGACGCCAAGCTGAAGATCGGCACCAAGGACCTGGAGGCCGCACTTGGCATACCCGTGTTCCGCAGTGAGCAGGTACTGGCTGGCAAAGGGGTCATCACCGGCCTGGCCTGGACCAGCATGGGCGGCGCTACGCTGCCGATTGAGGCAACCCGCATCCACACGCTCAACCGCGGCTTCAAGCTGACCGGCAAGCTGGGGGACGTGATGAAGGAGTCTGCCGAAATTGCATACAGCTATGTCAGCTCCAACCTCAAGCAGTTTGGCGGCGATCCTGGCTTCTTCAACGAAGCGTTCATCCACCTGCATGTTCCTGAAGGCGCCACGCCCAAGGACGGCCCGAGTGCCGGCGTCACCATGGCAAGTGCCCTGTTGTCGCTCGCCCGCGATCAGGCACCCAAAAAAGGCGTAGCCATGACTGGCGAGCTCACCCTCACCGGCCAGGTGCTGCCGATTGGCGGGGTACGCGAAAAGGTGATTGCGGCGCGGCGGCAGAAGATCTTCGAACTGATCCTGCCCGAGCCTAACCGCGGCGACTTCGAGGAGCTGCCGGACTATCTGCGCGAAGGCCTGACGGTGCATTTCGCCAAGCGCTTTGCCGACGTGGCCAAAGTCCTGTTCTGAGCTGTTCTGGCCTCTTCGCGGCTTGAGTTGCGAGGAGGCCTGTACTGGGCACACAAAACCCCACCAGCATCGGTTATCCTCAGGCATCGTCAGCCTACGGAGCCAACATGACCGCCGCTCGTCTGCTCGTTCCCCTGAGCTTTACTCTGCTTTCTGCCTGCGCCCAACACGCCACACAGCCTGTCGAACTGGATGCCGAAAGTGAATGCCCAACGCGACTGCAGGTAGGTCAGACACTGACGTTGAATCTGCCCGGCAATCCGTCCACCGGCTATCGCTGGCTCGTCAAGAATGCCGCATCAGGCGTGCTGCGCAGCCTAGGCCCGGAGGTCTACAACGCCCCCGAGGATCAAGACGTAGTCGGAAGCGCCGGTGTCTCCACCTGGCGCTTCCAGGTTACCCACACCGGAGATGCCCAGTTGCAACTGGTTTATCAACAGCCATGGGCTGCAGACGTCGCCCCGGTGCAAACCTTCGACTGCAAGCTTGTCGTGCGCTAAGGGCGATCAGCTGCGGTCATAGAGCAGTTGCACCGCTTTCAGGTATTCACACAGACCGTTCAGCGCGACTGTGGCAGCTTCCAGATCCATGGTCGCACGCAGTGGTGCAACCTGAGCCCGCCACTCAGCCTCTACCTTGCGAAGTTCGAGTAGCCACCCGTCCTTCAGTGGCACCAAGCCCGACAGCGCAGTGACCGCCTCCTGTTCATCCCGCGCAGCTTGCAGGGCTCCCTGCACCTGCCGCTGGTCGTTCAATGCGGCGTCGATTTTGCTATCCAGCCGGCCACGGGCTTTGCCCAGGTCGATGAATGTCTTGGCCCCGTCAAGCGCATCAGCATGCCGCGCGAGTTTTTGCGTCACAGCTTTGAACAAACCGGCGTCGAATTTCGGGTCGGTGATCAATCCTGTTATCTGGTCGATGTCATCATCGCTCGGGATAAGGCCCTTCAGTGCGCTGGCAACCGAAGGTTTCTCGAACAGCTCGATAGCCTGGACAATATCAGTACGTTGCTGCTGCAGTTGTATCAATCGTTCATCGAACGCGACTGCCTGATCTTGAAGGCCGGCCGTTCGCGCGGCCAATTCTGGCAAGGATTCGACGAGCGCCGATAGCGAAAACAGCTCCAGCCGC
>Ga0213824_1001570_pt1 | contig 12853 bp, 9 predicted proteins | sample MC6MC0906MG_FD_179892 | JGI IMG/M metagenome (GOLD analysis project Ga0213824, IMG submission 179892) | Enriched soil aggregate microbial communities from Iowa State University, Ames, United States - MC6-MC0906-MG | ecosystem: Environmental > Terrestrial > Soil > Unclassified | place: USA: Iowa...
CTAAATGAAATCAAGCCTTATCTTATATTTGTCGCTAACTTACACATAAATGGCGTCAATCCCCTTGAAGCAGAATTAAACTCCATAAAAGCTGAATACCTGGATGCTCAGCTGAAAAAGGGCTTAGAAGAAAATATTGTTTCAATTCTTCGATGATTATAATAGGCTTCGTTAAATATAAGCCTGGGCAATTATAAAAATTGTCGTAATATGCAATAATAATTTTTATTTTATCTATTGACCTACATCTAAGTGTTGGGTCTATACTTTCCGTATAGCAAAGAAAGGAGTGTGGATTTATGAAAGTAATAGCAATTAATGGCAGTCCACGTAAAAATGGTAATACAAATCAGGCACTCAAGATCATGGCAGATGAGTTGGAGCAGCAGGGGATAGAAGTTGAAATTATTCAAATAGGTCATCTGAATATCCACGGGTGTATTCACTGTGGATACTGTTGGACCTCCGAAGGAAATCATTGTGTTTTCAAAGATGACATTGTCAATGAGACTGCAAAAAAGATGCGGGAGGCAGACGGTTTCATCCTTGGATCCCCGACATATTATGCAGGAATAGCAGGGACGATGAAGGCCTTTTTGGATCGGGTATTTTTCACAAGCTCAGATTATTTCAAATATAAAGTTGCAACTTCTATTTCAGTGGTAAGACGTGCAGGCGGTGTAGATGTAGTACATCAGCTTAATAACTACCTTAATTTAGCCCAGACCGTTATACCGCCATCCCAGTATTGGACTGTAGCGTATGGTATGGATAAAGGGGAAATCATTCAGGACGAGGAAGGAATCCAGACTATCCGCAAAAATGCCAGATCAATGGCCTGGCTGCTTAAGATCATTGATGCAGGGAAAGAGAACATACCTGTTCCTGCAGAAGAAGACCATGTAATGACTAATTTTATACGATAATAAATAGAAAAGGATGATAATTATGAAAGAAAATTTTTATACACTAAGCAACAACTATAAGATTCCCAATATAGGATTTGGTACATTCCGTACTCCCAGCGGAGAGGAAACAGAGCTGTCAGTACGAAATGCAATCAAGGCCGGATACAGGCACATTGACTGTGCTGCCGCTTATGGAAATGAAAAGAGCGTTGGTGACGCTATCCGTAAATCCGGAGTTGAAAGGGAAGAATTATTTGTAACAAGTAAACTGTGGAATGATGACAAAGGATATGAAAAGACGTTAGCTGCTTTTAACCGGACCTTAGAGGATTTACAGCTTGATTATCTGGATTTATATCTGATCCACTGGCCCATTGCGAGAGCATCAAAGAATAACTGGCAGGAAGCAAACAGTGAGAGCTGGAGGGCATTCGAGGAACTTTATAAACAGGGTAAAGTCAAAGCAATTGGAGTTAGTAATTTTCTTCCCCATCATTTTGAACCGCTTTTGGCAACTGCCAAGATTAAGCCTATGGTAAACCAGATTGAATTCCATCCTGGCATGCTGCAGGAGGAAACTGTGGCATTTTGTAAAGATCATAATATTTTAGTGGAGGCATGGGCCCCATTTTCTAACGGGCAGATTTTAAAGCATCCGGTGTTAATAGAGATTGCGGATCAATATAAAAAATCCGTGGCTCAGATTAGTCTGCGCTGGATTATTCAAAAGGGAATCGTTCCATTGCCAAAATCTGTTACACCAGAGAGGATTCATAATAATCTTGAAGTATTTGATTTTGAGATCAGTGCACAAGACGTTGAGAGGATAGACAGGTTAACTGATTGTGGAAGCTCAGGGCTTCATCCGGATAAAGTGGATTTCTAAGATATGTAAACATGAATAGGGTGCATTCCTTAAGAAAGGACTGCACCCTATTCATATAATCAATGAAAGATACTCTGCCGTAAAATAGCAAAACAAAAGATACAATGAAAAGTGTACTAAAGATTACAATCAGGAGTATATTGATTCAAACTGTATATTCCTAAAGACTTCTCAATGAGTGCTATTTGCTTATGGATCATAGGGCAAAGATAAACTATAGTGAACTGAATATCTGGGGAAATCAGATTATCGCCATTCGAGCAATGCGGATGGGTGAAGGACCAGTTTGGCATATCATGGCAGATCGTGCCTGATAACATGGAGGATATTATGGCTAACGGAACCCAGGAAGAAATAAAACGAATCACAGAGGCATTTCTGAAGATGAAAAAATTGGATATAGCGGCACTTGAAAAGGCGCGATTAGGGGAATAGAAAAGAAAGGTGATTGTGCGTCTGCGCAATCACCTTTCCCTCTCTACCTTAATTATAACACATACAATCGGCCACAACAAGACTGTTTTTCTGATTCGGGTTGTGCTAGACTATTTTGAATAACGGTTTAGGAAATAAGTTTTCTGCCGATTCTATAAGAGAGGTGGTATTTGTTATGGAGAATAACCGGACAGAATTAGAATTTGAAAAGAGCAGGTTAGAACAAACCATTGCTCTAGCGAAAGAGCAGCTGGATCAAGCAAGAGAGCGCAATGTAGAGAATAAGTCGGCCATAATTTCTGCCAAGAAAGAGCTGCGTGAGAATACATCTCACTCCATAGCAAATCTATGGAGCAGCGACGGCTTTGAAGCCCTTGCTGCCTTAAACCAGTATGCAAACCCGATCACAGATAAAATAGCCGATTATGAAGCGGTAGAAAACAAAATATTGTTGTTGGAGAAAATGATTCAATCCCCATATTTCGCCCGGATTGATTTTAAATTCGAAGATGAAGATATATTTGAAAATATCTACATTGGACGCACCTCTTTAAAAAAGGATGAGACAAACGAGTTCTTTATTTATGACTGGAGATCGCCCATAGCAAGTGTCTTTTACCGATTTGTATTAGGGCAGGTATTTTATGATGCCCCTGGCGGAAGGATTACAGGAGAGGTTAATTTAAAGCGCCAGTATGAGATAAGCAAAGGGGAGCTGGAGTATTATTTCGACGCTGATGTACAGATTGTGGATGAATTTTTAAGGAAACTGCTGTCCCAGAATACATCTCCTAAGATGAAAACGATTGTAGAGACCATTCAAAGGGAACAGGACATTGTCATTCGGGATATGGAAAATGATTTAATGATGGTGCAGGGCGTGGCAGGAAGCGGAAAGACATCCATTGCTCTTCACAGGGCAGCCTACCTGATGTACCAGGGCCTCTCTTCAAAGCTGGCCGCTGATAATATACTCATTATTTCACCAAACTCCTTATTTGAACAGTATATTTCCAATGTATTGCCCGAGCTTGGAGAAGAACATGTTGTATCGGTGGTATTTGAGGATATTATTGCTTCTGTAGTGAAGAATGAGCAGGTTCAATCGAGAAATCAATTTTTGGAAAACCTGATCTCAAATACTCAATACACGGATATTATAAAAAGCAGCATGGAATTCAAAACCTCCCGCCAGTTTTTGGAAATATTGGATCGGTTCTTTGATGATCTGCCTCACAAATGGATGAACTTTGAGGATATCTGCTATAACGGCGAGTGTATCATAAGCGGAGAAATGATAAAAGAGAAAGTATTATCCGGAATTAACGAAACTCCTCTGGGTATTAGATTAAAGCTGATAGGTGAATATATTTTAGAACTGATCAGCGAGTCAAAGAAAACCCGCTTAAGAAAATCTGAGAAAATTCTAATGAATGAGGAAATGTTAAAATTCATGGAACTTGATATAAAGGATGTTTATAGAAAGTTGTTCCATGACAAAGAATATTTTTACAGCCTGGCAAAAGACATAGAGCTTCCTGGCTGTATGGACCAAATATTAACTTTTACCCAGGAAAATTTAGATACCAATATGCTGTACTATGATGATGCAACGGTTCTCACTTATTTGAATTTAAAAATATACGGAATCAATAAATATAAAGCAATTAAGCAAGTAGTAATCGATGAGGCACAGGATTACTATCCCCTTCATTTTGAAATTTTCCATTTGCTATTTTCAAAAGCGAAATTTACGATTTTGGGAGATATCAACCAAACCCTTGAAAAAAGGGAAGACTTATCTCTTTACCAACAGATCAGAAAAATCTTCAATAAGAAAAAATCTTCCCTTGTTACTATGGACAAAAGCTTCCGTTGTACAAATGAAATTTTGAATTATGGGTTAAGGTTTCTTGACCAAAGTACGGAGATAAAGAGCTTCAACCGTAAAGGAGATGAGCCGGAGATATATACGGCTAATGACCAATTATCGTATCATAACATGATTGTATCAGAGATGAAATCCTGTTTAAAAATGGGATACCAGTCAATCGGATTGATTTGTAAAACTGAAAAAAAAGCCCTTTTCCTCTATGAGAGCTTAAAGGACAAAGCTGATGTCCAATTAATAAAAAGTGAAAGCATAACAGATTTACAAGGTGTATTCATTATACCGGTCTATATGTCCAAAGGGCTTGAGTTTGATGCTGTTTTAATATGTGATGCAGATGCTGAAACTTATTACAGCCAGGATGATAAAAAGCTATTATACATCGCCTGTACAAGGGCGCTGCATAGGCTTAACCTGTTCTGCATGGGAGAGGCCAGTCCGTTATTGAACAAATGAATCAAGTTTGAATTAATACTATAACGGACGGTCTGCTTTTCTATGGCGGCCGTCCGTTTCTTATGGGGATTGAGAACAAGGCTAATCCCATAATTCCAGGAATCCCTTCCAAATGTGAAACAAAAATTGTATAATTAACTTGATCTGTGGATGCAGAAATTGGAAAAGTGAATGATAACAAAAAGTTTGGAATAATCCCAAAGGTAATTTTGGCCTGGAGGCAGTATGATATGGATGTAAAAAAACTAAACTTGGTAAATGACAGTTTAAAGGTAACTCCTAATTATGATTTAAGCAGGGCTCAGTCTTGGATCCGACTTTTTTTAAATAGAAGCGGAAAACTGCTTATTATCGGGCAGGCCGATAATAACTATATATATTGGGCATCTTTGACCGATCAGGATGAGAGAGAGAAGAATGAAGCGATCTTTAACTTCATTGCAGACGAATCCCTAAGGTTTGATATGGTATCCAATGAATGGCTGGTTATTAATGCGGCCGGCGTTCCATATGATGAATTAAAAACATGGTATCGGACAGAACTTGTGAGGCCATTGGAACAGGATATGGCATGGAAAACGCCCTTTGGCCACTATTATGGAAAGAATCAAGCTGAGCTGAATGGGAGATCTTTTGCAAGGGATGTTTCGCAATACCTTGATGTTTTAAAGAAAAGATGTCGGTTCAGAGAGGCCAACGGTGCATATGAGGCGGTTTTGGACTACTGTTTAGGAGAGTTATCGGGAGATTCTGGGAATGCTCTCTACTATACACAGGTTGAAGATTTGATTAGCATGCTGCGGCAGGAGCAATATCTCGTTTTGTCCGATCAGGAACAGATCAGGAAAAAATATCTACTCGTTGCTGAGACGGCCGGTAAGTTATATAATCAGTATCAGTCTGCAATCCGCTAGTAAAATGAATGAGGTAAAGTAAAATGAATCAGATAATTATGTTAGATATAAATTTTCAATATCAGAATGAAACCCGGACATTTCATCCGGTCTTATTAATAAGCGCCAATGATGTTGTTCTTGTAGACTGCGGATATCCCGGTTTCCTGCCTTTATTAGAGGCTGAGATGAAATCCAAGGGTATTAACCCAGGATCCCTAACAAAGGTATTGATCACTCACCATGACGACGACCATATGGGAGCCTTATTTGAAATAAAGGAAAAATATCCTGAGATTAAGGTGGTGGCAGGCCGCACGGAAAGTGGATATATCTCAGGTGAGAAAAAATCGCTGCGTTTGTTACAGGCGGAAGAAATGTTGAATGTGCTGCCGGAAGAACAAAAGCCTTTTGGAATTCAATTCTGCGAATCTTTAAGAAGGGTCAAACCTGTTACCGTTGACATAGAGGTTAAGGACGGGGAACATTTTGACTGGGCTGGCGGCTGTGAGATCATAGACACTCCCGGGCATATGCCAGGACATATTTCCTTATATCTAAAGGAGAGCAATTCCGTTATCACAGGGGATGCCGCAGTTATTGAGGGCAATCAACTGGTCATCGCAAATCCACAGTTTACCTTGGATATGGAAGCGGCCAAAGCTTCACTTAATAAACTGATATCCCTGAATGCAGACCGTTATTATTGCTATCATGGAGGGATATTTGAAAACTTTACGGACATAGCATTTAAAAGCCAAAATATTGATAAATTTTTATAGAGGAGAAGGAAATGAACAGAACCCTGTTTTATAACTTGATTTATAATAATCATCCGATGGAGATCCTGGTTGAGGACGGGCTTATTAAGGAAATGGCTCCCCAGGCAGCTTTAGCGGAAAACCAGGAGGCAACACGGTATGACTGCGGCGGATATTTGCTTTTGCCTGCATTTGTTGATTCCCACACCCATCCTGATAAGACGATTATGGGCATGGATTACCGGCATGATTATAAGGAAACAGACCTGCTTTCGATCATAGAGGCAGAGCGCTCTCTCCGCGGGAAGACAGGTCTTGACACCTTTACCCAGGCATCAAGGTATATTGAACGAATAACAGCATTAGGAACCCTCTTTACGAGAAGCCACGTGGATGTAGATACGGAAAACGGCCTTAAGGGGTTGGAAGGGGTTTTGGAAGCAAGAGAAAAGTATGATGATATTTTAACAATGCAGATTGTTGCATTTCCCCAAAGCGGTCTGGTAGTGCGGAAAGGGACCTATGAGCTTTTGGATGAAGCATTGAAGATGGGTGCGGATGTTGTGGGAGGACTTGATCCTTCATTCATTGACCGGGACCCCAAGGCAAGTATTGATGCGATTTTTAAACTTGCGGAAAAGCACGGCAAACCGGTCGATATTCACTTACATGAGCCTGGAGATCTGGGAGGATTTGCCCTGGATTTAATCGCTGATAAGACCATTGCTCTTGGAATGCAGGGGAGAGTATCGGTGAGCCATGCATTTTGCCTGAAGCATCAAAAGAGGGCGTTCATCGAAAAGCTGGGTAAAGCTGGCATCCATATCGTAACTTCTGCTTTTTCAGACATAACACCGCCGGTAGGACCATTGCTGTCGGCAGGGATTAATGTTTGTGCAGGCAATGATAATGTCCAGGACTTTTGGAGCCCCTATGGTACGGGAGATATGCTGGAAAGAGCCCGTTTTGTGAGCATGCGCAACGATTTTAAAACCGAAGATGACATGAACACTGCCATTGATTTATGTACTGAAAACGGAGCGAGAATGATGGGCCTTGAACATTATGGCTTATCTGTTGGCTGTAACGCTGACTTCCTATTGGTTAAATCGGACTGCATTACCAGCGCAGTCTCATTAATTCCGGAAAGCCGGATCATTGTAAAGGGAGGAAAGGCTATTCTTGGAGAGTGATCTGGGTGTGTAACGACTGGACCATAAAAGGTAAGGGGCTGAGTTTATTGGAGGTAATTATGACCAGTAAACGAGGCCTCTTTTTAATGTAAAATGGAAAGTAAATAGGCGTTACAGAAATAACATAAATATGCTTTTTAATGTATGACATGTTACTATATGTTGAAATATGTCGGTTTTTATGGTAAATTATAGGAAATTGAGATATTATGACAGAATATTTTGAAAGAAAATAAGCTGGAAAAAATAAGGCATAGGGAGATGCCCCATGCCCAGATCCTTTACTTAAAACTCTTCTTAGAAGTGTATATAAAAAGCTTGGCATTCATTCAAAAACAGAGCTGGATACAAAGGAGTTCTGACTGAAAACTCAAATATACTACATAATTGGGTATGTGGAAAAAATTAATCTGCTGTATTCTGTATCATGGCAGATTATTTTTGTATACTCCATAAGCATATTGTATTTCAATAATTCATATGTATACAACTCGTTAAAACAATAAACCAGTACCGAGGTGGCTGTAATGAGAAATAAGTATACCAGATATATAGCCGTACAGACGGTCATTATGCTTATCATTTTTATGACGATTGTTTTCGTTCTTTTGCGTTCCCAGAAGTCAGAAGACAATTATCTTCTTTCAAGCATCGGACAATCCGTGTCCTATTCTGTGCAGCAGCATATTGCCATAACAGAGGGCGTATTAACCTCCCTTGCTTATAATTATGATATTGATGATGAAATCGATAAGCATAAATTTAATATTTTATCAGCCAAATATATAGAGGAAAACCCAGACATCTTATATATTCAGCATAAAGATAAGGATACGATCACAGATATGGTATATCCCGATGCCTATGATTATACCCTTGGTGCCTCCTTACGTGGACGGCCGGAGGTAGAGGAGGCCCTTGATAAGGCGATTAAAAACAGGATAATAACGGTCAATGATCCCTTTATCCTGAAGGGGACCGAAAATTTGTTGGGGTTAGTCATACGGTATCCTCTTTATAAGAACGGGCAGTTTAATGGATTTTTTGTTGTGGTTTTTAACTTTAATACCTATATGGACAAGGTGATTCGAGAGGCAGTACCGAAGTCCTACCACATCAGTATCTATAATAATAAAGGAGTGCTCATCTGGGGGGATTCACCCTGGATGGACAGAAATTCCTACATAGTCAAGATACCGGTCATGGATACCAGCTGGACAATGAAGCTGTCTAAAGAAGGAAACAGTATCAATAACAACGGAGCAGTCATAGGATTTATCTCAGTGCTGGTGCTGGTCCTTATGGGAGTTCTCATCTATGTGCAGATGGGGCTCTTTAAAAAGGATGAGAACATTCAGTATCTTGCTGCTCTACACAAGGAACTGGAACGGCTGAAGGAAAGCTACACCCTGGCACTTGACAGTGCGAATGATGCACTCTGGGAATGGAACCTCATAACCGATGAGTTCATTACTTCCGATAAATGGATCGATATTACCGGAAATGCCCCGAAAGGACATGGACTCCGCGGAATATTACAGGAAGAAACCATTCATCAGGATGATTATCAGGCAGTGCTGGCTGAGTTTGATTCCTGCTTAAAAGGAGAGGCCCGGGAGTTTCACCGGGAGTACCGCATCAGAAATAAGGACGGCAGCTATACCTGGGTCTTAAACAAGGGAAAAGTCTATTTTGACAATGAAGGCCTTCCCGGCAAGCTTGCAGGTGCAGTGTCTAATATTGATGAACGAAAGCATAGAGAATCAAAGATGGAATACATGGCATTTTATGATATGCTGACAGGCTTGCCTAACAAGGTGCAGTTTATGGCTGCCCTTGAGAAAACGTTAAGATGCATTGGTGAGAGACTGTGCAGATATTCCATCCTTATGATAGATCTGGATAATTTTAAAATCCACAATGATTTACTTGGGCTTGATTTCTGCGATCAGCTGCTTATGCAGGTAGGCAAGCGGCTGTTACAGATCCTGGGTCAGGAGAATATGGTAGCAAGGTTCGGAGGGGATGAGTTTTTAATTCTTATCAAGAATCATCAGGACGCTAAAGAAGTAGAAAAGATTTGCCAGAACATTCTAAGCATCTTTGACTCGCCCTTTGTGTTAATGGAAAAATCCGTATATTTATCTGTCAGCATAGGTGTTGTCCATGGCCTTGAAGCCGGCCAGACAGCAAATGATGTGTTACGAAACGCAGATACAGCTCTTAATAAGGCCAAAGAAAGCGGGAAAAACCAGTACTGCATCTACGACACACAGATGCATGATGAAATTATCAGAAAATCCAATGTGGAAGCATGTATCAGGGAAGCCCTGGAAAAAGATAATCTTTTAATTTACTATCAGCTGCAGCAGGATTTATTAAAGGATGAAATAAGAGGGGTGGAGGCCCTTGCAAGGCTGTATTCAGAAGAATTGGGTATGATTCTGCCTTTTGAGTTCATAGAGGTAGCCGAATATACGGGATTAATTATTCCTCTAGGCGGCTGGATATTGAAAAATGCGTGTAAACAGGGAAAGGCCTGGATTGACAGCGGCTATAAAATCGGAAGGCTGTCCGTAAATATCTCTGTACATCAGCTGCGCAGCGAGAATTTCTATGATCAGGTAAAGGAGGTTCTGAATGAGACACAGTTTCCAGTAAACCAGCTTGAACTGGAAATTACAGAAAGTGTTCTCTTGGAGCTTTCCCAGTACAATATCGAAGTTCTTAAAAAATTGCGGTCCCTTGGGGTCAGCATTGCACTGGATGACTTTGGCACAGGGTATTCCTCCCTTAATTATTTGACGGTTCTTCCTATTGATATTTTAAAAATTGATAAGTCATTTTTAAGAAGAGCACTTGAAAGCGAAACAGAGCATCAGGTAATTAAAAGCATCACAGAATTAGCCCATGAACTGAACTTAAAGGTGGTGTGCGAAGGGGTGGAATCGGCTGAACAAAGGAAGATTCTCAAGGAGATGGGCTGTGATTATATCCAGGGTTATTATTTTGCAAAGCCAGGTGATGCAAAAAGTATAGAAAAGTGGTTTCGAGAAGGGCCAGCAGCAACTTAAGAAGTCAGACCAACTCCGCTACCTCTGAAGAAAGCGCAGCTGCCAGCGAGGAGCTGTGGAGCCAGGCGGAATTTTTGAAAGAACAGGTAGGTAAATACAAACTGAATACAAAGGCCTGATTTAAACAGGCTTTTAAGGGGCCGGAAGGCCCCTTTTCTTTTCCAAAGTATTTTCCTCTTCTGGGAAGTATTAAGTCAGGGTATTTGCACGGCTTTTTATGATTGTTTCATAATCGGTTGCATTTCTGGTGCGGTTTAACCTGGATGCAGCCGATTTCGGCTCATAGAAAGTTATGTAATAGAAAATTACGGTGACAAATAATATATCAAAAAAGGTTGATTGGTTATGATATTATAGTAGTAGATATCTCGTAGTAGATCAGACCGTTGTACGGCAAGGGATTCAGGGTTTTATTTTTGGATTGTTTTAGATTAATCATACATGATACCTGGAGGTAAGCAAGTGGGGTTCAAACGCTTTGAGTTTTCTGTTGATGAAGAAAAATTAGATGATATGTATATCAGGGCAGTACAGGATGAATATACAAAGATCGATGAAAGCTGGCTTCAGCTTCATTATAAAACCTCAGTGATACTGGTTATCTTTTCTTTGCTGGTTGAGATTGCAATGGGAATGATACTGGTCAATTCAGATATGCTGACAACAACGGTATACATATATTACTTGAAGTTTTTGATTATTCCCAGCGGATTAAACTTTATTTTAATTACAATCGAAACGCTGATCATGAAATCAAAGCGTTTTTCCCAGAATCATAAAATTTATTCCGTTTCACTTATTTATGTAGGGATCGGCTTTGTACTTTTTTCTGTGCACTGCACGTTTACGTCAGCTTACTATATTTTTGCAATCGCCATCATGCTGACGGCTATCTATGCGGACTATCGTGTAACATGCGTTACAGCTCTTGCGAGTATTAGTTCCATTATAACCTCCGAGCTGTTTTTGGAATGGGACAAAGATAAAATCAGTGTATTTGAAAACACTCACCGGATGGGAGATTTTCTGATTTCTCTTTTCGTATTACTCGCTTTTTCCATTGCCATTATGGCCGTGATCCGGTTTGAGCGCAGAAAAAACAGTGCAGGCATACAAAAAGAGATAGAACGTCAGTTATTACAGCAGAGCGTCCATATGGATGAAATGACCGGAGTATACAACCGAAAGGCGTTCCGCGCTGAAATGAAATATGTGGAAGATACTGCATCAGACCGGAACTATACTCTTGCAATAGTAGACATTGATAAATTTAAAGATGTTAATGATACCTGGGGTCATCACGTGGGAGACCGCTGTTTGATCGAATTTGCTAAAATCTTAAAAGAATTCTGTTTGGATATGACACCCTTTCGTTACGGAGGCGATGAATTTTGCTTATTGTTCTGTGACAAAAGCATGGAAGAGGCAGAAGCCATCTGCGGAGAGATTAAAGCCAGAGTGAATCTTCTGTGTTTTGAGGATTATCCAACGCTAATACTGACGGCCAGCTTCGGGATTGCGTCAATATCGGACCAGGTTGATACGGTAAGGCTCTTTATTCATGCTGACCGGGCTCTGTATGAGGCTAAAAAGGTCCGCAATGCTATCCGTACCTTTTAACCTCAGCCTGTGACATAACATGCTCCCTTATGGAAGACCGTTCAAATAGGAAAAGCTGTCTGCCATAAGAGGAGCCTATTATTTATTCAGAGATATGGTTAAGTTGAAGGAAATCATCAAGCATGAGCTTTTCAACTCCCGCCAAAATAGCAATTCCAATTCCATGGGGGTCGTTGAAACGCCATCCGAGCTGCTGATAATAAGAGCGGCTGAAGGAGCAGCCAGAGCCTTGGCAGACACCGTAAAGATCCCCTTTCCGGTTGATTACCCTTTGCTTCATTCCTTTCCATGCCCGCTGAATGGAAGAAATGCTTTTCCAGCACAGCTCCTGGCTTAAAATTCCGAGACGGATTCCTCTGGAAAGAGCGCAGATGAACATGGAAGTGGAGGAAGCCTCTTCATAGGTGGAAGGATCGTCCAATATCTGATGCCACAGGCCGTTTTCATCCTGCACCCGCAAAATACCTTCCGCCATCTCATGGAAGAATCCGGCTATTTCTTCGTGGTCCGGGTGACCTTCCGGGAGAATCAGCAGCAGCTCTGATAAAGCCAACACCACCCAGCCGTTTCCGCGGCTCCAGGGGATTTTATTCATTTTCGTATATTCCAGATCCACAATATGAGACATCAGATTCTGATCCGGCATAAAGAAGTACTGCTTGAATAACTTCGCCTGGCGGCAAGCTTCTGTTAAGTATTCCACTTTTCCGCTTAACTGGTAGTAACGGCATAAAAA